>Ga0307507_10001042_pt1 | contig 61761 bp, 18 predicted proteins | sample 7_EM_MG_FD_207223 | JGI IMG/M metagenome (GOLD analysis project Ga0307507, IMG submission 207223) | Populus trichocarpa ectomycorrhiza microbial communities from riparian zone in the Pacific Northwest, United States - 7_EM | ecosystem: Host-associated > Plants > Roots > Unclassified | place...
AAAGGCGGGGAGACGGATCACGGGGTTTTCTCAAATAGAGTTTTCTCCCCACATGTATATAAGGAGTAGTCCGCGTGGGCCCAACAGGGATCCGAATCGGACGTTAAGCAATGAATAATAATATTATCCGGCCAATATAGCCCTAGTCTCTCTGCTTATTTGGCCCTATAGCCGCTAACGCCGCCGCCGATTGCGACTACCATTTACCCTGGGCAGTAGGGGCATACGCAGTAGTTGTCTTGCTGTGGGGGGCCTAAGCCCACAGCAGGCGGACAGGGTTGGCGCGCTAGGTGAGGGCAAACCTAGTGGTAGTGAGGGTGGGTAGTGGGAGGGCGGGTAGTAGGAGGGCGGGTAGCGGATGTTAGCGACTCAGTCAATCGAGGCACGAGCACGGCAAGAGGGACGCGCAAGCCTGTACGATTGGTAATCTATAAACGAGGATCCAAAGCTAGAGAAAGGAAAGGAGAAGAATAGCAGCGCCGTGCGAAGTTTTATGCGGTCCTCTAGTCACGTGGGCTCACGTGACTCTGCGTCTACCATAACGTCTACCACAATCCACCGTTTTCTACCAGCGCCGTAACAGCGGAAGGGTGGGTAGTGGGGGGAGGGCTAGGGCTGGGGCCGGGGCCGGGGCTGGTGATAGTAATAGTAGTAGTGGTCTATAAACATGTGAGCTAAGTATATACTATATAGTTATTAATACTTACGGCTCCTCTCCTAGCTCTTTACCGCCAAACTATTTATCCTTATCCTTATCCTTGTCCTTATTGTTGGCGGCGGCGGGCGGCGACGGCGGCGCTACTGCTGCTGTTGCTGCTGCTGTTGCTGCTGCTGCTGCTGTTGCTACTACTGTTGCTGCTGCTGCTGTTGCTGCTGCTGTTACTGCTGCTGCTACTATTACTGGGGGGGGAGGGCGGCGGCGAGGGTAAGGGCGCCTATTAAATTTGGTTAGTTATATCTTCTAGTTAATGGTTAGAGTTCTAATACTAACTATATCTTAACACGAATTCTACTAGACTAAAGCTGGCGATAATAAAGGAGGGCCGTAGCCTGTAGTGTTCTCTCCTTATTAAGGAGGACGTTAGGGGGGTATATACACATTTAGAGAGCAGGAAGAGACATTTTAAAAGCTTTAATAGGAGATAGTTGATAAATATAAGTATAAAGAAGAATTTTAAAGAGGTTAAATATATTAAACAAAATTAGAATTTTGATTTATATTTACTTTAATATTCTTAATTTTCTAAACTACTGTAAACTCCTATAAACTCTTAAACCAATTAGATATATCTATATATTTATATAAAAGTTCTTTCTACCCTTTGGGGTGGTATACCTTATACGCCCCCTTTTTAAAATAGGTGTAAAGTTTAGCATTTTACCTATATTTGGATCTCTTTCTATTAATAGCAACTAACGTATTAATAGGTAATGGCTCTATGCTATTACGCCTTTGCCTTAATTTTTTTTAATTAGGTGTAGCACTTTTCTAAGTGTCTAATATACTAATAACTGGCTGCTGTTAGGGCTATGCCTAGTAATATCTGCTCCTAAGATATAAGCCTATTTAAGCTGTTTTATAGTACGCTAAATACCTTCTAATATATCATTAGGTGGGATAGGTAAGGTTAGTGATAGTAATACTGGCGTACTAATAATACTGTTAACCTATTCTCCTAGTTATAAGGTTGGCGGTGGTATAATATCTCTTATATTACCTGACGTATATTTATTTGCTCTGGCCGTCTTAGTTACGCGTATTTATATAGCCCTTAACGCCTTTTATCTTGCAACCTAGGCGGCAAGGGTATTATTCTTTTTGCAAATAGTTGTATTATAATTGGATATACTTATATTAGGTGCCTAATTATGCTCGCCTTACGACTTCTATAGCTGCTGCTGTTGCTTTCTTACATTTCTCATATCCTTTATCTTAGTGTGTAAATTATTAACCTCCTTAATAAAATACTGCAGTTGCTCTACTAATAGTTCCCTAGCTTTCTCTCTATAAGGCTATATCTAAAGTAGAAGAGCTTTAGAATAGAGATAATTAAAGGTTAGCGTGTCCTAAAAGTCCGGTCCTAGCTTATATATATACGTAAGCTGCTAGCAGTATATTTTATTTATATACCCATCTAGTAGCAAGGGGAAGCGCCTGTTTATACCGTATAATGCTTCCGCCTGCGTAGCTGTCTATTTATTAATAAGAGTTAGGGTAAAATAAGGTTGCGAACCACTTCTTAGCTAAGTAATTGGTTGTAAAACATCTGGAGCCTAAGTAAGAGTTGGAAGTAGTGCTAGGTTGTAATAACTGTAATATTAATCCAGCGGTACGCGGGTAGCCTTAATTTATAGTAGTAGCTTATTCTTACTAAGGTAAGTTAGAAAGGCCTTCTAATGGCATATACCGTTAATTATTTCTATCTATATAGCCGACAGCCTGGCGCAATAAGATATTTCTACCTTACTCTAAAATTTAGTTGTTATAGATTTGTTAATAGGAGTAGGAGCCTAAGTAGAAGCTAATATCTAAGAAGAAATACTTTTTATGTCGCTTGCGTCGCTAGGTATATAGCCGTTGGCTAGTTAACTATATGCTATTGCTTAATTACCTAGTAGTTGATTCTGATATTGCCTATAAGTAGTCTTCTAAGGTGCGTCTAGTTATAACTGTGGCTATTTACTCTTTGGTCTATTAATACCTTCCGTATTAAAGGCCCAATATAGTAGAAATATGTAGCCTTTACTAGTCTGACCGTAGCCCCGTTTACTATAATTAAGCCGCTGCTATAGATCTGTAAGACTTTTTGTAATTAGAAACTTCTAAAGTGCTACTTATTTAATGTCTGGGATATTAATACCTATGCTAAGAGAAGTTATTGCTACTATAATTCTTATGGCTAAGAAGGGTTTTTTAAACTCTTTATATCGAATAGTATAATTATACTTTTGGATGTGTGCGGTATATACCTAAACTATATTGGTTACGCAACGGGTTCCACTATTGGCATTAGTAGTATACTATTTATTAGGTATAAAGGTTAAAGTCTTTGCAAGGAGTGCTCTTTAGAAGTATGCTGCTGCTTCTTAGATAGACTAATAACCGTCTATAAAGACAATTGTCTTTAGTATTTGCTCTAGGACAGCGGTATTTAAATCTATATACGCGTCTAATAGGAAGTATAGTGCCTCCTATAAATCTACCTTAACTCTATAAAGTGGTAGTATATAGATTAAGATATTAGGGCGATCTATAGAAGTCCGAATAACCTTAGTCTGGTATATATAACTACCTATAGAGCGAAAACTGGCGTTCCTAAAAACTAGTTGCTCTGCCTCCTTATTAAGTATAGCAGAATAACTAAACCAAACTATATCCTAATAAAGTATTATCCGTAGCTCGCCTAATATTATAAACGCTAGTTAGAACGTTTCCTATTGCTTTACTAGATAATACTTATTAATTATAATAAGACTAATCCTAGCCTATAGTTCTGGGCTCTTTAATATAGTCTGGAAAGACTTTAATAAGGCCTGCTTAGGACTAAGGAGAATGTATATATATATACCCTCCTTTATCTTTATAATTAAGGCCTTATCTATATTCCTACTCTTAGTAGTAATAAGATATAAATTAGAACTATTAAGCTTCCGGATATTATCTAATTGTTTATCCCTAAGCTTGCTTAGTAGGACTAACTAGATAGTAATCTTGCCTATTAAGATTAAAAAAGTATAAAAAATAAGACTTTTTCTAAAACTGGTGCGTGTAATAAGAAGTGTATTACTAAAACTAAATATTAAACGTCTTAAGGTGTGTACCTGCTCTAGATAAGGGGTCTAAGGAAGGCCTCCTGGGTTTATATACTAGAGTATTTGTTTAAGATATGCTTCTAAAACGGTTATTTATAATAGAATATTTTCCTTACGCTAAGCTTTCTAAATAATAGACGGTAATTCTTCCAGATCTATTAAATTGATTACTGCAATATAACCTGGTTGTAGTATTAGGCGTAGATAAGCTTCTACTCTACCTGTCCCTATTTTCTACTGGCCCTTATACCATTTCTTCCTACAATTACTCTTAGCCTAGGAGCGTTTAGGCGGCATTTAATTAGCCTAGGAGTTTATAGGAGTTTGTAGGAGTTAGTAGGAGTTAGGAAGAATATAAATTGGTCATGTTTTAATTAGTAATAAGTATATATAGAAGAGTAACACGTCTTAGGTTCTGTATATATATAAGCGATCTAGTTAGCCTAGAAGTTTATAGGACTTTACAGGACTTTATAGGGGTTTGTAGGAGGTTATAGGACTTAATAGGGAACTAAAATAGGCGTAATATGGTGGTGGTGGTGTGGGTAGTAGTAGGAAGAACGGCCTGTAGGTAGTACATAGATGTATTTAAAAAAACGCGTTTAAGGGTTTGGGCGCTGTATCTTATACCTTTAACTGTATTATAATTAGCTTTTATGCGTATAGAACTAAAAATAATTACCTAGAGATTAAAATATATTAAGTAAAGCGTTAATAACTGTTAGTGGGGCCTCTGTAGAGCCATTTAAAGTTAAGATACGCGATCTAAAATATTTAGTTACTACTAAAGCGACGCCTATAAGCTCTTAGACGCTTTGTAGAAGATTTGGTGGGTGATAGGGGTGCATAGGGGGCTGAAGTTAGTTCGCTGTTCTGATTGGTCCAGGAGCTAGCAGGAGTTGGCAAGAGTTAATATGCTGTTCTAATTGACCTAGGAGTTTGTAGGAGTTTTTTAGCGTCTATGCGTCACCCCATGTCACCTAAATCTTCTGCGGAGTGTTGGATTTATAAGATAATCGCGTGCCTATACCCAAATTAACATCTCGCATTTATATACTTTTCCCTACATCTACTATGGCCCTTAACCCACCTCCGCTAAAGCTATATAATTATGCAAACTTTGCCCTTAATAATATCAACAAGTTCACAAAAGGGCAGGGCTATGCGGTGTTAAAATTCCGCTTAAAAATCGACGAGCAGACACTACCTACTGTGCGTAAAATGTGGCTCTAATGCGCCAAAGGCGACACCTACTAAAGGGCTTCTAGGAAGCGCCTTACTGGCTCTCGTATGACTGATTACCCTTTTGGACTTGCTATTACGCATATAGTAATTGGATAGTAGGTAGAAGTACAAGATCCTACTTACAATTATGGAGCCTTTACGCATACTATAGCTCTACCACATTACTGCTAGCGTACTAAGGAAATAAAGAAGACAATTACTGATATGTTGGCTAGTAGTATTGCGCCTAGTAAAATACTTATAACTTTACTAAAGAAGGATATTATAATTAGCCTTAAAGATATTTATAACAAACGGTAGCTAAATAAAAAGCTACTGCTTAGTAGGCTTTTGCCTATATAGGTATTACTTAAGGCTCTTAATAAATATAAAAGCAACAATCTTAAATTAAAATACTACTTTACGTATAAGGAAGATAATAGCAATTACCTTAAATACTTATTCTTTGCTTATTTATAGTCTTTTAAATACCTTTAGAAGAATCCTAATGTCTTACTACTTAATTATACCTACAAAATAAATAAGTTTAAGATACCCTTTCTATATATAGTAGGCGTTAATAATACTAGGTAGAACTTTAAGCTTACTTATTACTTTCTACCAGGCGAAATAGAAGGTAACTATAACTTTATAATTTAACAGATCTACCTTCTTTACTCTTAATACAATATTACTCTAAAGGTTATTGTCTGAACAAGGTTTCGCAATGCAGTTGCACGCGATTACGTAAGCTAAGCGAGCTCAGGAAATCCACCAAATTTCTCCTATAGAATAGGAGAATAAATTAAGCATTAATTAAATTAGTTACCACCCTAACACTATTACAATAGCAATATATATCACCGGAAGTGATACCAACACTAATTAGTAATTATAGATTAGGAGACGTATTATCTACGAAGAGAGACGAGCTTAATCAGTCCCTACTATAGGCCTCTACCAATCTTATTTGCTAAGGAGCATCAGTTAATATATATTTAAAAAGTCAACCCCTATCTAATAGGCCCTTAATTCTTTATATATAGCCCTTAGGTATTTAAAGAACCAACCCCTTTTAATAGGCCCTTAGTTCGCGTCTATTACGCATTTTATACTACCTAGATTACATTAAGGAGTATTAGTTAACGTGTATTTAAAAGGTCAACCCCTATCTAATAGGCCCTTAATTCTTTATATATAGCCTTTAAGTACTTAAGGAACCAACCCCTATCTAATAGGCCCTTGGTTTGCGTCCATTACGCATTTATATTAATTCGCATCTATTACGCGTTTAGAATCCAAAATTAAACTCAACAAGAGTTACGAGATAAGAATTAATATATTAGATATTAGGGCATAAGTTAAAGAAGGATAGAGGAGATAGAGCGAAGGGCTTAATACGTAGTCTAAAAACATTAATAAAGAAGAAATTAGTAAATTTATACAGTACAAGATTATAGAATATGGATTTTATAACATAACAGACGATAACCTATAGGAGCTTTACTATAATAACTTCAGCACCTTTACACTAAAAGTCTTTAAGAATTGCAACTAGATAACTATTTATAACCTCTAACACTTCCTTTAAGTTTACGGAGTATAGGTTAAGAAGAATAGACGTGTTACAGTCCTATAGTCACTCTTTAATACCCTATAAGAAAAAAAAACCTATAGAATGGACTAAGCTTAAGATTAGGGAACATATAGCAACTAGAGGGAAGTTTAATTTAGAATAAATTAACTACCTCCTTAAGAACAACTTTACTAGCACTAGTATTATCGAAAACCCAACCTTAATCTCACTAACTATAAACCCTACCCTACTTACAATACCATCTATAAACCCTATTTTACCTACAATACTACCTACTACTACACTCTAGCCTACCCCTATACCGCCCCTATAACGGGAGTCTAATTATATTAACCTAACCCTATAACCAGAACTACCTAGGGGATAGAGTTAAAGCTAGGGGTTTGGCAAGGAGTTAACAAGCCTTGTAAAGATATATATAGAAGACAACAAGTATAGCGGAGAAGATAACAATTTTAACTTCAAACTTACCATCTTTTACGACCTTTACAGTAGAGCTAACATACCCTAAAAAGCCAAGGTTAAAGCCTACCCTATAATACTATATAGCTTAGCACTTAACCACTACTATACTAACCTTAAAAATGTCACCCTAACCCTTTTATTTAACCAAATCTGCGACACTACACGTAACTACTTTAAGGGACCTAAATATAGGTATAGTATACTAGGGCAATAGAACTTAACAACCTTAAGGTCTATAATAAGCAAAGGCAAGAATACTAGAAAATTAACCCTAGACTATCTATAATTGCTTATTAAAGAACTAAGACACCTCTAGTATAGTCTTAACCCAGACTTACGTACTGATAAGTTCCTCTATAATAAACTTATTAACGCTTGCCAGGAGTTACTAGCTTATTAATATGCCTACTTTAAACCTTCTAACAGCCTAACTGGCTTAATTAATAACCTATAATCTTTTATTATAACTTTTAAAAAGTTAAATAATAAGAACCCCTGAGCTTTCTTTACTAACCGCTATTACTATAAGTAGTACTGTAAGGGATATTATTGCGGACACCTCGGGTTGCCTTCAGGACAACCTCTAGACGCCCCTCAGATGGTCGCCAGTCACGTGCCGAAGGCACGTGCCTATAGTATATAGTCTCCATGATCCTAGAGGCCTTACCTTCTTAAGGATTTGTCTCTCTTACCAATCTATCCTGTTCCATAATTGTGTCCTTATAGCCCCCTGTCTACAAAGTCCCCTTATATTTAAATCCTTCCTACTCCATCTAAAAGGGCAGCTGGCTTTAAGGACCAGATTATTTATTTACATCTTTTATTTACATCTACTATTCTCCCTTAAAATCTCGCGATAACCTAAATGGAAACTCCACAAATACCTCATAGACAGCCGTCGCGCTAAGGCAGAAAGGTCCCTCCAACAGCAAGAGATTGCAATAATATAAACCTCTAGGTAAGACGGCTAAATAAGCCCTAATACCTAGATGCACCAAGAGCTTAAAGACTCTCGTATACCTATAGTTACCGGCAACGCTAAGGAAAACACAGACACCCTCTACAACAGTCACAACACTGCTGGAAAGTAGCCGGAACCCCTCCGGCCCCACTTAGGCCAATTGGAAGATTAAGTGCCAGACGCAACCCTAAAATCTTCCCCTAAACTAGAAATGCTAGAGGAATACACTAATACGCCCAATTAGGGACCCAACCGGAACCCTCCCAGAAGACCACCGGCCTATAATTAGTATAGTGGCGGCGCACAGACTGCTTATAAGCTAAGCGGGCCTACCCCTTTAGGTAATTTAACCTAACCACTAACTTAAGACTTAAGCCTTGTAGGGAACCCTATATTAGCTACTAGTACTAACACTACCTCTGTAGCCGGAGCTTCCCTGGGCCTAAGGTTAGAAAGTTAAGAGCCCCACACCAATTTTCTTTAAGGAGGATATTGGGAAGCTGCCGCAAGGCTCTTAAAAGCCATACGGGAAGGAGCTACTAATAAATACATTAAAAACCTCTAGGGGTAGGTCCAGATCTAATAGAGCTTAATCTAAGCTAGATAAAATCTTTTATAACCTAGCTAAGGCTAAGGGCCTTCTAGGGGATATCCAGTACCTACCTAAGGAGGTATAGAAGACTTAGAGAGGTATTTACGCAGTAAATAAAAAAAGGATATAGACTAACTGGCTAAGGCCTCTAGTAGTCTAAAACTCCGCCAGAGACCCAACGCCCAACAGTTAAATAATTGGGTTCGTGAAATAAATAACTTCTTTAAGATGCTAATAATATAAGATAATACCAAAGAGCGTACCTATTGGATTATTAGCAAGATTAAAGATTAATCCCTAAACCAAATCGTACTAAATTAGCTTAATAAAGAGCAAATTACTATATGGCCGTAGCTGCAAACCTTTCTAAAGAAGTGGACTCAAGATCCGTATATTATATAATATAATTACGTAGAACTATTCTGGAATGGGATACAGCTTAACTGCTATAATTTCCGCCAGTTTATAAACTTTATAGAAACTCGTGCTTAACTAATAGATCTAGAGCCCTTTAAAAACGAGGATGGTAGTATCCATAAAAAGGAGAAAATTGGATTTATCTAGGCTAGAATTAAGCTAGCAATTCGTGACGAAATAAAGCGCGTGGGAGCCCTATTGCGGATTACTATATATGCGGATTTCAAACAAGCGGTTCTAAACGCTAAGGATGCGGTAAGGAACCAGACCTCTTTTAGCAAGAAGCTAGGGGGTAACCAGAAACACGGGCACTCTAGTAGTAATATAGGGTAGACCTAAACTTTAAAGAAGCTGTTCTTAAAGAGAAATCCGGAAGGGTTAAAGTTAGGGACTTTAAGCAATAGGAAAGACTTCTAGGGCCAACCTAACACCTATCCGGCACCCTTACGGGAACACTTTAAAAAGTTAAGAGAAAACTTCTTTGGAGGTAAACCTAATTAGAAAAACAAGTAGGGTGATAACCGCACTAATAATCCAAAAAAAGAAAAGCCCTAGTTGCGGACCTCTCCCAGCTACAACTAGGGCAAGATACGGAAGGAGAGACTCTCCATATTGCTATTAAGCTAGAAATGGTACTCCCTATAGGTAAGGTACGTTAGTTCCAAGCACTATATAATAGCGGCGCCGAAATCAATCTCATACAATATAATTTGGTAAAAGAGCATAAGCTTATCCCGTCGCTAAAGTAGCGAAAACCTATTATAGGGTTCCTGGATAAGCATCGAATTAAACTATATAGTGCCTATAAGCTCACAGTGTTAGTGGCCAACATACATAACCGCATAAGGTAGTCGGCCCGCAACCCTTCTGGGTGGCTAACTTCGTAGGCTATAACCTTATTCTTAGATATCCTTGGCTTGCGAAAGTAGATCCTAAAATACGCTTTAAAACAGAAGCCTTTAAATAGTAGAATAATAAAGAATTAAAAGGGCGCATTTTATTAATAAGCTTAAAAGATATCCTAGAAAATGTAGCTTTAGGAGAAATAGTATACGCCTTATACCTAAAGAAGTATCGGATCCAACCCCTATTCTATAGCAAGATGGGTATAGAGCCTAGCATAGGCGATAACCCTTCCGTAACGGATACCCTACGGGGAACTACTGGATAGGTCACGGAGACACTACAGGGAGGCGGCGATCTTAAAGATCCCATAAGATACTTCTACCGCTATAGGTTACTCTGGCTTAAGCAATACGCAGAGAGTATACTATAATACCTTAAACGCTGTGTTAAAGAGTTCCCTACCCTCCACTAGCTACCGCATAAAACTGTCTAACGTACAGTGGCAACTATGTACGAACAGCCACTACAGCGCGTAACGCTGCCCGTAAGCGTCCTAAGGGACCTCTGGGATCTACCTGATGATGACGCAGAGGACAAACGCGACCCCAATTTATCAAATATCCTAGTAGGCCTAAGGGACTTACTAAGGGTATTTTTGGGCAGGCGAGCAAAAGTCCTTTAGCGGAACTTAGAATACAATCATGTAATTAATCTAGAAGAAGGTAAATAACTACTAAACCTTCCTATCTATAACCTCTCTCGTAAAAAGCTTAAGATCCTATGGGAGTACCTTAACAGCTTACTAGAAAAGGGATAGATATAGCCTAGTAAGTTACTAGTAGGCGCACCAATCCTCTTTATCCCAAAACCAGATAGGACTATAAGGCTATATATAGACTATCGCGGTCTTAATAAGATTATAATTAAGAACCATTACCTACTACCACTAATTAGTGAAATACTGGACTAACTATTTAGGGCGAAGATCTTCATAAAGCTAGACCTACAAGACGCCTATTATAGGCTCTATATTAAAGAAGGGGATGAGTGGAAGACTACTTTTAAAACCTAATACGGCCACTTTAAGTATATAGTAATGCCTTTTAGGCTGGCCAATACGCCTACGACATTTTAATTGTATATTTATAGAGCCTTAGGGGGACTAGTTAACCATATATATATTATCTACCTAGATAACATTCTAATCTACTTAAAAGATAAGGATTAGCATAAGTAACACGTCCGTAAAGTGCTAAAATGCTTGGATGATCAGGGCCTCTACGCTAAGACGTTAAAGTATATCTTTAACACCAAGCAGGTTGAGTTCCTGGGTTATATCATAACGCCTATAGGTGTAGTTATGGACCTAGTATAAGTGCAGACAATCCAAGAGTGGCCAGAGCTAGAGAGCTACTGGGATGTTTAAGTATTTCTAGGCTTTGCTAATTTCTATAGGCGCTTTATTTATAACTACTTAGATGTTACCTGATATCTATCTAATTATATTGCTAAAGCTTTCTAAGACCCGGCCCAAGGAGCAAAAAGCTTAAAGGCGGGAAGGAAGAAAACTAAGAAGGGACTAACTAAATAGTATAAACCATGGATATAGCCTGGAAAGGTCTAGAAAGCCTTTTGGGAACTACACGCAAAGTTCACAGAAGCTCCACTATTACAGCATTTTAACCCAGATTAGCCACTGATAATGGTTACTAATGTATTAAATTTTGCCCTTACTGGTATCCTACTGCAACCCAATAGGCATCCGGATGCTACCTAGCTCTACTAGAGACCGGTAGTATTCTATAGTAGAAAATTCCAGGGACCTAAAGTTAGGTATTATACCCACGACAAGAAACTACTTGCCATAGTTAACTGCTTTAAACAGTGGCGATACTACCTTAAGCACGCGAGCCATACCACTCGTGTACTCTTAGATCATTATAATCTACGCTACTTTATAACTACAAAGGAGCTTACACCTTAATAAGCTAAATAGGCGGAGGAGCTCGCGCGATTTAACTTTAAGATTAAATACAAGTTAGGGGAAAATAACCCTGCTAACAGACCATTATAACAGCCAGACTATGCCAAAGGCTTTAAAACGGGAGAAGGAAAATAGATAATAGATATCTTACTCCCTATATTACAGAACAAGCTCTAGGTATAGGATACCTAAGCACCTATAGCTCCACGTATTAAGTCTTAGGCGGTGCAAACCCTATTAGTCTCCACTGATGTTCCAGCTGGTACCCGGTCCGTTGCCAATAAGGGTCTAAAAATACCTAAACAGGATATCCCTAACACAACTTCGGAACCTGGTAATATACCACCCTTAATTGCTAAGCTATCCCCTTAAACCAAAAGCGAAGCTATAGAGTAATCGGAACCCAGAGCCCTATAATAACTAAAGGACTTTAACCTCGTAGCGGCCTTCCTAACGCACGCGCACTAAGAAGTTATAAGATTTATAGTACCATCTAGTCTCGTACTTAGAGTAGTATAAGGCGAAATAGCTTTCACCTAGAAATTATCCGAAAGGTTAACAGATCTTATCTATAAGGTATAACAGAGGGACACCTCCTATACCATCTTTAATGCAGAAGTAGACCGGAAACGTAATAGAAAGGAAGCTAAAAGGCGCTAAAATTAGGAACTGGACCCAATGGGCCTACTGTATAGAAATGGCAAGGTTTGGGTGCTATAAGAAGCAAATCTACAACAGAAGATCCTTATAAGGAATTACAATAATCCTCTAGGCGGCTACTATAGTTAAATTAAAACAGTGGAATTACTTTAACGCAAATACTACTAGCTAAAGCTTAAGCAGGAAGCAAAGGAGTATATTAGCTACTGTAAGAAGTGTTAAGTATACAAAATCTAAAGGCATAAGCTATGGGGTTTACTTAAATCAGTTCCCCCCACTAGTGAGCTATGGCGATATTACGCTATAGACTTCATTACGGATCTCCCGCCCTTAAAAGATGGGTAAAAATAAACATACAATTCGGTTCTAGTACTTATTAATAGGTTTTTAAAGTACGTCTAATACCTTCCTATTAACAAGACAATTAATGCACAAGCGCTTATAAACCTAATTAAGGAGAAATGCTTTCTTAAAGTAGATTAACCACACTCTATTATTATTAATAGGGGCAGCGTCTTTACAAGCCAGTACTAGTCAGATCTATGCTTTTATTTAAAGATAGACTACTATTATAGTACGGCTTTCCACCTATAGACAGATAGGCAAACGGAACGCTAGAACTAGGAACTAGAGTCATATCTACAAATATATTTAAACTACTAGCAAGACAATTAGTGCAAGCTACTTCTATACACAGAGTATGCTTATAACTCAAAACAATATATATTATATTAGTTTGCACCAATCCAGATTGCCTATAGCGTCCGACTATTAGGATTTAATAGTATACCCAACAATTACTGGCTAAGGCCGTATAATTAATTATAGGATCCTACCGGGAAGTTTAAGGATATCTATAGGAGAGTATAAGGATACCTTAAGGAATAGAAGGAGTAATAGAAGCATGCGAAGCAGAGCCTATAAGATACGCAAGAGTAGTAGAGACTTTAGTATAACCATAAACACTAGGATAAGCATTTTGGCGTAGGCAATAAGGTTCTATTACATTTAACAAATATTAAGACCCGTTAACTATTAAAGAAGCTTAATACAAGATACCTAGGTCCCTTCTAAATTAAGGAATAAATTAGTAAGCTAGCCTACCGTCTCTAGCTACCCCTATCCATGGCCTATATGCATCTAGTATTTCACATAAATCTACTAAAGCCATGGCACAGACTACTGTTGGAAAAGAACTTTCGTCTAGGCCTAATTAAACACCCTAAAGTGGTGGGCGAGCGGTACGAGGTTAAAGCTATACTACGCCATAAGTCTGTTAAGAATAAGCTTTAATATAAAGTTAAATAGCTAGGCTAGCCCGCTAAGGACTCTACATAGGAACCAGAGGATCACCTTAATTATTATAAAGATATTTTAAAAGAATATTGGGACCAAGGTCTATAATCTGCAAATTATAGAAAGCGCTCTAATACTACAGTGTCATTGCAACCTATAAAGAAAGCTTGCAGTAGGCTAAGAGAGGCCCTAAAGAGTAAATAGGTTAAATCGGATATGGAACGGACAAGCTCCAGAAACTATAAGGATTGATTAGGGCTACGGCCTAAGGTAGAATAAGTCCTTAGCCTTTTTACGTACATAGTATAGAATTAATAGGGTATTTTACTAGAATTGCATTCCTATTTATTAGTCTATATTAGGAACAGTGTTCCTATGCCTTCCCAAATGCTTTACAAGGCCTTCCCAATTGCTACTATGTACAAGAATTAATCCTAAATGCCCAAATTAAAAGCCACTATGCCTTATCCCTAGGTGCAGGATTAGTATCCATTGGCCTACTAAGTAATGGCTAATAGGAATGAGATCCAGATCTAGATCCCTTAGTAGGAGTATAGGTAGGCATGAAAACGGGGGCAGGCCGATAAGGTGTAGATAGAGCAGAGATTCTTAAACGCTTAACACTAATATTAGGCCCAAACCAGTACCAACGAAGTTCTTAAGGCGTAAGCTTATAGTTAATAAAGACACGCTTAAGCCTAGAATAAATAGAGATGTTGGCTGGCTGGTAAAGACCAGAACCACTAAGACCTTGCTATAGTAATTGTTAGTCACCTATCCACTAGGTACCCAAAGGGTAACCTACCTAATACTATATTATATTGTGCTCTTTTGAAACTTGATGCGTATGCGTAAACTCCTTCTTGTGGTAAACGGCGACCTTCTTCTTATTACCCCAATCCCTTACCCTATCCTTAGTATACCAACCTTGCTCCCTTATCAGGCGTTGCTGGCTGGCTTGCTGGGAATTATAGGCGGTGTAGATAGCTGTGGCATAGTCTTAAATTTAACCCAGACGTTTAGCGTTAGCGCTGGAATAAGAGAGAGCCCAGGCGATATAGTAGTTAAAAATATTAAAGGATTATCGCCACTTAGGCCTAGGCTATATTAAAACCTAAAGTTAGCAATAGAAACCTATTAAGGATAGGAAAGCTCACCTTAACGCAACTACCGCTCTTAGTACGCATGTATTAATTATAAGGACTAAAGGTGTTGGACCTTACGTAGTAGGTCTTATTATAAGCATCCAGAATCTTCTTATCAGACTTCTGGTCTTTTAAGAATATGCATGCAAAGTTATTTAGGCAGGACCAGCACTAGTTGTAGGTTAGTGGAGGTTGGGGTTCTATATACAGCGGTAGGGCTAGAATACGCTATGGAATTAGATTAGAAGAGCAGTTAGCAGGAGAACGAAGAGGTATATTAAATTAATAATAGAAAAAAAGAAAATCTTAATAATATATTAAAGATACGTCCAAATTTGGACGAAGGGCGATAATGAGAAGTAAGGTGTCTCTATACTTTACCTCCTAATACCCTTCTGGTGAATAGCCGCAACCTTGCCAATATAACTCCGTTACAATAGCGTAATTTAGAAGGAAGAAAACACGCGTATAAGCTATTTAGTCATTACTTTCTTACAAAAACTAATTACGCGGCCGGGGAAGGCAATTAAGATATTAATTACAGACGTATATAGGTAAAATTATACCTAAATGATACTATGGTATTAAAGAATAACGTTATAGACGTTTTTAACAAATTGTATAATAGCTAGAGGCGCTATTGCAAAGTGTCCCTTCTGTTTGCTAGGTAGTAGAGCTACACCAAATATATAGCACAGAACCAACGAGAAAGGATTATAGATTAATATCTTAAAGGTTAAAGATAACGGCAAGCCAAGGCTCTATATATTAAATCCTATACTAAAAGGTTCTACAGAACCATATTAGGAACACCAAATTGCCTATAACACTCGCGATTAATTGCAGACCGGTATAAAGGCTTAGAAGTAGAGTTGTATAAAAATCCTTGGGTTAGCCTAGGTAGTTACCAGCACGTTTCTGGTAGGCTTTTAAGGGGTCTCCTAGCAATCCTCACGTTTTTTCTCTAGTTATGTTTTTCCTTATTAAGGTTTTCAGGAGTTTAAAGTAGGGGTTAGATAGATAGATAATATACAGCGGCTTACCAATATCTCTCTAAACCCCTTCTGGGATGAGCCCTTATAATCTCCCTACTGCAAGGTAATGGCAATCAGGGGCCGACCGCAAGAAGGGGGGGGGTAATGTAAGGGATATTATTGCGGACACCTTGGGTTGCCTTCAGGACAACCTCCGGACGCCCCTCAGATGGTCGCTGGTCACGTGCCGGAGGCACGTGCCCGTAGTATATAGTCTCCACGATCCCAGAGGCCTTACCTCCTCAAGGATTCGTCTCTCTCACCAATCTATCCTGTTCCACAATCGTGTCCTTATAGCCCCCTGTCTACAAAGTCCCCTCACAAGTACCCCTAACCACTATCTTAACCATATAACAGACTACCTAAGAAGCGCTGCTTTGTCTGCTATAAGGAAGGTTGCTAGTTATCTAAATACTTAAGAGAAGAACGCGACAAATTAAAGAAGAAGTTTAAGGACAGATTTAACCACCGCTTTAATAAGTATGCTAAGTAATATATTATTAAGTATAAGGGAACAGATTATAATAATAAACTTAACTTAGAATCTATTAGTAAGGCAATAGAAGCCCTTATAATTAATATTAAGTCACTACTAGTATCTCTGGCTTAGGAATAGACTAAACTATTTCTTACCTTTTTTAGAATAATACAGCACAAAGGAGCTATTAATACTATAACCAACTTAGCGGACCAATCCTTTACCTATATAATTACTGGCACTAACCTAACTGCTTACCATAATAACTCAGACCTATTTACCTACGCTACTACCAATTAATATACCTCCAATAAGTTCTATGGAGTAATAATTAACACTAAAGCTTTAAAGAGATTAACAGTAGGTTATGGACAATACCTTACATATAGGAAGACCCATAATACCGTTATTAATACCTTAAAAGCTAGCGCTATTAACGTCTAATTTAGTATTAGCTCTACCCCTTTTATTATAGTTAATACACCAGTTGGCAATATTAAGTTTTATATTATAAAGGCCAACACATCCTTTCTACTATGTCTTGCAGATATAGATATACTAAAGGTCTATTATAATAACCTTAAGAACATCCTAGTTACCCCAATAAAATTAGTACTAGTAGTTTACCGATTTAGCCACCCCTTCCTACTATAGAAAGAGTTACTATAGTTATTTATAACCTACTTATTTAACTAAAACCCTTACTACCTAACCACCACTAAACTCTACGAACTCTACTACTGCTTTGGATATCTATTGGCAGATAAGCTATATAAGGTATTAAAACGCTCTAGTTATAATAATATTAATAAGCAGGTCATTAACCACCTTACTAAGTACTATTCCTATTACTAAAAATACAGCAAATCCCCTAAATAGTTTAAGTTTATATTATAAGAAGACCAAGATTCCGATTTTAACTATTCTATTTTTATTAATATTATATACATTAATAGAAGCCCTGTCCTCCATATAATTAACAAAGCTACTAGATTTTAAGCCGCAAGATAATTACAGAATATCTCCGTAAAGCACACTTGGGATATTCTACAACTATGCTAGATTAACACCTATATTAGACCACCTAACTATATTACCTATAATGCCGGGAAGAACTTTATAAGCAAGGAGTTTTAACAGCACGCTATAGCAATGGCTATATTAACTAAGAGCGTCTTAGTAAAAGCTTACTAGTCTATTAGAATAGTAGAAAGAGCTTATCTAATACTACGCCAAGTATACTAGATAATTATAAAGGAGCTATAGGACTTGGGAATAACTAAGGAATTAGCTCTATAAATGGCAGTAAAAGCTACCAATAACACAGCTAGCCCAGACAGCTTGGTCCTAACACTACTTATCTTTAGTGCCTATCCTTAAATAAGTAAACTTAACCTACTAGCACCCTCTATTATACAGCGAGCGGCAGCTATAAAGAAGGCAATAAAGGAGATTGTAAGGATTAGGGCAAAGAAGTAAGTTAATAATGTACTAAACTAATAAAACGGTTTATCTGTCACCACAATCTATAACCTCCCCTTTAACTTAGAAGTACTTATATGGCGCAAAAGCAATACTAGACAGAGCAGTAGATAGACTGGCCTATTTAAGCTACTTAGAATTAATAGAGAGAGATATAAGATATAGCTCCCTAGTAGACCTACCAATTTTAGGACTATAGTAGTAAAGCCATATCTATAACCCAAACTAGAAGAACCCAATAAGAAACTAGAGGAAGAACTAACTAAGGAACTAACTAAGGAACTAACCAAGAAACTGGCAGCTAGTATACCTCCCCAAAGATTAAAACGGATATAATAATCGCCAATAAAGTCCTAGTAAAATATTGCAGATATATTAATATTTATTAACAACAGCCTAACAAAACCTAATACTATAGCCTTTAAGTATACCTTACTATTATTTACAGAGTCTTAACGCAAGGAGATAAACGGTTTACTTAAAAAAGGTATCTTTAAGTTTATTAATACAGCAGATATCCTAGAAGGAGTTAGAATCTTTAACTCCCAATTTATTAACAAGATTAAAAATACTGGAACAGATAAGGCCTTTAAAAAGTCTAAACTAGTTATATAAGCCTATAATAACTATAGTAAAGATCTGGTCTTAACACAATTACTAACTATTTAATATATTAGCCAGAGAATTATTTTAGCACTTATAGCAACCCTATAGGGAAATAAAAGAAGACTAGCTTCTTTATACCTATATAACATCTTATAAGCTTATATATAGTCCGGTACCTACCTAAATAGAGACTTCTTTATACGCCTACCACTAGAACTTAGACTAAAGAATGGGTTAATTCTAAGAGTTATTAAACCACTCTATAGTGTCTTAGAAGCTAGTAACTACTAGTTTAATATATACTACCATTACCACCTTAATAAGCTATAGATAAACTAGTTAATATATAACCCCTACTTATTATACACAAACAATAACGGCTTTAAAATTATAGGATTGCAAACTAATAATATACTATTCCTTGCTAATAAAACCTTTACAGAGGCTAAAGAAGCTAGACTTTAGGAGGAAAGTTCCTGGTAAAAGAGAGAGAGAAACTTATATTAAATACCCCAATTAAGTTTAATAGAGGCTATATTAAATAGTAGTAACTCTTTAATTAACGTCTAATACGGATCCTACTGGCCCATACAGACTACTCCGCACAGGGGGGAAAACTTATATATTTACAGGAAGAAAACCCCTGTAGTTAGAGGAGGAAAACCCCTATGAGCAGCCTCAGTAGGATAAAAAAACCCCGATTTGCCATGTTTGCACATAGCTGCGGCCCTACAGGCCTACAGCACGTCCTCCTCCTTAGATGTTTTGAACTCCTTAGGAACCACTACTTCCTTCTCTAGCTTATCTAAAGCTAGGGTTCACTATGCCCTAGCTAGGCCTTGCCAATTAATCGCCGTGTATTTACCTCTCTTATATCTTAACCATCCCCTATATACTATCTCTTATTAACTATTACCATATACGCCTTACCTCCCCCCCCCCCTAAAGCCATTAAAGGCGTAAGGGGGATTTATCCGTTCTAACTACCGTAATACCAAGCAGCGGGATATATTATATTAGGTATCTTTTATACCTAAGCCCTAGCTAGGCCCTTTTAAAGGGTCACCACTCCGTTAAAAGAAGATAAGGAAAACTATAGGTCGTAATCTAGGCTGCAGTATTACGGTAGTAAAATGGCAAGTAACCACATGCTCCGCGGGCGATCGCCCTAAGGGTTAGGAGGGGCCGTATATTTACTTATTCGTTCATTTATTCGCGCGTTTACTTATTTATTAATATAAGGTCGTTAATGCTTTTAATTAGGGGTTAGGGGATGTTATCGAGTACTATTTATCCATGTTGGATTATACAGGTGCTCTAGATAGAACAGTGTAGTAGTTATTATATTATAGAGGGCCAACAGTAGTGGTTTTCAAGATCCCACTATCCAAATTTTTTTTACCACTGCCCTTAACGCCTACAACCACCACCAGGTCCTGTCCGCACGCTATACAACATCTCTACGTTAGCTTTAGATCTAATCTTTAAAGACCTAGGTTTATAGCCGTCACCATATACAGGTACAGAGTCCAATTTCGACAGCCAGCTATATTAAATAAGAAAAAGATTTAATAGCCCTTACCTAAGAACATTAATATTAGAACCTAAAGTTAGTTACTATTATGGGAGGGTACGGGCTCTCGTAGATAGGAAGTCACGGTGCCTTTAGTAAGAAGCCGTCAATAAGCACGCAGTCTGTAGAGAGAGAAGAAAGGAGTATATTTAAAGAAAGAAACTATCTGTCTATTAGCTATATCTAAGTTATTAAAGACTCTAAGGGCTCCAGACTAATCTATATAAAATATATAGAAGGCCTAGGCTCTCCTAAAGCTATGCCTAATCTAGATATTAAATCTAGGGGGCCAAATCACACTACTATATACCTCCCCTACCCAAGTTATTGTCCCCTAACAACTTCCAAAACTCTAAAACTCCTTATCTTTAAAACAAAGGCGTAGTAGGTAATCGCATACATTCCTTACCTTTACCATAAACCCAAGATAGTAAACAAGGAGACTCTATTCTGGTTAAATAAGACCGTTCTCATCCACCTAGCTAAGCAGTACAAGATATATTAAACTAGCAGCTCTTAGATAATATGGCTCTTTTACATCCTTCTACTTACTCAGTTCTGTCCTATAATTCTTTAGGCAGCTCCACATAACTCTGTCCTTCTATAACAATTAGGGGTACTCTACTTAGATCTACCGTAATAGTTAAAGGCTTAATTCTATTATTAACGCAGTAGAAGTACAAGCAGCTATTAAAGCGCTCCACTTTAGTTATATATATAAGCTAAAACGCATCCTTATAGTTCTTAACGGCCTTTAGACAATAGGAATGCATTTATTTTATAACTTTGTTCCTGTTACTAGTAAGAAGAAGATCATAATCTTAGATCACTGCTAGAGAATCCTATTATTATTTACCAAGAAGGGCGTTAGATAGAGTGCTGGCAGCCATAAGCTTAACTGCTGCAGGGAAGCGATATAGAATTGCGCCATAGAGATTGGCATATCTAGACGGCGTATAGGGCGGCGCTTTTAAGTTTTAGTGCGTATCTACCAACTCTATCTAAGTACCTCCTTCAGTAACCTTAAGGTTATTATAATCGTCCTAAATACTAATAAACTATAGCAGTATTATTCGCTAGGTCCCAGTTAAAGGTCCTTTTACTCTATAAGGAAGGTAAGGCATAGTTATATACACATCTCCCTTCTTATATAGCTAAGCTACCTAGTCGGTTATATATTTCTCTACGTCCTTAGCGGTCCAGTTATAGTCTAAGATTTTATGCATAAATCTATTACCCTTAGCTAATTCTTGCACTTTAAAATCTGCCTACTATAATTCTAAGTAATAATGCATACCGGGAAGGATAATTATACAGTTATCCTTAGTCTTATTATCTAGAGAAACGCTTCCTTAGATTATATTAGCACCGCGTCCACTTTTAAGGAGTAAGGGAATATTAACGTTAATATAGCGGAAAGCTATAGAGTCTCCTTTAACCGCAAATTTCACATAATAAGGGTAGGAAATAAGTCGCCACCAGCTATCAGGCCTAAGAGCGCAATAGAAACAATAATACTGAGGGTCTTGTCTTATTAGCTATTAGTAAAAACCATAGGCTATTATTCTTAACTAGCTATAATTTAGTCACCTATTAATTAGACGCTAATAATAGCGGTATATATAAATTTCCTTATTAATTATTGCTAAGATGCCAGAATCCTACTACTACCTAAATACGCTTAAAACCACGGATCCTTCTTACTGCCATATATCTTAGTTATTTAGTAACAGCATCCGATTAAGTAAAGCCTCCCTATTATAGGAAAACCTTAATACCAAGTTATAAATAAACTTATACGGTCCTAAGGAGTTAGATAAAACTAGAGGCCTATAAGCTTTTTAAAACCAGGAATACATAGTAGGGTCTATCTTTATAGTGCCTAAATAATTGCAAGCATAATATATTAAATGGAGTCTATAATATAGCGCGGTATAGTTTAGACCCTTTATTGCTAAACCCATACGCCCTTCTATAGCTTATATATGCATCTAGTAGACCTTATATATTTCTAGGTTTAAACTAGCCGCCCTATACCAACTACGCAAGAGCTTTATAACCTCAGTTGGTTCAATTTTGGTGGTTTGGTTTAGGGACGCCTTAAAATAAGCTAGCATATTGTCCTTACAGTTACATCCTTATTTCGCGCGGAGTATCGCTATAGCGTCTGCGGCCTCCTTAATATATTCTTCATTATCTCCCAGCTTAATAACGTTTTTATTAAACAGTAATTCCACTCCCAGCCCTCCCACTTCTAAATAAGCAACTATAGGCCCTCTCCTTAAATTCCTCCTTAAAGAGGATACTAGCAGCTATAGGGGCGAGCCAACAGGCGTTCCAGCCGCAAGAATGCTTTTATTTATGGATAATAAAGGCGAGTCTACTAATATAGGCGATTCTTGCTGGGATAGGCTTAGTATAATACTAACGCCTCCTCCTTAAATAGGTGTTAATGGCTAAAAAGCTAAGGGATTTATTACGTTAGAAGTATATCATAAATATACTTGTAGTATAAGAGCTAAGCTCTTTCCTGCTTGTCTAATTCCGATATTAGTAACCTCTAGTCCTATAGTAGTTAGTCTCTTACTTCTCAGCAGTAGGTCCTTATTTAGAACAAGAAAGCTAGTTAAGTGTCTCTCTAAATTATACTTATTTACCACCTAATCTAATATTACTCTTTCTAACATTTTAGGCGCGAGCGCGAAGTCAGTTAGCTATAGTTAAGTAGTATTCTTAATGCCATATCCTAGATAATTAAGCCTCTTAACTAGGGCTTTATTAACTTACACTATTACTTTATAAAGTAGGTGGACGGTAAGCTTTTAGGCGGTAGAAAGAAAGTAGTAGAAGACTGTGTGTTTTAGCGGTCTGTTAAGAATATCCTATCCCTAGGCTTTTTGGATAGTTTCTCTAGCTTTATTACACTAATTTCTTTAATCTTTTACTATTTTACTAATATTAGAGATATCCTTAAAGATTATTAAAAACGCGTCCTTTTCTAGAGATACTTATAACCTATTATTATAATTAACAAAATCAACTACTACACTAGCAGCATCTATATAGTTCTCTCTCTTAAGCAGAATCTCATTATAGATTTAGATAAGTACTATATAATGTTAATTAACTGCAAAGCCTCTAACTTCTGTAAGGACATTATTAATCTATCGCTTAGCTCCTTTATATAGTACCAGTAGTCTGCTAAATAAAGATATAATAAGTATACTATTGTTAATTCTGCTTAGTTTATACTTTAGCTAATTATAGTTATCTTTAAGGTTTATTAAGGGCGAAAAGGTGAAGTTCTTAATAGGGGTTCCTAATATAAATAGTCCACCAAATCTAGTGGCGGTGTAGAGTTCTGCTAGCGCTAATTATTAAATAGACCAATTATAATTTTCTATCCCTAGAATGGAAAATTGCTATTGGCTTAGTAAAGGCAGTAAATAGAACTAATATCTTTATAGTAAACAATACTAGATGGTTATATATAAACATTCTTCTATCCTTACCTTACTATTAACACGCATTAGATTCCTATAAATAAAAAAAGCAAATAAGAAAGCGTAATAGAAAGAGCTTTAGGAAATACGGTAAATAAACAAATAGATTGCGCGGCTATTATCTATATCCCCTTCCCCACCTTAAAACTTAACTATCCCTTAGTTAAACATTTTATACTTAGTTCTATTAAATAATCTTTCTAAAACGCGCACTTCTTAAAATACGCGGCGTTATAATACTAGTGGATTTTATATAACATCCTCCTTAGGCTCTAGCTCTACTATTATTTCTTATAGTATAGTTTTATCTAACTAGTCAAGCCGGTTTTCCTAATAGACCTTAAATATCTATTATTAATAGAACCTCTTTAATCTATTCCCTAGAGTTTAATCACAAAACAGCATACCATTAAGATCCTTAATTAAGTACCATCCTTTATAAGGGTAACTCTTACATACACGGAACGGGCCTAGCTATTTTAGATCTAACTTATAACTACTAGAATAGTCTTACTTAAGCTACATATTATAGAGCATAACTATATCTCCAACCTTAAATCCGTCCTAGCGAATGCGGTAGGTATTATTAAAATACTCTTTATTTATAACTCTTAGTCGTTTTATACGCGCAATAGCTTCTTATATATCTATATCTCTTTAGTTAAACTGCTTTGCATAAAGTGCTAGTAGCTCTATAGTAGTCCAGACTATTTCCTAAGGCAGCGTCTGCTAGGTAGGTATGCAGAGTTTAATAAAAAGGACATGCTTATATCCATATATAACCCTTACTAGTGTCATTCCCATAGACCTCTTAATAGTTGTTCTATCTGCCTATAAGACTGTATAAAGATTGTCTAGCTATAAGCCTTCTATCTTTACTAAAGCGTCTACTATAGGCTTATAACCTCGCTCTATAAAGCCTTACAACTATAGGTAATATACAGAAGCCATAACCCTCTTAATATTATAGAGCTCAGCGAGTGTAGTAATAATATCAGCATTCTCTCCTCCACTATCTATAAAGAGCTATCCAAACACTCCCTATCAGCAGATAACGTCTTTATAGAGGAACTTTGCTATTCTTTTTATATCCTTATTCCAAAGGGCCCAGGCTTCCACCTATTTAGATACGTACTCTTAAGCAATAGCTAGGTATTAGAACCTAAGACGGTTTAGCGGCATAAATATAATGTCCACCATTACTCGTTGCTATAAGGTGGACTCCTATATAGGGTATATTGCTTCTTCTTTCTATCCTAACTATTACTATTAACACTATAAGCATAACTTAATATGCTATAATATTTAATCCCATAGCCCTAGCCACCAGTATTAATTTAAGACCCTCTAATACGTTCCCTCCCGTCTATAATATCCACTCCAATTATAAAGGCTCTTAATAATCTCGTACTAAGTAGTCTCGTTATCAACTACCCTTTACATTAATACATTCTTAGACTGTTAGCGGAAGAGCTATTAGTTATATACTAGGAACCTTAGCGTATACCACTTAAACTTTTTAAATTTCTTAGTATTTATCTCCTCTAGACGCTGTAAGGTCACTAGCCATTTCACAATCCTCTAAGATTCCTCCAAATATAAGTCTTCTAATAGCAGACCCGCTTCCACTTTAAGAGGGCTAGCTATATATTCTAAGGCACTCAGCTTATAGTTAATAAACTCTTTAATATCCTTAGTTGGCTTATCAGGTTATTTACTATTAGGTAGCTATTACAAAAGTCTATTAGCTAGGCTATTCTTCTTCCCCAGCATATGTTTAATATTAAAGTCCCACAGCTAGATCTAAGCTAGCCATCTTATTATTAAGGCTCTAGGTAAATTAGTGGCAGTATAATTTAGCTACGCGACTAAGGTATTTACATCTATCTCCACTATAAATTAAACGCCGTATAGATACACGCGATACTTCTTTAGCGCATACAGCAACGCCTAACACTTAAGCTTTCCTAAGTTATATTTTTATTCCGCTTAAAACCAGATGCCGCTCTTATATTAACATAGGTAATAATAACCTTGCATATCTAGTTATATAAGACCGCATCCCTATCCATTTTTGCATCTATTAATAGTAAGAATAATTAGCCTAGCCCCCTTACTATAATCTAGCTAAACTAATACGGGCGCAGTAGTAAGTGCATACTTTAGAATCTTTATAGTGGCAATCTACTCTATACCCCATATAAAAGGAACATCTATTTATAGCAGTTAGAAGATTAGCTCTGCCTTAATTATAAAGTCCTCTACCTATATCCGGTAATATACACAAACCCCTAGAAACGCTTAGGCTAATATAATATCTTCATAGTCCTTCTAGTAAATAATCTTCGCAACCTTTAACTCTTCTGGATACTATCCTTTTCTATTACAGTAGTAACCAACCACTATAATCTTATCTTTATAGAAATAAGACTTGGCGCCTAAGATTATATATCTGGCTTGTTCTAAATCTACAAGTACTCCGTCTAGCCATATAATATATTCTAGAATGTATCTACATACACCTAGAAGACTCTTCTCTCTATTATACACTATCTATAGGCCCTTTACTATAATGTTATCCAGAAACGGCAAGGCGTAGTATAGGATATAGCGCTCCAGGATCTTAGTAATCGTCCTTACAAACTAAGCAACTAAATTCATTCCTCCTATAGGTACCATTATTTATTATAGAAGTCCCAGAGGTGTTACAAAGGCTATTAGGTTCCTACTTTCTATATTAAGCTCTAACTAGTTATAGCCAAAAAAGAAGTCTACTAGAGATATAACCTTACACCTAGCAAACTCTTCGGAAAACTTATTAGCACATAGCAGCAAATTTACGTCCCTAATAGTCACTCAGTTAATATTCATTACCGCATTAATTAGTTAGTACTTATTACGTTCCTTCTTACTTATAAAAAACTATAGATTTCTATATAGGCTTTTACAATATTCTAGAGTCCCTTAAGCTAGTCGTTTTTATAATATACTTATTACCTCTCCTCACAGGGCCCTTAGTACAGGAAAGTTTGGTACTTACCATGCTTTATACAGCACAGTTTTAATCTTTAGTGGCGGAGTTATGTCCCTACTAACTTAACCTATCTCAAAAAACTTCTATACTAGCGCCTCTTCTTGGTTAAATAATATAGCCTTAAGGATCTCTCATTCTCTTAGCCGAATATCTCCTATAATTATACACTCTAATTATTTTAGCTTTAGTTATGCACCATGGGCCAGTTTAGTATATTGCGGCTTAAGGAAATAATTATATAGACTAAAAGGCAATCTACAGATGGACGCCTTTTGTTAATACAAGGCTACCTTTTGCCATTCTATTATACCTCCTAGAACGGTTTCGTCTAGTATTAACAAATTAACCAGGTGGACTTTGTCTGCCTTTTATTTATACACAGTTACTATACTTATAGCGTTTTATCAGGCCTTGCTCTAATAGCCTTTTATTTATATTATAAATAGATCCGTTATTTATAATATTTAATACATAAGGGACCTAGCTTTTACTTTAAATACTAGCTTCTAATTCTTCTTTAAGTGTTTCCTTAGGACTTCCCCTAACGTTTTATTATTAAGCTCTCTCTATCTAATATTATATTCTTCTTTCCGCTAATGGCTTTGCCTAGCGGGTATCCAAAATAGTAAATATCTGTATTGGAGCCGTACCTTATTTCCTCTTCCTTTATTCTTAACATCCTCCTTATCCTAATACACTAGGTTATAAGTAACCCTGGATACAATCCCAGCGGTTATACCAGCTATATATTTCCTAAACCATTATCTATATTAATGCCTTTATTTAGTTTAAAGAACATCGCATCCTTATAGAATATTAAGAACCTTATTTCAACTCTACTATCTTCTAATTAAATAATACAAGATACCTAACCTATTGCTATTTATTTTGTCGCTAGTCTAGCCCTTACTAACTATAGCTTACTAAGTATTACCTTATATAATATCTCCCCTATAGTAATAAACATTATAAATATTAAGACGTTACCTATTACTATAGGGACCGCATATACTAGCCTAATAAACTTAGACTGGGTTCCATTTGTAGACATTAAACGCACACCTTATAGCTGCGAAGGCAAACTTAATATTAGTAGGCTGTACCATAGGGCTACACTTTCCTTAATAAGGTTAAGCTCAGCTCTAGAGTTAATTAAGCACTTAGCCCTTCCGTCTCCTATCTACGCTTTAACTTTTAGGTATTATCTTTAGAACTAAACAAATTCTACTTCTTGTTTAATCTAGTCCACTTTAGCAGTCATTAAGCCGGCTTAATTAGCATAGAACGTTAAGTGCGCTAACAATACTAATGCCTTAACATCCTCTTGCTTCTATTAGTAAGGTTCTACAAGGGGTAGCAGAAGAGGCTTAAAGAATAATCTTGCGACTTTAGGCATGTATACAAGGCAGTTACCAATAGTAACTTTAATGGTTTTTAATAAGATCTTATCTACTATCACAGTTAGGCTTAGGACGTTTCCTTTTAGTATATCTATTATCCTAACTGGCTTCGGTTATAGTGCCTTAGCTATTATTATTGCATCCGCTATCTACTCCGTCTATTTTAGCTATTTAGTGTAGTTTATTTTATTAACCTTATCACTGCCTAATAGTGGTTAAGGAGCTTGCTGCTAGGGCTATAGTGCGATTTAGACATATCCTCCTAGTTATACATTTTAAACTACTGCTGGTCGCTAACCAGATGGTTTTAAAGGCGGCTTTATTACCCTTACTTCCCCTTATAGTTTTCTAAGATTATATAACCATGGCATAGGCTATAACTGGGTTACGGCTCTAACCAAATCTACGTATATTAACTCTACTTAGTACACATCTTTCTAGAACTCACCAAGTTCCTCCTTGCTTTTAGCGTCACTACCTTCTATAAGCTCTACTAAAGCCGCCTTTAGTTAGACACCCGTTCCTAGGGCATTAGGATTAATATTCATGTTCTACCTTAGCTAGTCTTTAAGGAACTAGATCTAATTGTCACTCAACAAATATAAAATTATATTTCCTAGGCGCTCACGTATTCTAGTACAAATTTGGTTGTTCTTATTTATATATAAAAAGCCACGGCAAACTAATTCCTAAAGCTATAGACACTAGTTAATAAAATAGTAGGGGCCCCCATACTTATAGCATGTCTAAGCCTATACCTGGTATACGCCAAAGTTTTCTAGCCCTCTATACCTCTTTAGGCCTGGCTTGTATTATTCTCATAGCGCTCCCTTATAGAACAGCTATACTCTATTGCTATTTAGTGCCTATCGCGGACCTATCTGTGTTTAATATACCAACGCCCTATTTAAGAGCCATGTATACCGCATCAGATCTTAGCGAATCCTATCTAGAAATGGCATTGAAGACGCAACCCCTACTAACTTAACTGTCCTAAGATTAAGCTTCTGGAGTTAACTAGTAAGTTTCTCTAGTTCTAGGTTTATTTCCTAGGTTGTTTAACAGGTGCTTACCGGCTTACTTAGCTAAAAGACTATAGGCGACCAAAGGGCAGCATCTCTTTGGTTAGCTATGGCTGGTTACTATTTATAAAACTATCTAACTAGCTAACGAAGACCTTACTCCTTAGGATTTATTAATAACAAACAGTTTACGCCTTTATATAAACTAAGCCTATCTTCTATAGTTCTCCTTAGCAAATAGAAGTTAAAAGACTCTTATCTATCCAGATTAGCCGCTATTTTAGTTATAGTATATCTTTAATATTTAAATAGAAGTCCTCTTGCAAACTAGTACCCTTATTTACGGTTGTCCAAATTACCAGCCTCAATAACCTTTTAGGAGATTAGCGTAAACTGCCTATAGTACTCACATATACTGCTAAGTGGATTGTTCCTGCATTATAGTATATAAGCTTCCAAGAATTCTACCGTTTCAACTTATTAAAAGTAGTCACTTCCTTAGTAGTCTATCCTAAGTTTCCTTATAAGTTCCGTCTAATTACCAATTATAAACTTAGGTAGGCTTTAAATCTAGGTCCCTATCTAATAATTATAATACTCTAGGAGTCCTTAATACTTCTTATCGTCTATAATATAGTGTTAAATACATAGTCGCTTATACTATTTGATAAATTACAACATATTTTGTCTTGTAAAGTAAGGAGTCCTAAAAGTTCCTGAAGTGGGTATAAGCTAGGCTATAATATATACCTTATCTTACGCTATTAATAGTCTATTAGAAGGTAACGAACTTATAGTTTCCCTATAACTAGGTAGGTGAACTTCATAGCCCTTATCCTCTATATATTATGGGTCATCAGTCCCTAACGTTATAGGAGTTAGGGCTAGTATCGCATCCCCTAATTTAAGAGAGCTTTGTAGTTTAATAGGCTGCTTACTTTCCTCTCCCTTTCCAGCGCCCTTACTATTATTATAGAATGGTCCTAATATACCTAACAATCCCTTTAGTAGTACTGTCACCATTATTCCTATAAATTTAAAGGTTGCTCCTATAAATACAAGAATAATTATATAGACCGTTACAAATATAGTAAACGAAATATAAAAGACTTTTCTCTGCCGTTCCTAGTGTACTATAGTCCCTCCTTTTATCCCCCATTTTACTACACTACATACCCACCTTCCCATCGCTGTTCGCCGCCTCCTGCTCCCGCATGGAGAACTCAGCAAGTGTCGTCAATTCATTACTATAGCGGTAGCTGCGCACCGGTCGCTAATATATCCGTGCTTTCACCTCCCTCTCTACACGTCCTTTTGTCCGTCAGTTCCTTTACAGTTCTAAATTGTTCCTATACGTCTCTTACATATAGAGTACCAGACTTCTAATCTAAAGAGCTTGCCGTTATCCCCACGTAGAATGCCATAAAATATATAGGAGGGTACGGGCTCTTATAAATAGGAAGTCACAGTACCTTTAGTAAGAAGCCATCAATAAGCACGCAGTCTATAGAGAGAGAAGAAAGGAGTGTATTTAAAGAAAGAAACTATCTATCTGTTAGCTATATCTAAGTTATTAAAAACTCTAAGGGCTCTAGACCAATCTATATAAAATATATAGAAGGCCTAGGCTCCCCCAAAGCTACGCCTAATTTAGATATTAAATCTAAAGGGCCAAATCACACCACTACACTATAAAGGCTATAGACCTAACTAGCTCTAGAGGGGAAGTCTATAAGGTAGTTACACTAAAGGACTAGTATATTGCTTAGAGAGTAAGAGAAGCCTATATTGCCATAGTCTGCTAACTAGAAGCTGCCTTTAACCTCTTATTTATAGTATAGATTGTTAATCCAAAAGAGGAACACGCAAAGTAGCTTAATAAGCGGCTATAGTGGTAAATTAATAACCCCTTAAGAGGACTCTGTTTTATACAACTTAATACTAGCAAAGACTCCCTTAAATTAATAATCTTTATAGACTTATCTTTTATAAATAACTAGGACCTCTTATCCTAAATTGACTTTATTATTATATTTATAGATAAAGACAATAAAGCTAATATCCTCCACTAGTTATCTATTAAATGAAAGCGGGTTATATAAAGTGTCTTAGTATCTAAATTATATAGAATGGCCTATAGATATAATACCAAAGCTGCAATTAAAGCAACTATTAAGAAGATCCTATAACTTAAATAATTACCGCTTATCCTTTATACCAATTTAAAATCTCTATATAATTGCTTAGTTAAACTTAAGATAATATAAGAGAAACGACTTATAGTTAACCTAATATATCTACAACAATTATATAAAAGAAGAGAGATAGTAGAGATTAAATAGATTAATAAAGGTAGTAATCCTACAGACGCTATAATAAAATTAAAGCCTTACTAGGCGTTAAAGGACCTAATTAATATAAATATAATTAAGCTATAGGTTACCAAGTGGGTAGAGAAAGGAGAAGACACAAAGATGCAAGGATAGCTGCTAAGGCGCTAGTGGTAAACAAGCTAATGGCGATTTTCTATACCCAGCATAGAAAATCGTAATTGGTTACTTTAGCCATCTAGTAAAACCTAGCAGAATTTAGCAGAACTTAGCGGAATTTAGTAGAATTTGGTGGAATTTAATGGAATTTAGCAGAATTTAACAGAATTTAGTAGAATCTGGCAGAACTTGGCAGAACTTAGCAGAATTTAGTAGAGGCGCGCTTAAGCACCGTTATAAAACTAAATGCCCCCAGTATCTGAACAAGGTTTTGTAATACAGTTGCACGCGATTACATAAGCTAAGCGAGCTTAAGAATTCCACCAAATTCCACCTATAGAATAGGAGAATAAATCAAGTATTAATTAAATTAGTTACTACCCCAACACTATTGCAATAGCAATACGTATCACCGGAAGTGATACCAACAGTTATAATTATAGATAAGAAGCAAGCTCTTAAGAATATACTATAGCGGTACTTCCGGTTAGTTTCTTAGCTATTTTACCTTTAGTACGTAGCTAAGAACGTCCTTATATATATATAGGATAATTAGGTTATAAGGGCAGATTAATTAAATAAGGAAAAGATTAAGGCGTAAGAGCACTATAATAACTTTATAAAGCGCTAGGCCGAATACTATAGCTAAAGGTCTTTTAAGAGGTTTATTACTACCTAAAACTAGCTTTTAGAGAACTATTATAATTAAGAGCGCCTTACTAACTACTTATGCAATAAGTAGTAGCTATATTAAAGGGAGTTTATAAGTTACTATTCTAATATTTAGATATACCTTGGAAATTAGTAAGTAAAATACTAAGCTATATAAAATATTCTAAATGTACTTTTCTAGTGTTTTATTGCGACTTAAGGGCGTATACTCTAAATTAAAGCGCTTCCTTATAATATTTAATGGCGACTTATTTAATATAGTTTAGAATATTAAGAACCTTATTATAAATAATATAAACAACTATATAATAATAATTATGAGGTAGAGAGACCGCTTACTATATAACGTTTACAAGCTAGAGTTTAAAGATACCCTTACTAAAGTAACGCCTATATGCCTCCGCTATTTTAAGGACTAACTATAGCTTATAAAGTTAGCTAATTACTAGCTAAATTATAGCGGCTAATAGACTGTAGTATACGGCCTTCTATACTGCTATACTCTCTATAGGTAGCTGCACTAAAGTACTACCTTAGTACTAAAAATATAACTTACCGAAATTAATATATACTAGTAGTTCGATTACCCTTTACTAAATTCTCCTACTAGCCTACCTATTAATCCTCTACTTTTTATTTAGGAGCCTCTAACTATTAAGTACCGCTATAGCCGCCTACCTGGCTCTATAAATAGATATTATATTAATACCTTAACTTATCGCAAGCCCTTAGCATTTAAGGGAAATACTAAATATACTACCTATAGGCGTAGGCGTGGGCGTAGGCATGCCCGTAAAGGTAGCTTATAGATAATAAGTAGAGGTAGCAGTAGCTAAATTAGTTTATATACTACCTTATAAGTTATCGCACAATCTAATTAATTAACTTAGGAGTATATAGGTAGTATTATAAATAGTATTATAGGTAACGAGAATAGTGGTAAAAGTTAAGATGCCTCTATAAATAGCTTACCAAGTATTAGCGGCAATATTTTATAGGCTTATAGCGGTCGTAGGGCCCTGCCCTTCTAGCAAGATTTTACTAAGGGGTCCTTTAGTGCATTCTAGCTTTAATTTAAACTCTATAAGTTATACTATAGTTAAAATTAAGACTTAATTCTAGTTGCGCAGTTATAGAAGTTATATTTTAAAAGTTTAATTTTTATAACGCGAATGTATACAAGTTAAATATACGTAATATTTTAACCTAAAGAGGAAGAATCTAAGCCTATTTTGGGGGGGGTGTATAAGTAGTAATTAGGGGGTGTCCGGCTAGTAGTGGCCTATTATATTACTCTGCTAATTAAATAATACCCCAAATACAGTGCTAAGACATTAGTCTCCCGACAGGAACATAAAATCGCGATTGCGAAAATTCCAACCCAAAGATCGCGCCCTTAGCGCACCACAATGCAACGCTTATTTAGTACCCAAATTAGTAGAAATAGAAGGCCTGGAACTAAGCTTTTAGAAGCTGCAAGAGCTAGAATTATTGCTGCGTTAGAGGCTGGGGTATTAAAGCCTAAAACTGCCGCAGAGTATCGCGTTAATTAGTTAACTGTTTACGATATAATTAATTAATAAAAAAACCACTATATACTTGAATTCCTACTAAGACCCAGACAGCCCGAAAAGCTTACTTAACACTAAAAGTGTCTACTTATTTAAATTATACGCAGAAACCCTAGAATCGACTATGCAGCCTTTAAGTGCTAAGTTATAGGGGTTACCATTACGTATAAAATATTATATTATCTTCTTAAAAAATACTATATTACGAGCTGGCGCGCCAAGAAGAGACCAAAGCTAATTCCAGCGGCAGCTTAATTAAGGCTTTGTTAGGCTTAGAAGTATAAGGGATTCTCTTAAAAAAAAAGTTAAGTTTTCTAATAAATATTTCTATAAACGTGGCTTAGGAAAAAAGCTTATTTAGGTCTTCTAAACGTCTCTATAAAAGTAGTATTATAAATTTATTAAAGAGGTATATAATAGAAAGGATCTTACATAGATAGTCTATGCTTACTTTTAGTATAATAGTCGCTTAGAGTTAATCGCTATAAAAAGGGATCCTTTAGTAGTAAAAGAAGGCTATAGCGCTTAAAGCTATATTTAGGCCTTAGAAGATGGTCTTATGCCAATTTATAAGCCTTTAGATATCTGCTAGATAGATAACGCTTTAATTTATATATTAAGACTTATAAAGGAGTAGTTAGAAAGGCATAGTATAAGAGGACTTTGTAAATAGGGGGCTATAAGAACACGATTGTGGAATAGAATAAATTAGTAAAAGAGACAAATCCTTAAGGAGGTAAGGCCTCTAGAATTGTGGAGACTATATACTATAGGCATGTGCCTCTAGTATATAACCGGCAACTATCTAAGGGAAGTCTAGAGGTTGTTCTAAGGGCAACCTAAGGTAACCACAATAATATCCCTTATATTGCAGTTAGTCCCTAATTGCTATTATTTTATAGTAGGGAGATTATAAGGGCTTGTTCTGGAAGGGGTTTAGAGAGATATTAAAGAGATATTAGTATGCCACTATATATTATCTATTTATCTAACCCCTGTTTTAAACTTCTAAAAACCCTTAATAAGGAAAAAATATAACTAGAAAAAAGATGTAAGGATTGTTAGGAGACCCTTTAGAAGCTTATTAAAAGTATAATAGTAACTACCTAGGCTAATATAGGGATTTTTATACAACTTTATTTTTAAGCCTTTATGCTAGTCTGCAATTAATAACAAATATTATAGGCAATTTGGTGTTCTAGTATAGTTCCGTAGAAACTTTTAGTATAGAATTTAATGTATAAAGCCTTGGCTTGCTATTATCTTTAACTATTAAGATATTAATCTTATAATCCTTTCTTGTAATCCCCTACGTCACTAACGCCTTACTTCTATATTTACCCTTAGGCTATTATATGCGATTAGGTAATTAATTAGCTAATTAAAGAGATTTATCTCTTAAGATTTGGTATATCTGCTTCCAAATCTAATAATCCTATACTATATATTTGGCGTAGCTCTACTGCCTAGTAAATAGAAGGGACACTATACAATAGCGCCTCTAGCTATTATATAATTGTCAAGAACGTCTATAACATTATTCTTTAATATTATTATATTATTTAGGTACAATTTAATCTATATACGTCTTTAATTAATATCTTAATTACCTTCCCTGGCCGCGTAATTAGTTTTTATAAGAAAGTAATGGCTAAATAGCTTATATACGTGTTTCCTTCCTTTTAAATTGCGCTATTATAATGGAGTTATATTAGTAAAGTTACAGCTATTTACTAAAAGGGTATTGGAAGGTGAAGTATAGAGATACCTTACTTATTAAGCTGCTCCTTTTCTTTAATACCTTACTTCCCATTATTAACCTTTATCTAATTTTAGACGTATCTTTAATATATTATTAAGATTTTCTTTTTTTCTATTATCAATTTAATATACCTCTTTGTTCTCTTACTAACTACTTTTCTAAGCCAATTCTTTAATATATTCTAGCCTTACCGCTATATATAGAACCTTAACCTCTACTAACCCGCAATTAGTGCTAGTCCTGCCTAAATGATTTTGCCTATACGTCTTTAAAAGACCAGAAGTCTAATAAGAAGATTCTGGATGCTTATAACAAGACCCACTATATAAGGTCTAATACCTTTAGTTCTTATAATTGATATATACGTATTAAGAGCAGTAGTTGCGTTAAGGTAAGCTTTCCTATCCTTAATAGATTTCTATTACTAACTTTAAGCTTTAATAGCCTGGGCCTAAGTGGCGACGTTCCTTTAATATCCTTAACTACTATATTGCCTAGGCTCTCTCTTATTCTAGTGCTAATTCTAAATATTTGGGTTAAATTTAAGACTATACTATAGCCATCTACACCGTTTATAATTCCTAGTAAGTGTTACGGCGCTAGTGGAAAACGGTGGATTGTGGTAGACGTTATGGTAGACGCCGAGTCACGTAAGCTTACGTGACTAGAGGACCGCATAAAACTTCGCACGGCGCTGCTATTCTTCTCCTTTCCTTTCTCTAGCTTTGGATCCTCGTTTATAGACTACCAATTGTACAGGCTTGCGCGTCCCTCTTATTATGCTCGTGCCTTAATTAACTAAGTCGCTAACATTATCCAAAGCTTATCTCTACTCTTTCTTCCTAAGAAGGAACTTAAAAAATATCTACAGACCACAAAAAGGACAAGGACACAAAATAGGACCCCAAGGACAGGACAGAACCAAAAGAATATAAACAGAATATAAACCCTAAGAATAGGACACGCATAGACCAGAACCCCCCTAGAAAATAAATAAATACCAAAAATTACCTAATACTCCTACCACCATACCAAAAAACACAGCAGCCGGTAAAGCAGCCGCAGGACCCTTAAATACCTCTAATAGTGAAACAGTTAATATCTTAAACCCCTAGTAGGAGCTTATAGCAGCCAATGCCAAAATTAAATAGCTTTAAGAGCTGCTTAAAGCTAGGGACACCCCTATATCCAGTGTTAACTTATTGGACAGACTTGCTATGGTCCTTAAGGCCCTAGCCTAATGCACAGTATTAGCATTATTACGGTCTGCAAAGGTCGCAGACCCCCTATTGCTTACAGATGGAACCAACCCTATATTTAATAACTGGAAGCTTTAATTATAGGATAAGCTTAAAGTTAATATAGACCACTTTCCTAATACCCAAGCTAAAATAGCATACGTCTTCGGCCGCACTAATAGTAACGCACAGACGTACCTACGTCCGCAATACGCCTAGGACTTAGTAGACCTCTTCCTCTCTAAAGAAGAGATAATTAATTACCTATTTTCCATTTATAAGGATCCCTTTAAGGTATAAAATGCCTGTCTTAATTATAAAAGCCTAATAATAAAAATAATAGAAACCTTCTTAGTTTTCTAGACCCGCTTTCTGCACTTAGCTAGATAGGCCTAAATCCCCCAGAAAGATCTAATACCAGACCTCTTTAATAAGCTTACCCTAGACCTACAGCGCGCCGTACTACCAGTTTATACTACTATACAGACGCTAAAGGAACTTATAGACTAATGCCTAGCTATTAACCAGGGCCTCTATTAAATTAAGGCACGTGCCAAGCGGTACAAGGCTAGAAGCTCCGCCAACTAGAATATAAGTACTACAAGAACAGGCCGTAATGCCCTAGTAAGATCTGCAGCCCCTATAGCACCAACTGTACCGCCTGCCGTTAACCCAGTGGCGAGCCATGTAGCTAGTCCTGCCGTGACTCCAGCGTATACTCGGCCTTTGTATAGCGACCCCTATAGATAGGCCCTTAGCGACTAAGGAGCTTGCTTTATATACAGTCAAAAGGGTTACTATATAGCTAAATACCTAACAAATGCGAAAAAGGATAAGGTCCTACTAATCCAGGAGGACAGCGCAGAGGTAGAGTCAGAAAAAGAGGAACCCTAGAGAAAGACTCCTCTTTAGGGTTAAAAGGGATTAACATATTACATATTAATCTAGGTCGGCTAGTTGGTAGAAGAAGCTGCACTATCTCTTATACTTTATTCCATAATGGATATTAAGTTTTAACCTCTGCTTTAGCTAACTCTAGAGCAAATACCTTTGCCTTAATAGACACCTAGTGTACTATAAAGCTGGCTAACTTTTTAAATGTATCCCTTAAAAAACTACCTAAACCAATTCCTATTCACGGGTATAACGGATAAATAGGGCCACCTATTATAACTATCTTGCGGATTTACCTCCGCGTTAACGGACAAAGGCAGTATAATATCCCCTTTCTTATTATGGACCTTAGGAGCCACAATATAATTATAGAGAGAAAATAGCTAGCCTATTTAGGCTTATAGCTTAATGTATAGAATAGATAGCTTATCTAGCCTAAAACCCTACCCCTAACCCCTTCCTTTATAAAAGAAATTAGCATCATAATAGAAAACCTTATACAGCCCCAGATCAATACTATTTACTAGGCCGATGCTATGCGTAAAGACTAGGCCTTTAAGAAGCATATATATCTTAATCCTTAACAAATCCATATACTACGCCGCCCCTAGACTATATATATTATACCATCCGCACCAGAGACCTAGGGAGTTAGTAATAACCTAGGCCCTACACAGTCCTAAAGGAAAACTAGGGATATTGGACACCATATTAAGCTAATAGACAAAAAGGATAACTTACGGAAAATGAAACGTAAGCTAAGGAAGACTATACACCTTATACCGCAAGATATGGCCTAATAAGCGTCCATAAAGAAACCTATAAACCTCCCACCAGTTAATATCTACTGTATTAGCGCTATAGGATTCTACCAGAACTTGGTTCAGCCTAATACCATTGCCTTTATAACTAGCCTATACAAAATTAATCAAATAATTAAGAAAAAGGAAAGTAAGCTTAGCGGATAGGGAAGCGAGCTTATAGATAAGGAACTAGTAGAACAAAAACTACCTAATTAACACTAGAAATTCAAGGACGTATTCTCTAAGGCAGCGTTAGATATACTTCTGCCTTACTAACTGTATAACTATAAAATCAAGATCGATTAAGGCAAGGGAAGCACCCTTAGCTTTAGCCCTCTCTACCTACAGTCTATCGCCAAATTATAGGCCACAAAATAGTACCTTATCGACAACCTAAATAAGGGCTTTATTAAGCCTAGCTAAGCCCCCTTTAACTCGCCTATTGTAACGGAACCTTATAGCAGGAACTACGGTGGGTTCTATTATTAGGCTAGGTATATAGGTAAGAACAAATCAACAACGTAATAATAACTGGTGGAGTGGTTGCCCAACAGATTAACTCTAATTGTATTCTAAGATTTACTACAAGGAGAGAACTATCTACGGTAGGGACTAAGGTCCTTTAAATACACAACCATACTCCTAAGAAATCCTCTCTTGTATATAAGGTACGTGTTATACGTATTATACGTGGACGTATACTACGTATACTCTATACACCGCGTATAATATTATGTAACTCGCTTACTATTCCTTATTATATGGTTCCACCAGATCCATCCTAGACCGTGCCTATATTAACTAACTAGCTTCCTACGACTCTTCTCTAAGTAGTTATAACACCGTACTTAAAGCGTCCGTAATACTATTTCCCTTTTCTTTATCTTTGTCCTTAAAGATTCCTAATATCTCTAAGTCGTCCACTAGAGGTGTAATGTCCGTTTAATTAGTCTAGTTAATATCCTTGCTTATTATACCTAAAGCTTCTTCTTCTTTATAAGCGCAATATTATGCTTGCACCATAGCTGCCATACTATTACTTAGTAAGATAATGTCGTCTCCATATTCTTGTTGTGTAAAAGCGGGGTTGGTGTATATTATAATAGCGAGTCCTTTGTCTTAACAACCCTTATTTTGCTTAAAGTGTACTAAAGCAAATGTTTAATTATCCTGCGATGTTCGCTCTGTTTCTAACGCTAAGTATACGCGTCTTATAACTCTTAATAGTCTTTAAGTTCCCTAAGTAACTTATTATAGGGTCTTGTGTTTAATCTACCGCTACAAAGCTTGAGTCTAAGTTAGCCGCCATACGCGCCAAACTCCACCGTTCTGCTGAAGAGACCGCTCGGGCCCTTAAGGCTTAATATCGCTCCTTTAAATCTTAGCAGGTTGCGTTCACTTGGTTAACCTGTCTTAAGAAGGTTTACAAGAAGGTTCATTCTAAGGAGTAGAAGCTAGTTTAATAGGGTTTATCTAAGCTAGGTAATAAAAGGACTGGCTCTCCTCCTATAAGGGAAACAACTCTAAGTAGCTTAGCAATTGCTCCTCTTAGGTCCCTCTTAGGTAACTTATTCTTTGGCAATTCTTCTTTGTTAATGTTGCCTGACCTACTTTTTTCTAATACTCCTGTACTTTTCCTATAGCGTTTCTTAGGTTGCTTAGTGGTTCCTAGGTAGTCTTACTATAGCCTATCCACTTTACTTTGTACTATGTTTTGTTATCTACATCCTTATAACTAATAATCTTTAAAACTTACCATTTGTCTTCCTCTTATCCTCTATATATATCTACCTTATAGACTAGTGGCTTAACATTCCCGTATACTAGCTCTAGCATTGTGATATATTATACAGGGTAGATCTTTATTTTGGCTAGTAGGTTTAACTTATATATAACCAATAAAATTCTTTACTTAACTTTAAAAGATTCTAGTCTAATATAGTCCAACTTCTTGCTTAGTCATTAACTCTTAAAATTTTTGTGTAGTAGCTATACTTTATCCCCCTCCTTAAGATCTGGTCCCTTAGATCTCTTAGCATTATAGTACCTTTTTATTTATTCTTGTACTAGTTTAGCTGTTTCTTTAAGGTCTGCATAAAGATTTATTAACATCTCTATTCTTTATTTAGCTATGCTACTCGTCTTTTTTGCTTAATGTGGTAATAACGATGTTCTTAGCTTGTATCCGTAATTTGCCTTAAATGGTAATGTCCCTATTCCTTTTTATAGTATTATATTGTATATAAACTGTGCAACTGGTAATAACAATACCCAATTATTCTATACGTAATTAATATAATGCCTTAGATACTGCTCTAGTGTCTAGTTTAGTCTTTCTATTTATCCGTCCATCTGCGGATAATACGCTGTAGATATTACTGCGCGAACCCCTTATTCTGCTAGAAACACTTCCTAAAATACTGCTATAAATCTTGGATCTCTATCTAATATAATCTTGTCTAGTACTCCGTGTCTTATAAACACTTCTTTTATATAGATTCTAGCGATATCTTCTACTAATATCTCTTTAGTGCATGCTATAAAGTATCCCTACTTTATTAGCTTATCCACTATTACTAAAATCACGTTATGATCTTATCCTATAATAGGATCTCTTAACTTTAGTAACTTAATAATAAAGTCCTATAATATAACCTTCTATGGTCTTCTGGGTATCTTAATAGGTTGTAGCCCTCTATACGGCTTATGCCTTGTTGGTTTGTTTCTTTGGCAATCTGGATATTCCTTTATAACTTGTCTTGCTAGTCCCCAGATTCCTTAAATAATATATTCTTCTTAAAGTCTTAACACTAAGCCTATAGCTCTGTTATATCCTTATATTATTCCCTTATGGAATTCCTTAATAAATTCTTCTGCGATAGACTTAGGCATATATATTACTTCTCTGTTTTTATATTGCTCTAAGTCTGGATCCTCTGTCTATGCTTTTTAGATCTTCTATATCCAATTACTCTCTAGTAATTTATAGATCTGACTTTCCCTAGTCACTGCAATCTTTGGATAATTATATCTAATTAATCCGTCTTAATCCTTTCACAATAAAGCTCCTAATAGCTTTTTATTACTTTATAGTTCAGCCTTTCTGCTTAGAGCGTCTGCTCGTGCATTGTCTATACCCTTAGTATGCTGAATTTTAAAATAGTATTCTATAAGTATTTCCGCCTATCTAACCTGTCTTTGGTTAAGTTCCTTAGTTATTAGGAATCCTATAAGGTTCTTATAGTCTATCTTAACCACAAATAGTTTCTCTATACCTTATAAGAATGCTCTCTATTTCTTAAGTGCTGCAACTATACCTAATAACTCTTTATTATAGATGTTATAGTTTAACTCTGGTAGTATTATCTTTCGACTATAGTATACCACTAGGTGCCATCCGTCTTAATATTTCTATATAAAGTATGCCCCTAGTGTAAAGTCTAATACATCTATTTCTACAACTGTCTCTAGACCTGGTTAATAGATCTTAAGAACTAGCTCCTAGGTAAACAACTCTTTAATTCTCTTAAATAGTTCTTATTACTCCTTTCCCCATACCTATGGTTCTTTTTTCTTTGTTAACTACGTAAGTGGCTTAATGTCCTTTAACTATTACGCTATAAACCTTCTATAATAATTGCAAAACCCTAGGAACGATCTCAACTATGTAACGTTCTCTAGTTCTTGCTAATTTACTATAGCCTTAATCTTTTTTGGATCTATACTAAGTTGGCCTAGTTTAATAATAAATCTAATAAAATTGGTCTTCCTAGTAAAGAACTTGCATTTCTTAATTACTACTAGCATCTATTCTTCTTATAGTCTCTTTAAGACCTATTTAACATGTTCTCTATGTTCCTTCTTATTCTCTAAGTAGATGATAATGTTATTAAGGTATACCATAATAAACTTATCTAGGTGTTCTCCTAACACACTATTAATTTACTTCTAGAACGTTGCTAATACGTTTATAAGTCCAAACTGTATAACTAATGGCTTATATAGTCCTTCCTTTAACCTAAAGGCTGCCTTTTATTTATTGCCTTCCTTAATCCTAATCTGGTGGTACGCCTATCTTAGATCTATCTTTATAAAGATCTTTGTGTTACCTATCCTGTCTTAGATTTTGCTAATTAAGGGTAAAGAATACCTATCCTTCCTAGTAATGCTATTTAACTATCTATAGTCTATACACATCCTAAGTTTTCTGTTTTTCTTTGGGATAAATAGTACTGGATATCCCGCTAATAACTATAATAGTCTAATGTATCCCTTACGTAAGTTCTCCTGGACAAACTCCTTAAGCGCTACTAACTCTGTTTTAGTAAGCTTATAAATTAGAAAGAACTTTAGACTTATTCCCTCTTCTAGTTCTATTTTATGGTCCCATGCTATATGCTTTAACAGCTTTTTACTTTCTAGTAACTATAACTTTTTACTATACTTGTAGTATCTTTTTGGTACATAACTTAAGCCTCGCTTAGTCTTTTTATATATCGCTCCAACTTAGTACTATACTAACTTGGTTTACTATTGCACTTTATGCTATTAAGTATCCTTAATATTGACCTAACCTATAACCTAATTAATCTTTGGATTGTACTCCTATAACTAAAGCATTTCTAGTATTGCCTTATCCTGTCCTAATAGTAGGATATTAAAAGACATTCTAACTAGTCTCCCTTTAATAGTTATCTAAATAGGTCCTATTTTAAGATTAATAATGTCTCCTCTATAGGCTATCTAATCTCCTAAAATTGTTATAAGTGGATATAGGTATTCCTTTTATCTGTATAGTAACCCTATCCTTTCTACTGCTTTTGGTAATATATGGTTCCTAGTTGCTCTACTATCTACTAATACTTCAAACTGCTGATCTTGCCATTTAACTTATAAATTTAGGTATTATCCTTAAATTCCTTTAAGGGTCTAAGGCTCTAATACTAGTTTCCTCTAGTCCTATATACCTCCCCTTTTCCTAAATATTAGCTGCTAGATCCTGCCTATACTTAGTCCAACTTAGGCTAATACTTAGTTTATTTCTTTTCCTCTATATACTATAAATAAGTGTTCTCTAGGCACTCCCACCACTATTATCCGTCTAGGCATTCTTCCGTAAGGAATCTTCCTGGTTAAAGTGTTAAGTCCCCTTAACCTTGTACTTCTACTAGGTGCTAACTATATATATACTTAGTATTTCTAAACCGCTTTTCCTCTGGTGCCTAATATATCCTTACTAGGTACTTCCGGTTTTTATCTTTAGGTACTCTATATATATTATATATATTATCCATATAAGCTATCCACGATAGTGTATAATACGCTGCATGTTTTAGGTTAACTCTTAGTTCGTCTTTATCTTTAAGTTTAAACCTATACCTAGTTAACCTAACCACTGGTATCTTTGCTATAGGTACTAAGATTTATTGCTCACTTTTCTAGTTTCTAGATCCCTCTTCTAGGTTCCTTAATATTATAATTAACGCTCCTTTAATATGACTTATGTGTTTCTCTATAATAGGTTAGTCTTAGACAACTTTTTTGTCTAGCTATATATAAAAGTCTTCCTATTTGTTACTGTATCATTACCTATACCACTTTCTGTATAACTGGTTTAGTGTGTATAGTCTATCTATTAGAAAGTACCTTGTTATTACTACATTGTAATATCCTTTGGTATGTCTTTCTTTAAACCTAGTTGGAATATCTAGATCCTCTTTTTATTCTAGTTTGTCTAACTATTTTGCCCTAGGTGTTCCTGCACTCGGCCTATTAATAACTCTTTATATAGGTACTCTATTCCTTATATAACCTGGTATAGCTAACCTCTTATCTAGCTTTTGCTCTTGCTATGTAATAATTCTTATCTGGAACTTATCTATAGTTTCTTATTTTCTGCGTCTTATAGCTAGATCTTTGTAGTTATCTTGCTTTTTAATCCTAGTATTAACTATTTAATCTTTAGGCTAAACACTGCGTTTACCTAGGATTGCTAATATTCTTATTTGTTTTCTAAACTTGTAGTTCTTAAACTTGCGTCCTATACTTATTTATTTGTTATTAAACTAAGTCGCTACTCTTTCCCATTGGTTTTTGTCTGTTGTGGGTCCTTAGGTGTGTCTTATCTTATCTTAAGAATTTTGAGCTTCTTTTATCTCTGCTTAAGAATCTTAAGCCTATGGCCTTTTGCCTTTATTAAGTAATAAGCTAGTACTAGTAGTTATCTACTTACTTAGTTTCTTCTAAATATTGCTCCTATCGTCTTGTAAAGTAATAGAAATTGTATTTAATGGTGTTATAATACCCGTTACTAAACCTTATTTTGTAATAGTCTTAGTCTCTACTTCTGTTTTAACTTCTCTAAGGTTTATATGCTCCTAGTAAGCTGCCTTTATTGCCTTATTGTTGGTAAATGCTTCGCCTTTATTAAATTTATCGTCTTTAATGTCCAATCTATAAGCTGGTTTGTTGGTTCCTCTAAACTTAGATAATAATAGCCTCTATAGCTAATAGCTTACACTATACTTAGCATCCTTATAAATTTGGCATGCGTTGTTATAACAATATATAAAACTGTTAATTAAACACTCTTTTGTTCCTTATAGTGCACCATTATCCCTTTATATGTATGTACCGTCTACTAGCCTAGTTCCCTTTACTGCATAGTTACTCTAACCACCTTTATAGTCTCTGGCGAAATAACCTTGTTTTCTATAATTTATATAAGCTCTATCTTTAAACCACCTTTCTTGCTGTGGAGTCTGCCTAAATGTCTTCTGCTGCTAAGATCCCTAGTTTGGCCTCTATTCCTGGGTCCTTTAATTACTTAATCCTTAACCTTTAGGTTTCTATAGTTTCTTTTCCCACCTTTAGGTTTCTTTGGTACTACTTAGGTCTATTAGCTCTGCGCTATTCCATAGTTTTTAACTCTATGTCTGTTATTGCGTACTCTGCGCCTTATATAACTATAGAACTCTGTCTTACCCTTTCTTAGCTTGTTCCCTTTAATAGATCCTATTATTAATCTTTATTAACTAATCTATTAACTCTCTTAGAGTATCCGCATCTTCCATTAGAATAATTGCGTTTTGGACTTTAGCCTTAAGTCCCTGTTTATACTGTGCCATAAGCGCCCTATTATTCCACTTAACCTATATAGCTAGTGTTTAAAACTGTGTTATATACTTAATTGCTAAAGTGCGTTATACTAAGTTCTAAAGCTTTTATTCTGCTGTGGTTATAGCCTCCAGGTCTCTAAATATCTGCGTTAGTCGTTTTATAAACCCGTTCCAACTAGCAAATATATACCGTACGTCCTAGTTAGTCGTTGTTATGCCATTGGCCTGTATTTCTGTAAGATATAGCTTAAACTACTTAAGTGCCCTCCCTATTAGGAACAATCCTGTATAGGCTACTTAATCTAATAATATTGCTAACTTCGCTCCTTCCTATACTACCTTAAAGTGTATCTGCGTAAGAAATCCTTTAAGCTTCAACTTCTCTTCTAAGAATCGTTTAATTAAAGGTAGCTTAACTTTCGCTGCTCCAATTCCATTAATGCGTTCTTTAAGTATCCTATTATTATCTTGTAAGTAATTAACCATTTCCTATAACTAACCTCGCGTAACCACTTAAGAATCCCCATTGTCTATATTGGTATTACCTGGCCCTAAGGTTGTGGCTGCTGTTAACGCCGTTGTAACTAGTACTCTGGGTGGCATATTGTTTAATCTTATTTAATACCGTAACCTTAGTAGTGAATGTGTAATGGAACCTTGTAGTAGGAACTACAGTAGGTTCTATTATTGGGCTGGGTATATAGGTAAGAACAAATTAATAACGTAATAATAACTAGTAGAGTGGTTGCCTAACAGATTAACTCTAATTGTATTCTAAGATTCACTATAAGGAGAGAACTATCTACGGTAGGGACTAAGGTCCTTTAAATACACAACTATACTCCTAAGAAATCCTCTTTTGTACGTAAGGTACGTGTTATACGTGTTATATGTGGACATACACTACGTATACTCCGTATACCGCGTATAATATTATGTGACTTGCTTACCATTTCTCGTCACATGGTTCCACTGGATCCATCCTAGACCGTGCCTGTATTAACCAACTAGCTTCCTGCGACTCTTCTCCAAGTAGTTGTAACACCGTACTTAAAGCGTCCGTAATACCTATTCTCTTTATTAAAAAGCTAAATGGAGGACTACGCTTCTGCATTAACTACTATAAGCTAAATAATATAACCCGCAAGGACCGCTATCTGCTACCCTTACTTAATAAAACTCTTACCTAAATAAGTAGAGCTAGGGTCTTTATAAAGCTTAATATCTACTAGGCCTTTTACTAAATTAAAATAGACCCTAGGTCTAAAGAGCTTACTATATTTTAAACCTGTTATGGAATGTATAAATATAAGGTACTCCCTTTTAAACTAACTAATAGACTAGCTATATACCAGCGGTATATAAATAATATACTCTTTGACTACCTTGACAACTTCTATACGGCCTACCTAGATAATATTATAATTTACTCTAAGAACAAGCTGGAATATAAGGAGCACGTCTATAAAATCCTATAATAGCTCCGTAAGACTGGTCTCTAGGCTAATATTAAGAAGTTGGAATTTAGTGTTAAGCGTATAAAGTACCTAGGTTTTATTATTAGTATAGATAGAATTAAGGCCAACCTGGAGAAAACAGCTATAATTAACTAGTGGACACCCCCACGGACCGTAAAAGGGGTATAATTATTTTTAGGTTTCTATAACTTCTACCAACACTTTATTAAGAACTATAGTAGAATCGCCTAGCCTCTTAACCACCTTATTAAAAAAGACCAGCCATTCCACTTTAACGCCATATATATGCAGGCCTTTAATAAGCTTAAAAAACGGCTATTATTAGCTCCCCTACTTGCCCACTTTAACCTAGAACGGCCCTTAATGCTAAAAACTAATGCCTTAAACGGTATAATAGCTAGTATTTTTTCCTAGAAGCAACTGGACAGAGAATAGTACCCTATTGCATACTATTTAAAGACTATAATAGATACTAAGCTAAACTACCATATCCATAACAAAGAAATGCTGGCTATTATCTCTAGCTTTTAGCACTAGCGTGTATAGCTAGAGAGGACCCCTAAGCCTATTAAGGTAGTTTTGGATTATAAGGCCCTAGAATACTTTATAATAACCAAGGCCCTTACGGCCCGGCACGCACGCTAGGCGGATATCCTATCTTAGTTTAACTTCTTAATTATATATAGACCAGGCGCTATAAACCGTGCGGATGCTCTTATAAGGCGTAAACAGGACCTAGGTAACTAGGCAGCTATAAAAATCTTATTATAGACCTAGGCACTACTACGACTAGAGCACCTCAACCCCCAGATATAAGCAGAACTAAGTATAGACTCCTTAGGTGCTAAGATATATCCTATTAACCCTTTAGGATTTAACCTTATTAATAAATTACTGCAAATAAACCGTACAGCCTCTTCTCTATAAGAGTACCGTAAAAAGGCAAAGAACATTACTAGCCCATGGTCCCTTAAAAATGGATTACTTAAGCACTAGGAACGGCTAGTAGTAGTAAAGGAACAGAACTTATAGACCTAGCTTATTACCAAAGCATATACCTAGGTCTCTACGGCCTACCCTAGAAAAAATATAACCCGCAGGATTATTGGCGACCGCTATTACTGGCCCAGAATAGTTATGGATATTAACCACTATATACGGAACTGTAACAACTGCTATAGGTTTATAATTTTACAAGATAAGACCCCAGGACTATTAAAGCTACTCCTAATACTAGAACGCCCCTAACAGTATATCTCTATAGACTTCTACAAGCTACCTATAGACTCGTAATAAATATAATGCGGTTATAATCCTAGTTAACCACTTTAGCAAGCACCCGTTCTCAATCCCTTATTATAAAGATATTAATACCAAAGAAGTGGCCCAACTATATATCCACTATATATACCAAATCTACGGACTACTAGAGACTATTATATCTAATTATAAGCTATAGTTTATATTGGCCTTTTAGAACGAGCTTACCTAGATCCTAGGCATTAAACTAAAGCTTTATACGGCGTACCACCCCCAAACAGATAGTTAGACGGAAATTATAAATCAATACTTAGACTAAAGGCTCTGGCCCTTTATTAACTATTTCTAAGACAACTAGGGCGAACTACTACCCCTAATAGACTACGCCCAGGCAACCCTACCCCATAACTCTACAGGATTTGCACCTATTTAGCTAGAAATAGGGTATTTACCCTATATAAGCTTTGACTAGGAAAGACCAGAAGGACCACGGACCGTACGCGAAAAACTATCTTATAAGGAAGCCTAGCAGTACGCTAAATGCTTAGAAGAAGCCTAAAAAGTAGCCCGCATAAACCTAGAAAAAGCTCAGAAATCAATAAAACAGCAAGTAAATAAGTATAGGCGCGAGCCTAACTTTACCATAGGCAATATAGTCTGGGTTATAACAAAGAACTAGAAGACATAACGGCCTAGCCGCAAGCTAGACTATAAGATGGCAGGACTATATAAGATCCTTAATAAAGTAGGCAACTTATATAAGGTTAAGCTCCCAGACTTAATTAAAGTCCACCCTAAATTCTCGCCAGATAAGCTATAGAAAGCTGCAAATAACCCATTACCCAGATAAAAGAATAAGCCTCCCCTGCCAATTTAAGTTAATGGTAATAACAAATAGGAAGTTAACAAAATACTAGCTAGTAAACTAGTATAGGGAATACTAAAATACCGTGTCTAATAGAGGGGCTATAATCTAGACCCAACCTAGTACCCCGCCTAGAACTTTATAGGCTGCCCCTAGAAGCTTAAAGATTTCTATAACTAATACCCTAACGAACCCGGACCCCCAAAGTACCTTAACGAGTAGATAGAGTGCTGGTATAGCGAAGATAATAGGCTGCCTATTAAGCATAAAGACAAGAATACCCCATAGTTATAATACGGACATACAAAGCCTGAGGGCAGGCTTTTTCGGAGGGGGGGGTAATATTACGGCGCTGGTGGAAAACGGTGGATTGTAGTAGACGTTATGGTAGACGCCGAGTTACGTGAGCTTACGTAACTAGAGGACCGCATAAAACTTCGCACGGCGCTGCTATTCTTCTTCTTTCCTTTCTCTAGCTTTGGATCCTCGTTTATAGACTACCAATTATACAGGCTTGCGCGTCCCTCTTGTCGTGCTCGTGCCTCGATTGACTGAGTCGCTAACAGTAAGCTAGCTAGTAACACCTAATAAGGGAGTAAGGTTGGTATACTAAGGATAGGGTAAAGGATGGAGGTAATAAGAAGAAGGTCACCGTCTACTATAGAAAGGAGTTTGTGTATACGCGTTAAGTTTTAAAAGAGTATAATATAATGCGGTATTAGGTAGGTTACCCTTTAGGTACCTAGTAGATAGATAACTAATAGTTACTATAGTAAGGTCTTAGTGGTTCTGGACTATATTAGCTAGCCAACGTCTCTATTTATTTTAGGCTTAAGCGTGTTTTTATTAACTATAAGCTAACACCCCAAGAGCTTCATTAGTATTAGTTTGGGCCTAATATTAGTGTTAAGTATTTAAGAATCTCTGCTCTAGCTACACCTTATTGTCCTACCCCTGTTTTTATACCTACTTATATACTTATAAAGGGATCTTATTTTTATTAGCTATCCCTTAAAGGGCTAATAGATACTAACCCTAATTCTAAAGATAAGGCATAGTGGCATTTTAGATTAGGCATTTATGATTTATTTTTGTATATAGTAGCAATTAAGGACCTTAATTAGGTGCTTAGGAAGGCCTTAGAAGGCTTTTAGAAAGGGATTAGGAGCTCTAGAAATAATATTCCTAGTATAAATTAATTAATAGGAATACAATTCTAGCACACTACCCTATTAATTCTTATACTATATATATAAAAAGGCTAAGGACCTATTCTGCCTTAGGCTATAGCCCTAATCCTTATAGTTTTTAGAGCCTATTTATTTTATATCTAATTTAACCTATTTACTCTTTCTACGAGCTTTCTTTATAGGTCGCAATAATACTATAGTATTAGAGCGCTTTCTGCGATTTGTAGATTGCGGACCTTAGTCCCAATATTCTTTTATAATATCTTTATAATAATTAAGGTAATTCTCTGGTTTCTATATAGAGTCCTTAATAGGCTAGCCTAGCTATTTAACCTTATATTAAAGCCTGTTCTTAATAGACTTATAGTATAGTATAGCTTTAACCTTATACCGCTTGCCTACTACCTTAGGGTATTTAATTAAGCCTAGACAAAAGTTCTTTTCCGGCAGTAGTCTATGCTATGGCTCTAGTAGGTTTATATAAAACACTAAATGTATATAGGCTATAGATAGGGGTAGCTAGAGATAGTAGGCTAACTTGCTAATTTATTTCTTAACTTAAAAGGGACCTAGGTATCTTGTATTCAGCTTCTTTAATAGTTAATGGGTCTTAATATTTATTAAACATAATATAACCTTATCGCCTACTCCGAAATACTTGTCTTAGTATTTATAGTTATACCAAAGCCTCTACTACTTTTAGGCATCTTATAGGCTCTGATTTATATACTTTTATTATTTCTTCTATTCCTAGAGGTACCCTTATACTCTCTAGTAGATGTCCTTAGACTCTCTGGTAGGATTCCATAATTAATTATATGGCCTTAGCTAGTAATCGCTAGGTATACTATTAAACCTAAATAGTTAGACGCTATAGGCAATCTGGATTGGTGTATACTTATATAATACGTATTGCTTTAAATTATAAGCGTACTCTGTATATAGAAGTAGCTTACACTAGTTATCTTGCTAGTAGTTTAAATATATTTATAGGTAAGACTTTAGTTTCTAGTTCTGGCATTCTATTTGCCTATCTATTTATAAATGGAAAGTTATACTATAATAGTAGTCTATCTTTAAATAAAAGCATAAATCTAACTAGTACTGGCTTATAAAGACGCTACCCCTATTAGTAATAATGGAGTATAGCTAATCTACTTTAAAAAACATTTCTCCTTAATTAGGTTAGTAAGCGCTTATATATTAATTGTCTTGTTAATAGGAAGGTATTAAATATACTTTAAAAATCTATTAATAAGTACTAGGACTAAATTGTATATTTATCCTTGCTTATCCTTTAATAGCGGAAGATCCGCAATAAAATCTATAGTATAATATCACTATAGTTCGCTAGTGGGAGGAACTAATTTAAGTAGACCCCATAGCTTGTGCCTTTAGATTTTATATACTTAATACTTCTCGCAGTAGTTAATATACTCCTTTGCTTCCTGCTTAAGCTTTAGCCAATAGTATTTACGTTAAAGTAATTCTACTATTTAAATTTAACTATAGTAGCCGCTTAGAGAATTATTATGATTTTTTATAAGAATTTTCTGTTGTAGATTTGCTTCTTATAGCACCCAAACCTTACTATTTCTATGTACTAGGCCCATTAGGTCCAGTTTCCAATTTTAGTATCTTATAGCTTCCTTTCCATTATATTTCTGGACTGCTTCCGCATTAAAGATGGCATAAAAGGCGTCCCTCTATTATACCTTATGGATAAGATCCGTTAACCCTTTAAATAGTTTTTAGGTAAAAGCTATTTTGCCTTATACTACTCTAAGTATAAAACTAGATAGTACTATAGATCTTATAACTTCTTAGTGCGTATATATTAAGAAGGCCGCTATAAGGTTAAAGTCCTTTGGTCTTTATAGAGCTCCAAGTTCTAATTACTCTATAGCTTTGCTATTAATTTAAGGGAATAGCTTAGTAATTATAGGTAATATATTACTAGGTTTTAAGTGTGTATTGGAGACGTCCTATTTAGGCATATTCGGACCCTTATTAGTAATAGACTAAGTACTAGCTAGAATATTAGTGGAAGCTAATAGGGTTTGCATCGCCTAAGACTTAGTATATAAAGCTATAGGTGCTTAAGCATTCTATATTTAGAGCTTATTCTGTAATATAGGGAGTAAGATATCTATTATCCGTTTTCCTTCTCCTATTTTAAAGCCTTTAGTATGGTTTAGCTATTGTAACGGTCTGTTAGTAGGGTTATTTTCCCCTAGCTTGTATTTAATCTTAAAATTAAATTATGCAAGCTTCTCTGCCTATCTGGCCTATTAAGGTATAAGCTCCTTTATAGTTATAAATTAGCGTAGATTATAATAATCTAAGAGTATATAAGTGGTATGGCTTGTATGCTTAAGGTAGTATTGCCACTATTTAAACAGTTAACTATACAGTGCCAAGACATTAGTTTCCCGACACGCGAATTTTCACCAAAATCAACCCAACTTTGAACAGTCGCACAACGTCGCAGCAATTGAATACAGCCAAATGAGTATATAGATAATTTAATTGTAGTTAATACTTTGTCTGCCAGCTCTTTAATTTTCGTACTGCTTTTAGCCTTCGTTCCATACTATTAATTAAGCGCCGCATAAGGCGTTAATCAAGGGCCATCCACGCCTCCTTGCACGCCTTAATTAAGCGCTCTAGATCCTCCTTACTTTGTCCCATCTATTTAAGCTCTGGATAAAGCTTAAGGACCTTCCTTTTTAGTGCTAGCTAAAGGCGCTTAATTGGGTTTAAATTAGGTAAGTAGGGGGGGAAATCTAGGGTCTAAACACCGTGCGTCTCCAGCCACTCCTTTACGAGATTTAATGCATGGATTGGAGTATTATCCATCTAGTAGATATCTAAAGGCTTATAGATTGGCATAAGACCTTCTTCTAAGGCCTAGACGTAGCTTTAGGCGCTATAGCCTTCTTTTACTGCTAGAGGATCCCTTTCCATAGTAATTAACTCTAAGTAACTGTTATACCAAAAACAAGCGTAGATTATCTATGTAAGATCCTTTCTATTAGACACCTCTTTAATAAACTTATAATACCACTTTTATAGAGGCGTTTGGAAGACCCAAATAGGCTTTTTTTTAGAGCCATGTTTATAGGAACATTTATTAGAAAACTTAACTTATCTTTAAGGGAATCCCTTATACTTTTAGGCCTAACAAAGCCTTAATTAAGCTACCGCTGGCGTCAGCTTTAGTCTCTTTTTGGCGCGCCAGTTTATAATATAGTGTTTTTTAAGGAGACGGTATAAAGTTTTATGCAAAACGGTAACCCCTATGACTTAGCACTTAAGAGCTGCATAGTTGATTTGGGGGTATATGCGTATAATTTAAATAAGCAGATGCTTCTAGTATCAAGTAAGCTTTTTAGGCTCTTTGGGCCTTGGTAGAGATTCTAGCGTATAGTGGTTTTTCCATTAATTAATTATATCGTAAACAGTTAACCAATTCACGTGATATTCTGCGGCGATTTTAAGCTTTAACACCCTAGCCTCTGACGCGGCAATAATTATAGCTCTTGCAGTCTCTGAAATCTCAGCTCTAGGCCTCCTATTTCCACTAATTTCGGTGCCAAACGAGCGTTGCATTGTGGTGCAGTAAGCTCGCAATCTTGGTGTTGGAATTTTGACGATCGCGATTTTGTGTTCGTGTCGGGAAACTAATGTCTTGGCATTGTAGCTAGCAGTTCCTTATTATGGGTATAATACCTAACTTTAGGTCCCTAGAAATTTCTATTATAGAATACTACTAGTTTCTAGTGGAGCTAGGTAACGTCTAATTGCCTATTAAGTTATAGTAGGATACTAGTAAGGCAAAATTTAATATATTAGTAACTATTATTAGTGGCTAATTTGGGTTAAAATACCGTAATAGTAGAGCTTTTATAAACTTTGTATGTAGTTTTTATAAGGCTTTCTAGACCTTTCTGGGCTATATCTATAGTTTATTCTATTTAGTTAGTCCCTTTTTAGTTTTATTTCTTTTTACCTTTAAGCTTTTTACTCCTTAGGCTGGGTTTTAAGAAGCTTTAGTAATATAGTTAGATAGGTATTAGGCAATATCTAAGTAGTTATAGATAAAGTGCCTATAAAAATTGGTAAAGCCTAGAAACACTTAAATATTCTAGTGGCTCTTTAGCTCCGGCCACTCTTAGATTATTTACACCCGTACTAGGTCTATAAATACGCCTATAGGCGTTATAATATAGCCTAGGAACTTAACCTGTTTAGTGCTAAAGATATATTTTAACGCCTTAGCGTAGAGGCCCTAATTATCTAAGCGTTCTAGCACTTTGCGGACGTGTTGCTTATACTAATCCTTATCTTTTAAGTAGATTAGAAGATTATCTAGATAGATAAAATATATGTGGTTAACTAATTACCCTAAGGCTCTGTGAATATATAATTGGAATATTATAGGTGTATTAGCTAGCCTAAAAGGCATTACTAGATACTTAAAGTAGATATATTGGGTCTTAAAAGTGGTTTTTTACTTATCCCCTTTTTTAATATAGAGCCTATAATAGGCGTCTTATAAATTTAGCTTTATAAAGATCTTCGCCCTAAATAGTTAATCTAGCATTTCACTAACTAGTGGTAGTAGGTAATGGTTCTTAATTATGATCTTATTAAGACTATAATAGTCTATATATAGCCTTATAGTTCTATCTAGTTTTAGGATAAAGAGGATTAGTACGCTTGCCGGTAACTTACTAGGCTATATCTATCCCTTTTTTAGTAAGCTATTAATGTACTTCTATAGGATTTTAAGCTCTTTATAAGAGAGGTTATAAATAGAAAGGTTTGGCGGCTACTTACTTTCTTTTAGATTAATTATATAATTATATTCTAAGTTTTGCAAAAGGACTTTAGCTTACCTATCTAAAAATACCTTTAGTAAGTCCCTTAGGCCTATTAACAAATTAGGGTCGCGTTTATCCTTTATATTATTGTTAGGTAGGTCTTAGAGCTCCCTTAGGACGCTTATAAGCAGCGTTGCACGCTATAGTGGTTATTTGTATATAGTTGCTACTATATATTAAATAGTTTTATATGGTAGCTAGTAGAGGGTAGGGAACTCCTTAACGCAGCGTTTAAGGTACTGTAGTATACTCTCCGCGTATTACTTAAGCTAGAGTAACCTATAGTGGTGGAAGTATTTTATAAGATCTTTAAGATTGCTATTTCCCTATAGTGTCTCTATGACCTATTTAGTAGTTCCTTATAGGGTATCTATTATAGAAGGGTTATCGCCTATACTAGGCTTTATACCTATCTTGCTATAAAATAGGGGTTAGATCTAATACTCCTTTAGGTATAGAGCGTATATTATTTTACCTAGAGCTATATTTTCTAGAATGTCTTTTAAGCTTATTAGTAATATACACCTCTTTAATTCTTTATTGTTTTACTATTTAAAGGCTTCTGTCTTAAAGTATATTTTAAAATCTACTTTTATAAGCTAAGGATATTTAAGGACAAAGTTATAACCTATGAAGTTGGCCGCCTAGAAGGGTTGCTGGCTAACCACCTTAGTGCGGTTATATAGGTCGGCTACTAATACTATAAGCTTATGGGCACTATATAGTTTGATCTCCCGCTTCGCAGGCGCTATACAGGCGACCTCGTAGACGCTATATAGGCGAGTCCTAAAAGGCGAGGAGATGGATCACGGGGTTTTCTTATATAGAGTTTTCTCCCCATATATACATAAGGAGTAGTCCGCGTGGGCCCAATAGGGATCCGAATCGGACGTTAAGCAATGAATTATTATTATATAGTTTGATCTAATACTTATCTAGGAACCCTATAGTAGGTTTCCGCCACCTTAGTAATAGGATAAGCTTATATTATTTTACTAATTTATATTATATAAGATTAATTTCGGCGCCACTATTATATAGTGCTTAAAACTAACGTACCTTGCCTATAGGGAGTACCATTTCCAGCTTAATAATAATATAGAGAGTCTCTCCTTCTGTATCTTGCCCTAGTTATAACTAAAAGAGGTCTATAACTAAGGCTTTTCTTTTTTTAAATTGTTAGTATAATTATTACCCTGTTAATTTTTCTAATTAGGTTTACCTTCGGAGAAGTTTTCTTTTAACTTTTTAGAGTGTTTCTGTAAGGGTGCTAAATAGGTATTAGGTTGGCCCTAGGAGTCTTTCCCATTACTTAAGGCCCCTAATTTTAACTATTTTAGATTTCTCTTTAAGAACGGCTTCTTTAAAGTTTAGGTCTGCCCTATATTACTGCTATACTTTTAGCTAACCCCTAGCTTCTTACTAAAAGAGGTCTAGTTCCTTACTATATTCTTAGCGTTTAGAACCACTTATTTAAAATTAGAATATATAGTAATCCGCGATAGGACTTCTATGCGCTTTATTTTATTATAAATTGCTAGCTTAATTTTAGCCTAGATAAATCTAATCTTCTCCTTTTTATAGATACTACTATCCTTGTTTTTAAAGGGCTCTAAATTTATCTATTAAGTATAAGTTTCTATAAAGTTTATAAACTAATGGAAATTTTAACGGTTTAGCTATGTACTATTCCAGAATTGTTCTATATTATTATATTATATAACCCATAGATCTTAGGCCCAACCCTTTAAGAAAGTCTGCAGCTGTAGCTATATAGTAACTTGCTCTTTATTAAGTTGATTAAGTATAATCTAGTTTAGTAATTGGTCTTTAATCCTACTAATAATCTATTATATACGCTCTTTGGTATTATCTTATATTATTAGCATCTTAAAGAAGTTGTCTACTTTATAAACCCAGTCGTTTAACTGTTGGGCGCTAGGTCTATAACAGAGTTCTAAACTACTAAAGGCCTTAGCCAGTTAGTCTATATCCTTTTTCTATTTATTGCGTAGACACCTCTTTAAGTCTTTTATACTTTCTTAGGTAGGTACTAAGTAGCCCCTAGGAAGCCCTTAGCTTCGACCAGGTTATAAAAGAACTTATCTAGCTTAAATTAAACTCTATTAAATTTAAATTTGCCCTTAGAGGGTTCTAATATATTTATTAGTGGCTTCCTCCCGTATAGCTTCTAAAAGCCTTATAATAGCTTCCCAATATCTATCTTAAAGAATATTAGTATAGGGCTCTTAACTTTTTAAATTTAGGCTTAGGGAAGCTCTAGCTATAGAGGTTGTATTAGTACTAGTAACTAGTATGGGTTTCCTAATAAGCCTTAGGTCTTAAGTTAGTGTTTAAGTTAAATTACCTAAAGAGTAGGCTTGCTTGGCTTATAAGCAGTCTATATACCGCCACTATGCTAATTATAGGCTAGTGGTCTTCTAAAAGGGTTCTGGTTAGGTCCCTAGTTAAAAGCGTTAGTGTATTCCTCTAGCATTTCTAGCTTAGAAGAAGATCTTAGAGTCGCCTCTAGCGCTTGGTTTTTTAATTAGCTTAGGTAGGGCCAGAAAGGTTCTGGTTACTTTTTAGCAGTATTATATCCGTTATAGAGGGTATCTATATTTTTTTAGTAGTAACCGTAGGTATATAAGAGTCTTTAAGCTCCTAGTGTATCTGGGTATTAGAGCTTGTTTAGCTGTCTTACCTAAAGGTTTATATTGTCACAATCTCTTACTATTAGAGGGACCTTTCTACCTTCATGTGACGGCTTTCTATAGGGTATCTATAGAGTTTCTATTTAGGTTGTTATAAAGTTTTTTAAGGGAGGAATAGTAGATATAAATAAAAGATGTAAATAAATAATCTGGTCCTTAAGCCAGCTGTCTTTTAAATAGAGTAGAAACGATTTAAATATAAAGGGACTTTGTAGATAGGGGGCTATAAAAACACGATTGTGGAATAGGATAGATTGGTAAGAGAGATAAATCCTTAAGAACGTAAGGCCTCTAGGATTGTGGAGACTATATACTACGGGTATATACCTCCGGTATATAACTGGCGACTATTTAAGGGGCGTCCAGAGGTTGTCCTAAGGGCAACCTAAGGTGACTATAATAATATCCCTTATACACGACGTTTAGACCTTAGATTTCCCTCTCTACTTACCTAATTTAAACCTAATTAAATACCTTTAGCTAGTACTAAAAAGGAAAATCCTTAAGCTTTATCCGGGGCTTAAATAGATGGAATAAGGTATAGAGGATCTGGAGCGTTTAATTAAGGCATATAAGAAGGCATACATGGCCCTTAATTAAGGCCTTATATAGAGCTTAATTGATAGTATAGAGCGAAGGCTAAAGGCAGTAAGAAAAGCAGGCGACTGGTAGATAAAGTATTAATTATAATTAAATAATCTGCATACTAATTGGGCTCAATTTAATTACTGCGGCTTTGTGCAATTATTTAAAGTTATATTGATTTTAGTGAGAATTCGCGTATTAGGAGACTAATGTCTTGGCACTGTATATATTTTAATAAAATTATATAGTTTATCTATAATTAATTCTAGATTATTATAAATAGGTAAATACTTAATAGAGAATTAAGAGTTACTAGCTAGAGTAGGAAACTACTAAATATATATAAAGCTTATAGAGTTGCTTTTAAGTAAAGCTAGGAAAATTATAACTTATACTAGTGTTAGGTGACAAAGTTACCTCGCCTATATATATTGTTCTGTATAGCCATGCCTAGCATCTTGCTAGTTACTTACTTACTTTTTAGGATTTATATTATGGCTAGGTGGTATAGAGCCTATTACCTTATAACTAGGCCCTTATCTTATAGTTCACTATTAAGCAGCTAGTATTTATAGATAAATTTAGAGCTAATTTAAAAACTACTATATAAAAGGCGTTTTAGTTACTAATAGAAGTTATACCTATTTTATATACACTGTATATAGGGTTAGTAAGGTTTAGTATTGCCCCCCCCTTATACGCGTAGCAGCGATAGCATCTAATTTCGCTTAAGCTTCGCCTAAGTTAGTATATAGAGCTAGTAGAATTAGATATAGTAGCTACTAGGAGGGTTACCTCCTTATACTTAAAGCTATTTATAATATCTCTTTCTTACTAATATTGTAATCTTTATTCTAGATTATAGTGTAACTCTTATTGTCACCTCCGTTAAATATAGCGCCCTATATACGCGAATAGTAACACGTTTTTTTGGAAATTCTTATTAACGCTAGCGCCGCTAATTAACAGTGTTGTGTTTAAGCTAAGTGCTTTTATAGAGCTATTTAACAAATTTAACGGAAACTAGAGAGGTACGGAAGGACAAGGCTTAGTTATATATACTTTAGCGTAAGGAGGACGCTGAGCTCTTAGATAATTATTATATTACTCTACCGACTTAATAAAGCACTAAATCTATATCTAGATAAGATAGCTTAGTATATCTATAACAGTTTTGGAGTTATAGTAAGCCTATAGATAATTACTATAGAGTTAAGAGTTGCCGGCTGGAGTAGGAAGCTAATAAGCTATATTCTAAATATATAGATAAGGAAATAACTTACTTATATAAAGCTTGTTATATTGCTTTAGAGCAGAGTTAGAAGAACTATAATTAATATTGGGCTAATATCTTATAGTTTACTATTAAGCAGCTTGTCTTTATAGATAAATCTAGCGCTAATTTAAAGACAAGTATATATATTATTCATTGCTTAACGTCCGATTCGGATCCCTGTTAGGCCCACGCGGACTACTCCTTATATATATATGGGGAGAAAACTCTATTTAAGAAAACCCCGTAATCCATCTCCCTGCCTTTTAGGGCTCGCTTATAAGTCGCCTATAAGTCACTAGTGGTGCTCTACTACCTTACTTTTTAACCTCCTTAGGAACTACTGCTGCTGTAATAAACCTACGGACGCGCTAGTATTACACACTGTACTCTACTTCTGTAGAGTTATTAGGGGGCGCCTATTACTCGCCCCTTTACCTTCTATTACTATTTCCTTTGCAACCCAGAACTGGTCTAGCACATTTTAGCTAATAAGCTACTGGGTAGCCGCCTTAAGGCCTTTCTATATTAAGAGCAGTGTATTATAGTTTTCTATGCCAGCTGCTAAGAGCATTGCTTCTCGGCTGGTGCGTAAGGGGCATAACAGTATTATATATTTTGGTGTCTGTCTTAGCCAGCTATATTTGTACCTTAGGCTACCTACTAGAACACCTACCCAGTAAAGCTAATTTTTTAGTCCTATTATTCCTGTTCTTAAGAGTGTTGCCATTATATTTTCCGCCTTTGTTAGGCCCTCTTGGAGCCCTTAGGTATTTACCCCCTATAGTATTACCCATACTATGGCTTGGGTTCCCCTTACCTAAGTCTGCCTCTATACCTTTAACTCCCATTTATCTCTCTAACGTCGGTCCAACCAGTATTGTATTGCGGTAAATAGTTTTCCAGTACTCTTTTATGCTCTACTTTGGCTCCTTTCTTTCCCTTACTGTTGTCTTTGCTGGCCTCTTATGTGTCTCCCTTTTTTCTCTATATAGGCCTAGGCCCTAGCGCTGCACTATTCTTCTTCTGCTTTCTCTACCTGTTTTCCTAATATATCTTCCCTACTTTGGGGTTGTTGGTTCCTTCTCCTATAGGGCACCCTAGGGTCCCTCTATAGTTTGTTTAGGCGTGTCTTAATATACTTTATAACATTAGAGTTGCGTTCCTTTTATACCCTTTATATTGCATCGGCTTTAATATATAGTTATAGAGGGGGAATATTAGCTTCCTTCTTAAGCAGTGCTGTGGCCGTTCGCTTATACCCGCCTGTTATACTCCTAAGGCAGGCTGTTTAGACCTTTTGGAGTGGTTTAAAAAGTAATTTAGGGGGGCTTTTCTCGGTTTCTCTAGTGGCCTAAATGCTAGATCTATATGTTATGGTTGGCCGGATAACTGCTGTATATAGTAGGCATGACCTCTGGAAGCATGGACCCTATATAGAATTAACAATCCTGGACATGGCGATATACTATACTTAGCCCTTACGGGCCGCTTGCGCCGTATGTGTGCTTTACCAAAGCTTACTGTCTACCTACACTTCTAATACCCTTAGGCCTTGAACTAGTTGACCCCCAAAGCCTTAGATATAGATTATATGCTAAAGATCTATAGATTGGTTACATTTTCTTATAAAATAGATTAGCTGGTATTTCTCTAGTAAGAATTGGACTCTATATCGTCTTACCTATTCTATATAGGTGTTGTGGGCTTTTTTTAGTATCCTGCAGTTCTTTGCGGCTGTTGGCCCATATATAATTAGGTTTATATTATTAATAAAGCCTATCCCCTAGGTCGCCCCTTCCTTAAAGGTGTTAAGCAGGTTGCTTATAAA
>Ga0307507_10001043_pt1 | contig 61745 bp, 26 predicted proteins | sample 7_EM_MG_FD_207223 | JGI IMG/M metagenome (GOLD analysis project Ga0307507, IMG submission 207223) | Populus trichocarpa ectomycorrhiza microbial communities from riparian zone in the Pacific Northwest, United States - 7_EM | ecosystem: Host-associated > Plants > Roots > Unclassified | place...
AGTACGGTTGTGTATTTAAAGGACCTTAGTCCCTACCGTAGATAGTTCTCTCCTTGTAGTAAATCTTAGAATAAAGTTGGAGTTAATCTGTTAGGCAACTACTCCACCAGTTATTATTATGTTGTTGTTTTGTTCTTACCTATATACCCAGCCTAATAATAGAACCCACCGTAGTTCCTACTACAAGGTTCCGTTACACTTAGCGCTAACCCTCTATTAAGCGTTAAGTAGGTAAGGTTGCTAGAGGCATAGAGATTTAGGTGGCGTCATATACAGTAAAGAGGTGTCCGGTATTATTATAAATATACTTATTAAGCTAAGATTATAGGTATTTAATTATACCCTCTCTTTTAGTAACTGTAGCAATAAGTATAATCTTGGCCTTCTTTAGTCGTTAGATGTCACATTTAGACATATAGAGGTTATCTTTAATCTCTTAACGCGTATTATTAGCGAGCACCTCGTAAGCTTATAGGTCTTGGATAATATCGCGATCTTAAGCGGTACGCATCTTAGCTTATATAAGCTTTAGGTAGTAGTTCTATAGAAGATAGTAGTATTTATTAGGTTCTTATACTACTATTTTTACAAATATCTCGGCGTCTTATATCTTAATCTTAATAGGTAGTAATCCTTTAGCTTATTTATCTATAGTTATATAGTTAATAAAGGATAAGACATTATTAATATCCACCTTATTAAGGTTATTATAGTCTTTTAAGCTACTAGGCTTCCCCTTAGGGGTTAAGGCTAGGGCTAATAAATTAAATCCTCCTAGGATTAATTGGCGTTGTGGGTTTAGTATAGGCATTAAATTATTCTTTAAGTTTAATATAGTGGTTAGTAAGGAATTTCGTCTTACTATTATTAATTCTTTAGAAGTACGCAGTAAGGTAACTTGTAGACACGCTGCTTCTGGCAGCGCCTATAGTATCGCAAAGACGTGGAATTGGTTGTAGGCTGGGCGTTAGTAATAAAAAAGGCGTAATGTAATGTTACGGGACGGGGTTAATGGCAGCTGAATGTATATATTTAAGGAGTATACAAGACGTTGCGCGATCGATCGTAAGGGTTGAGGGCGTAAGGAGGTAATATACCCACGCGTAGCTGATATAAGCTATACGCGAGGTATACACGAGAGCACAGGGCTCTCCTATGGAGGCCCCTATGGTTAGGTTCCGTGACAGCTTCTTAATTTAATACTTTTATAAAAGTATAAAACTCTAGCCATTCTATATATAAAAAGGGAAGCTATTATACAATAATTAGATCTAGAAGTGCTTACTTTATAGTATTTTAATATACTATACGCTTTAGAACCTTACCCTTAAAACTTTAAACTTCTTCTTTTACTAAAAGCTTTTAATATAGTTCTAAAAGGGATCTCTCCCCCTAATCTTTTACTATTATACGCTTTTAATTTTCTACTAGATTCTATTTAATAATATATTTTTTAAAATAGCCTTATAATCTAATAGTTAAGAAATAGTGTCCTTTTAGGTCTTAAGGAGGACAGTATTTATAAAAGTAGTATTTCTTTATATAAGCCTTTTCTTCCTTTATTACTATATAAGTATATTTATAAATTAAGGAGACTTGTCTTAAGATCTATATTATATAAGTAGTTAGGATTAAACTAGTATTAGCTTTAGTCTTAATACCGCTTAAAAGGGCAGAAAGTATATTAACTTTAAAGGAATTATTATTGTTAAAGTTTTTAGGGTAAATTTTACTAGTATTAGCTATATTTATAGCATCGTATAATAAGGGGTAAAGGTTTAGTATATAACGTATTCCACCATCACCTCGGTCACACCATCACCTCGGTTAAAAATGCTTGGCGCTACTAACTTATGTTTCTGTATTGTTATTATTGCTACAGGAACTATCTGAAAAAATATACTAAGTCGCTACGCACGTGGCTCAGACATTCTCAATTCATTATGTGGTGAGTATTAAAAAAGAGAGTATTGGATGAATACTCTAAGCTAATGGTGACTTTGCAGGGCCATTTCTTGCCATGATACCGCTGGTTCATCGCGGTCTGCGAGGAATCTTTGCGTAACGAGTGCAGCTATACTGGCGCATAGCCGTACTGGGATTGGACACTAGATGTACCTGCAGCCAAGTGGGCAAGGTCACCAGTCTTTGATCCCGTGTATGGGTTCGGTGGTAATGGGCCACTCATACCAGTAAACACATCAACCCCTTTTGAAGTTCCAGGCCGGACTGGCGGAGGCTGTGTTGTCGACGGACCATCTAAGAACATGGTAGTTCGCATGGGTCCACAAGGCTCTGTGTCTGGCAATCCAAGATGTCTAGCACGAGACCTGTCACCATACTTTGCTGGTCGCTATCTTGGGATGAACCAGACGAAACTTACTCTTGCTCAATCTGATTTGGGCTGGTTTGACAGAGTCGTAGAGGGCGGTCCGAGTTTCCATGCATCCGGCATTCACGGTGGTGGGCAGTAAGCGCTTTCAAAGCTGCTTCCTAACTCTTGTGACAATGATACTGACGTGGTTAACAAATGTAGTTACGGAGTTGACGGCACGTACGGCGAAATGGGATTGTACGCTTCTCCTGCGGATTCCACATTTTGGATGCACCACGCGAATTTGGATCGAGTGTGGTGGTTGTGGCAAACGAGGAATCTCCCGAAACGGCTATATGATATTTCCGGCCCCATCAACCTAATGGACTACACCAACATGCTCAGTGGCAACGTGACGCTGAATTTTCCTATGACCTTGGGGGTAAATGCAAAGAACACGACAGTTGGACAGACAATGAATATCAAAGGAGAGTATTGTGCTGCGACTACGACAAACTCCACCGAGATGTCGAGATAGCCTGCACTCTCTACTCTCCGAACATAATCATTCAGATAGACCATATTAATCCAATGTAATATTCCGCACTTATTGGAAAAGATGCATCCGATGGCTGTCCATCCACTTTTGCTGCGCGTCATGGGCCAGAAACGCAAGTGCATCCTGCAGCTAACAAGGAGTGCTCAACGGGTGCCATGACCAGGATATTAAAAAGTGTGCCATAGCTGTGTGGTATGGAAGGCAACGAACGAGGCTGGAGAAAAGATCAAATGGTGCCTTGATCTACTTTAAGTAAATTCTAAACTCTTATATTATATGATTCGGACTTCGTCAACGAGCGAGAAAATTTGGGATTCTAGGTGCGGGGGATGTCATACTAACACAAGGCGTTGAAAGCTCTCCGTGGCAGAACAGCCCCGGCATGCCAAGCGAGAGACGAACTAGCATCTTGCTTGGCTAAGGAGCCTTGCTGGAGATGAACTTGAAGGCGTCCAGGAGGCGGGTTAGGCTGAAGTTAGGGTACTAGCTTCCAGGGCTGAGTCCGCTAGAATTCAGGCCCGAAGTGGGTTCTTCATTGCGCGTCGCTATGGTGTATTGGGACTTCCTATCAATTATAGTCGCGCTCATATAATAATGACCAGCTGAGTAACGCGGTTTGTTAGGGGTTGAAGTCCGAAGAAATGAATGCAGGAGCACCAGGCGAGCATTGCTTAAGCAAAGGACTACAAGGATGGCGCCAATTGAGCAAAAGGACGCAGGTGCCACCAGAATCAAGTACAATTGAATGTTGCTGGGAAATCCCTAGGTTGTTAGAATGTTCGAGAGGTCAGCGGCCGCGCGGTCTGCCCTTCAAGGCAGGGTTGGAGGGGTTGGAAGCGGCGGATAGCAAAGCAAAGGGGTTGAAGTAAAGGAAGGGTTCTATCGGGTCGCATAAAGAGCAGTGCGAAAGCGTTAGTGGAGCAGGCGTCGGGAGCTCATCGTGAGAGTCCGAATTCACAGCAGGGAAGCGTCATGGCTTGGCGGAGTCTCATGGCAGATGATCAAGCCCCAACGGAGCCCAAACTTCTGCGTTCCTCAACACCATAACACCCTCTCGAGTTGCACTTGCTCCTTACTTACTGTCAGTGTAAACAGCATACCAACATCCTCCTCCAATATCAACCGCCGATTATCGTGGTCTCTGCCATTACTCCAGTCTCGTCCAACAATCTGCCCCCCTCCCATCTCATCTTCGCCGAAACGAAGCGCCAGCTGGTTTCAGACACCTGTTGCGAAAGCCGCATCAACTCGCACGCTGTTGAGACGCCGATTGCTACTGTAAGTCACTAGGCGCTCAAATGAGTGCCCTCGAGGAACCCAAGCCTACCCCTCCTCTCGCACCTAGCCCTCGCAACTCATCGGTTCCGCTACTGAGCGAAAGCAAGTCGTCAGATGAGGATAATGAGCAATCGGGCCTGATTGCTAAAGGAAAGCGTAAGATATTCAGATTAGGGAAAAAAAAGGAAGGCGAAAAGACTGGTGGTGGCTCTAAGGCTATGCCTCCTTCAATCCCGACTCTCTCCGCCGATAACCCTTCAATATCCACCATGAGGCCTGTATCGCCATTACACTCTCCCCCACCTGACTACAGAGCCTCTCCTCGCGGCAGTCCTCGGATCCATCCCGCCGTCGCAGCTTCTCCGAGCCGTAGGTATCGCTCTTCCTCCCCAGGCCTCCATTCCCCTGCCTCGTCACAGATATTCGAGCGCAATGTGCAAGAGAACACATTATCCGGCGAATTGTCACCTGCTATTCCATCCCATATACAAACGGAGGATCACATACCACCAGTGTTGGAAGCTTCGTCTTTGGCTATCACGGACGACCACCTAAACCCAGACGACGTGGAAATCGTCATGCACTCAGCCCATCAGCCAGCCTCGGCTGCTGTAGCTGGAAGTATCAGTGACTCACTGCACTCACCGATGCAGGACGATTTTATCGGACATCAAGATGCAGACGACTCAGCCTCCAATTACGGCTCGCTCGACACAACTGACGTGCGTCGTCTGAGCTTTATATCATTTGCAGACGTTGTTCAGGCTGAGCACGCTGAAAACAGCCGAGATGCCATGCATCTCATGAGCCTATCGACAACGACGGCAAACCGCTCCCCGTCACCCGTCCGATCGCCTGCATCCTCACACGGATTCAGTGCATCTCCACCCACCAGTGGAGCAACGTCAGTCAAAGGCATGGATGCGGTATCTCCTAAGGGACCCCGAGCTCCCGGCAGCCCGACTACTACACATGGTACACATAGCCCTCCGTTAGGCGGTGAGCTCACGATTGAGACAATGCGCCAAGCTCTACGAAGGACAGGAAGCGGTGATCTCAGTGGTGCTCGAAGCCAGCCACTGAGCGCCGTCAGCCTGGAAGATGGTTCTGCCGACCAATCTCCATTCAAATGATGGCACGTATACGACAGCTGTTTAGGTTTTCGCTGGGTGGTTTGGTGGAGTCGAGACTTTTCAATAATAAGTTTTGAAACGCGATGGCTGACGGCGGGTTCTGTTCGCGGATAGCGTTGAGGCCGTTTTATTGGGCGCTGTGGAGCCTCGGGATATCCAGTTGAGTCGGGGCCATGTCATGTTTTAATGTGGTTTACGTGGTTTCTTCGAGATCACAATTGGACGGATTAACAGCATTGGCGAATCGATGATTGGGTATTGTGCGATATACGCTATATCTGCAATATACTCTCTTTCTCTTTCTCTCGATTGGATGTAAGTCGCACAGGCAGAAGAACAATGGAATACAACGTCTGATCGGCGCATCGTTCCTGAAATGGTGAGCAGCCGTTACGCCACGAGCCCAAAACCTCGTGGCCACAAGGATTTGCCCACCCAAAGAGGGCATGTTGTTACGCTTGGAGATGCAAGCAAAAGGTGGATAAGCACAAAGGGGCAGGCCGCTGGAAGCTGAAACGCAAATGACGATGGACATGAAGAGGGCCTTAAGCGTTTTAATATACCTTCCTAATGCTACAGACTCTGCCGTGCTGCCGTGCAACCATTAGGCCCATCAGTCCTCGTCGCCAAGACCTTCGCTACGACGAGGGTCCATTCTTCGTAGATTGCCTGAACACATCCTCCAGAAGCCTCCAGGGTAAAAGAACCCGAAAGACTCCCAGCCCGCCAACCTACCTCAACATGCTGTAGCGTCTTACGACTGCCCCAAGAGCCGCTTGACGTCTGCCCGCACAGCAGTCGAGTGCATTTTGCCACCCCTTCGTCTGTTTTGGCCGGAGGACGATGCGCCGCTCTCATCTGCACCCCAATCACGCCCGCCTTTGCCATTGATACTCGCTCCAGCGTCGACGGGTCAGCTTGCGGTGCTACTGCGTTTTTGGCCACCGTCGATGACAGCAGCGCTGCGAGCAGGAGCCGCCTCGGACCACACGAATGCTTCCAATCCGACGCGCACAGCATATCCCTTCCTAGGCTGGCTTTTGTCTGCTGGCATTGCAAGCCTTCTACCTTACAGCGGCGACACCGGAATTATAACACGACGCACGGGGAGTATACCGACTCAGCGAGGGGATAAGCTGCTAGTTTTGTCCAGGATACCCTTCTTTTGAGTAGCCGAGCAACACCAATGGAGCAAGCAAGACAGAATCGGCGGAACAGGAAGGGTAATGGCCTACACGATCCCTCCCGCACACATGATAATCTCCGAGAAGAAGCAGAACCGCAGACTCGCAATCCATATTCGTCTGCTACCATCCGTGCAGTTACACCGGAGTCTATTCCGGAAGATGGCATAGCGAAGCAATCCTACTCTCGAGATGCACGGATAACATCTTCACCGCCCGTGTCCCCGCGCACTGTTCGCGATAATCCCAGGAGTGCCAATCCGCGCGCTTTTGTGGCGCGATCCAATTCTAATGAAGGCGACTACTCGCTCAGAGGTATGAGAGACTCGCAGACACGGCCACGGACCAGAACGTTGGAAGAAAGGACCACCCGTGATAAATCACCACCAAATCTTTTCCTGACAAGCCGTCATCGCATAGGTTCAGTGCACTCGACCGGCTCTGCTAATTATCAAGGCCTAGAAGAGGCTGTGACGTCGATAGGACACCCTTCGACCATTTCTCCTCCAACCCATTCCTCCTCGCGAGCCTCCAACGCAAACCGTAGTCGATTTGTCAAGCAACCTCCTCGAACAGCCTCCCCAATACCTCATACTATAACTGCCACAACTGCTCAGCCGGATTCCTGGATATCGCCAGTTCCCGCATCAGATGCTCGAAAGGTCCTGAAACTTATGAGATCCACGTGTGGGCGGATGCAAGGCATGCTTGCTTTCCGAAGGGGAGAGAGTAACCCATGGTCACTGTCATACTGCTACATAAACGAGGAATCGGGCAGCTTAGTATATGAGCCAAAGAGCGACAACTCATACCACAGGACGCTTGTCCCGGATCTTAGAGGTTGTCGAGTCAAGAGCGCATACGACGCAGAGTCTTACACGGCATTCATTGACGTCTGTCTACATAACTCAAGCTTGGAGGTACATCTAAGACCTCCAACGCAGGAAGAATTCGACTCTTGGTTTGCTGCACTGCTGTGTTGGCAACCTATCCGTCCAAAAGGAATACAAAACAAAATGGCGAAACCACAAACTCCACTAGTAAATGAGCGTCGACTCATCGATAGCCGGAGGCATTCTGAAGTATCTCTACTCAAGGAGGCCCCAATCATTAAAGTTGGAAAAATGATTTACTGGGATACAAATGTTTCTTACAGTAACACTGGAACACCCAAGACGTCATCAAGGCCAAAGGCATACAGGGTACAGAGCTTCGGATCACGAAGGTGGAGAAGGGTATCATGCACTTTGCGTGAAAACGGAGAGCTAAAGCTCTACTCTGATACTGATGTGACTTTGGTATCTGTAGTCCAGCTGTCTCAACTCTCTAGATGTGCTGTTCAACGCCTGGATCCTTCTGTACTTGACAATGAGTTTTGCATTGCCATATACCCGCAGTACACTTCAACCTCTACCTCTTTGTCACTCTTACGGCCCATATTCCTATCCCTCGAATCACGCGTACTTTACGAGGTTTGGATTGTTCTGCTCCGAGCCTTCACTATTCCACAATTATACGGACCAAAGCAACCCTCACTTAATGAGGATTTGGCCTCACCTCAAAGTTTTACATCGGCATCTCTAGACATGTTCCGGATGGAACGCTCTCTCTCGATCCGCGTAATAGAAGCCAGACTGATGCCGCCCATAAGCCCAAAAGTTGCTGATTATAACGTACCAAATCGACCCTCTTCCGGAGCAACGAATAGCCCCGGAGGATACTACATCGAAGTTCTATTAGATGGAGAGACAAGAGCCCGGACAGCAGTTAAAAATGAAGGAACAAGCCCGTTTTGGCGGGAAGGGTTCGAATTTCTTGATCTTCCTGCAGTGCTTTCTACGGCCTCTTTACTTCTCAAGAAGCGGCCGCCGAGTCAGAATCACAGTGAGCGTGGAGCTCATCACGACCCGAAACCAACCTCAGATGCGTTCAATTCCTCCGAGGGCACAGGTGGCTATGCGGGCATCTCTTTCGATCAAACCTGTGGCAAGGTAGATGTGTACTTGGATGATCTCGGGCCTACACAGGAGTTAGAGAAGTGGTGGCCTCTTGTTAACATGTATGGGAACAGCGTTGGAGAGGTCCTAGTCAAGGTCAGCGCCGAGGAGAGCGTGATATTGATGGCGCGGGATTACCAGCCCATGTCTGAGCTCCTTCATCGATTTTCCAACGGCCTCACGTTACAACTTGCTCAGATGGTACCTAACGAGCTGAAGAGACTGTCTGAGTGCCTGCTCAACATTTTTCAAGTTTCAGGCCAAGCAGGGGACTGGATAATGGCTCTGGTAGAGGAAGAAATTGATGGCACACTAAAAGAAACACCACCTAGCCGGCTAAGGTTCAACAGAAGGCTTGGGTCAAGCGACTCCAATGAATCATTTGGCTCCTCCAGCGACCGAGAACTATTTGTACGAGATCTTGGAAACTCAGCGAAATTAGAAGCCAACCTGCTGTTCCGCGGCAACACTCTTTTGACCAAAGCACTAGATTTCCACATGAAACGGCTCGGCAAAGAGTACCTAGAAGATACTCTGTGTGAGAAGTTGAAGGAGATTAGCGAAAAAGACCCAGATTGCGAGGTAGATCCAAACCGGGTGCATTCTCAGCACGAGCTGGACCGAAACTGGCAAAGGTTGATCAACCTAACCGAAGACCTATGGGAGGCGATTTATAACTCGGTTTCACGATGTCCGCAAGAGCTAAGGGTCATATTCAGACACATCCGGGCATGCGCAGAAGACCGCTATGGTGACTTTCTTAGGACCGTCACCTACAGCAGCGTCTCGGGATTCTTATTCCTACGCTTCTTCTGCCCTGCTGTTCTGAACCCTCAGCTCTTTGGATTACTTAAAGGTAAGTTAAGCCCAAGTTATATCGCACTGAGTATTTTGTAACCAATTGAAAAGACCATCCAAAACCGAAAGCGCGACGGACGCTTACCCTAATAGCCAAATCCCTTCAAGGATTGGCCAACATGTCCACTTTTGGCGCCAAGGAGCAATGGATGGAGCCTATGAATGCCTTCCTATCTTCGCACCGGCAAGAGTTCAAAACTTACATTGACTCAATCTGCTCTATCTCTTGTTCTACCTCGACCCTCTCACCGATTCCTCCTTCCTACAGCACGCCTCTAGCCATTCTCCAACGTCTGCCACCCACATCTCGCGAAGGTTTCCCATCCCTACCCTACCTAATAGACCACGCCCGCAACTTCGCTGCGCTCGTAGATTTGTGGCTTGAAAATACCACCGCATCAGCCCCGAACATTATATCCTCCGATGGCGACCTTCTCAAATTCCACACTCTTTGCGTCAGCCTGCACCAACGTACCCAAGACTGTCTCAACCGAGCGGAGCGCGCTGAACGCCCTTCTTCTTCTCTAAGCGTGAAATGGGAAGAGCTAGTAGAGCAGCTCGAGAGTTCCTCGAGCTTTGAACTACCTTCACACCATCGCAAAGGCAGCATCTCCACCTCCACTCCCAACAGCCCTACCGACGACGACATGCCCTCATCCTCCAGCACCAGTACGCCCATCACCATGAAAGCGACGCGGCCTCCGAAATCGCACCAGCAGAAGTCCTCCGTCAGCATGAGCGCACCATCCAGCTCCGTCGCCTCCACAGCCTCGATCGTCGCCCCAACAGCCACACCGGGCTCCAGCCGGTACAAGGCCTACATCGACAACGCGTCTGCATCGGCGTCCGCGTCTACGTCCGCGAACGAGGAAACGCCGCCCGGGTCTGCGGACGGCATGTCGACATCCGCGCTCGCGTTCACCGCGAACCCGAACACGCACATCAATCTGTCGCATATCAGCGCGACGCGGCTGGCGTCCGGGACGCGCAGCGCGGGCGGGCGCAGCTTGGAGGGCAGTGATGGTGCGCTGAGTGGCGGTGAGGAATACACGACCGCGCTGCCGCGGTTCGGGGAGCGGGAGCGGGAGAGGGAACGAGAGAGGGAGCGCAAGGAGGGGAAGGGGCTCAGAGGCGTCTTACCGTTTAAGCGGAAGCCGAGGGAGAAAGGGGATAAAGACAAGGATAAAGACAAAGACAGATAAAGGGGAGAGGAGCAGAGTAGAGAAGGGGGACCGGTAGAGGACAGGTATATTTCTCTTTTCTCAGCAAGAAGAGCGATTGCGTTTACGAAGTTTGGTTTGTGCACTAGCGATGGTTGCTTGCGTTTGCATCTTGGAACGAGGGTGGCGGCTGCTTGACTTCATTCCTGCTCGTTCATGGCTCTCAGGGTTGGATTGGATGGGGTGGGTTTCCAGAACACTTCATCGTTTCTTAAAAAAATTTGTTTTGCATTTTCCAGCGGTGACTTTCATTTCCCCTCGACGGACTCCCGTTTCCTCTTTCAAAACTATGCTTCTCAGCGTTCAGCGACGGGTTGTGGGGATGAAACGGGCGGTTCCTCGGGGATCGGCTTGGTTCTGGTTTAAGGTCGGCTTTTCCTTTCGGATCAAGGTAGTGGATGGGTTTGGAGCTGTGCGGTTTGGGTGACAGACATATGAGTGCTTTAAGGAGGGTTCGCGGTAGTAGTTACCAATAAGATTACACATCCAGTTTCGGTTTCTTATGCTTGGGCGCCAGAGCACCTACTTTTGTGATTTATCCTATCTATACTTCATAATCGACTTCATCTATGCCGACATCATCACCTACGGATATCTGCAATATCGCTTATGGTCAGGAAAGCTTCAGAGTCGTGCTCAGTCAAAGTTGAAGGCGTTCTTATACACCGCCTTTTCCTTCTTCTTCCGCTCCGCAACGCGCTTCTTCACAACCTCCAACTCCTTGGTCACAGCGGCATCGCCAGGCACGCACTTGTTCGCGGCCTCCAAATCCTCGATGGCACCCTCGTCGTTCTTCTTGCCGGCCTTCGCCAGCGCGCGCCGGTAGTACGCTTTGCCCTTCTCCGCATCCGTCGCGCCCTCGACCTCCAGCGCCTTCGACGCCGACGCAAGCGCGCCCTCGAAGTCCTTCAGCTTGATCTGCAGCAGCGCCGAGTTGGAGAAGAGCGAGAACTTCAGGCTCGCCATCTGCTTGCCCAGCTCCGGCGGGTCGTTTTCCAGCGGCTCCGGGTACTCATGCAGGTAGCGCAGCGCCTTCTGGTATTTCGCGAGGCCGAGCTTCAGGTCGCCGCCCTTGAACGCCGTGTTGCCTAGGTCTTTGAGCTCGCTGGCGATCTTGAGGATCTCAGGCCCGGAGAACTCGGCGTCGGCGGACGACTTTTGGTCGTTGGGGTAATCTTCGTACGGGTCGCCGGTTGAATCGGGGATTTTCTCTGTACATTTCGTGTAGTCTTCACCTTTGAGCTCACCGCAATCTAGAAACTGAGTTAGTTGTACTGGGAAGGAGGGTTTTGGGGTTGGTTCAGCAACGGGAATATACCGATAATGATGGCGTCCTGCAGTGGCTTGTCTCCGCTTTCCGTAGGGAGGTTTTCTATTTCCCGCACGATACTCTTGCCGTTGATGACCTCACCGAACACTACGTGTTTCTTGTCGAGGTGGGGCGTAGGAACCGTTGTGACGAAGAATTGGGAGCCATTAGTGCCTTAAATCTAATATCAGCCGAGACAAATTCACCAGCAGCAGGGCAGGATGCACTGACCTGGGCCAGCGTTCGCCATAGACAGTAAGAACGGCTTCTCGTGCTTCAAGGCAAAGTTCTCATCCTCGAATTTCTCTCCGTATATTGACTCTCCGCCAGTCCCATTGCCCATAGTGAAATCACCGCCTTGGATCATGAAGGACTTTATTACTCGGTGAAACGTGGAGCCTTTGTAGTGTAGGGGTTTGCCAGAATTCCCGACACCCTTCTCGCCGGTACAGAGGGCGCGGAAGTTCTCCGCAGTCTTGGGAACGACTGCATTAGAGGGTTAGACGGCGTCGTGAGAGGGGAGACAGGGAATTGCTCACTATCATTATACTGCAGGATTGTTAGCGGGGAATAAAATCATGGAGTGGGGAGCTGCAGCATCTTACCAGCTCAAAAGCTACCCTACTAGCTTCAGTGTTGCCGATCTTGATATCAAAGAAGACTCGACTGCGTGCTGTGGATGTATTAGAGCTTGTAATACTACGCTAGTGGAATGATGTATCACCTGGACCATTAGAAGCCATTTTGGAGGATTGTTATGTGGGAGAGGTTGGGAGAGATAAAGGGCTTGCAGTAGAAGTGAATTGGGAGCTATGTATGGGGAAATTGGGTGAGGCTGAAGTTCAAATGCTCCGTCCAAAAGAGCTGGAAGGTTCTATACAGCAGCCAAGCCACACTGCTAGGTGAGACGCCGCGCAACATACAATTTCAGGCAAGAACGTTTAGTTCAAGGGCATCAGAGGCTTCAGCGCACGCTTACTTACTCGACCTATGGCTCGGAAAGTACGGTTCCCGCGTATCTGCAATGCGCAACGAATGAATTTTGGAGAAATTCGTGATGGTCGTGCTACAACGGGCATTTGATGTTTGTCTTTGTGCCAAACAGGAGGGGTCGCAAATGCAGGCCTAGACGGGGATGCAAGTAGTGTCTGTCAAACATTCAGGATAATAATAGGTTTCCTATTGTGACTTGAAGCCTAGTCTATCTATCGAGAATTGCCACCAAAATCCTACGCAATTGAAGGAAATTCGTAAATCAAAGGCAATTGAAGTTGCTGTTCTCTCGGATTATATCTCTAAGTTGAGATATAATCCAATATATAACCACGCTATGGACATCTACCTAGTTTCCCAATGAAATCTACATATGTTCCTATAAAAACGCCCTGACTAGCCCTGAGCTAGCCCTGTTTATAAGATATAGTATCTCAACGTTCAGAGCGCTATTTCAATGCATCGTCGATGATTGTGTGCGCTATCAAAAACACCTACTCAAGGAGTTCCGCCGAAATCTGGAATTCCCTTGTAATTCTCGTAAGATTGCCGACCAAATCATTCAATTCGACAGTTTGTCCTTCCGTATTTAAACCGCTGGGATTCTCCATTTTTGGAGGATTTGTATCAAGCTGGATCGTGACCTGATAAGCACGTTTGATTATTAGCTCTGCTCAGTGAGAGACGACTCATGAGAGTTTACCACGCCATCTATGCAGTTGAAGTCCACACCTACCGGTCCATCATTCACCAGGGTAACGTCCATCATGGCTGCGAATATGCCATCTTTGACTTTTTCCGGCTCGTACAAATCTTGAACCTTCTTGAAGAAGGACCGGTAAAGCTCCTTGGCCTTGACTCCGCTTGCAGATTGGTGGAAGTCTGGTTTATTGCCTTTCTTTGTCGAGGCGAGAAGTGTAAATTGAGACACTAAATAATGTTAGCTTCCTGCATGGTTGAACGGCAATGACACCCACATACCACACAGTACTTCGCCTTTAATATCTAGAACATTCCGTTTCCACTACCAGTAAAATTATGAGCTGAGATATCAACCGCTTCCAGCATCTCAGACAGCTTGCTTACGCGACCACCGTTTTCATCATCCCACATCTTCAGTTTCAGAACCTTCCCCGCCATAGATTCAACATCTTTCTCAGTGTCGTCCTTGGATACTGCTGCAAGCACTAATATGCCTTTGCCGATTGTTGAGATGAGCTCTCCATCTACAGTGACGGAGGCTGATTTGACTCGTTGCAGCACGGCTGTGCTTAGTTAGAATACCGACGCATTATGGCGGTATGAAAGACTTGCTTCGCATTGTAATAGGATGGTTTGGCGGGGTAAGTCGATGTTTGCGCTGGAGGGATCTGAATAGCGGTTTCGTTGCAACTACTCAGATTACGTGCCTCTTCTGCTGTAACTTCTGCGTGCTAGTTGTATTTCAGTCGGCCACCTAGTTGAGACACACAAAACACCATAACGACGGGGGCTCCAATAGAATGCAGGCGAGTATAGAGGGCGTGTGAGTGGTAGTGTAGGCTGTAAGGTGTTGGCTGCAAGGTGTTGGCTGCAAGGGCGAGTGAAAGATGAAACAGCGTTTCTTGGCGATCTCGCGCTAAGATAGCACTAGCGTGCCTCCATGCGCAGCAACCTCAACCTCTAGAGTGAATATACGACTTTCAACATCATCCACCTCCAAGCCACCAAGACTATACGCGTGCTCGCTGACCGCTGAATGCGTATCTTCATCTAGACTAAACCGAATCTCCTAACCGGTCCCCCCCGTACACTTCTCACACAAGGCTACATCATTACAATGGCTGCAAGAAAGCTAGCGAACGAGGTGGAGAAATGCTTTAAGAAAGTCGCTGAAGGAGTAGCGGCCTTCGAGGCTATTTACGATAAGATACAACAAACCACAAACCCGTCACAGAAGGAGAAGCTAGAAGACGCCTTGAAAAAGGAGATCAAGAAGCTTCAGCGATCCCGAGACCAGATCAAGACATGGGCAACAATGAATGATATCAAGGACAAGAAGCCGCTGCTAGAGCAGCGGAAACTAATTGAAACAGTCTGTTACCCCCGGTCGATCTCCGTAGGTAGATCACTTGAACTTTGGCTGACAATGGACATAGCAAATGGAGAAGTTTAAGGCGGTGGAAAAGGAGATGAAAACGAAAGCATATTCGAAAGAAGGCCTATCTGCTGCATCGAAACTGGACCCCAAGGAGAAAGAAAAGCTCGAGGCGGTAGATTTCCTGTCAAACATGGTCGAAGAGCTGGAACGACAGATTGAAACGGTCGAAGCTGAAACGGAGTCCTTACAAGTCACAATAAAAAAAGGCAAGAAGGATGGCGGGAAGGCCGACCGGATAGCGGAGCTGGAGAGGATAACAGAGCGACACAAATGGCATCAGGCCAAGCTGGAGTTATTACTACGATCACTTGAGAACGGTGGCGTGGAAACGGAGCAGGTAAAGGACTTGGAAGATAGCATCAGGTACTATGTGGAAAACAACCAAGAGGTTGATTTCATGGAGGATGACGGTATCTACGATGACCTAAATCTGCAGGAAGAAGAAGGCTTTTATGGCATGAACAACGAAGCAGACCGCGTTTCGTCACAGGATGCACAATCGATACAGGATGACATTCCTGACGGAGAGCCGCGAGCCGCAAGCGTAGGCGGCGGGAGGCCGAAAAGTTCAGAACCTCCAATATCAGGTGCCCGACGGCCATCAACACAGCTTAAGTCACCACTACCAGCTCTTGCTACACTTCACACACCATTGCCCAACGTCACAAATGGGATGCCTGCAAGTAATATGAAACCCGCCCCACTTCCGACCAGAGCTCCAGGAGAACCATTAAAGTATGCTTCAGCGGCAGCCGCAGCTGCGGCAAGTGATAAGAATGGTGTTGGCATAGCACCTTTGCCTCCGCCACCTGGGGCAGCTGCGACGCAAGCTGCCAGTGGATTGGCGCCTTCCGGTCCCCGCATTAGCGCGACGACATCGCCATCATCAGTACACCCGCAGCCTGCTCAGCGACCAGCTGTTTCAATACCGGACAATGCTCCTAGTGTCCAGACATCAACTAAATCGCCTGCACCCAGCCACACAAGTGTTGCGGCACCAAGCACCGGGGCAGGCAGTATTCCACCAACGCCAGCAATGGAAAAGTTGGAAGGGCTGTCTAGGGCAACTTCCTCAGATGATGCAGGGCGAGCTTCCACAAGGAAGCCATTGGGACCAGAAAAGAGCGAAGAAGATGACTCGCAGTCAACCACACCACCATTAACGAATGGAGAGTCCCGTGCAGATGAAGAGGAAGATGAGTCGATATATCACCTTCCGTCCAGCCTCCAGGATCTCCTCGAATCATTCGAAGCAACCAAAAACGACATCACAGCCTCCTCGTCCAAGCCCCCCGATGAGCGCATGCTTGCAGCCTCAATGGCCACTATGCCAGAATCGGTTGATGCAGAAGCACCAAAACACTACAGGCCACAGAATCCATATCCATATACACCACCTCACTATCCCCAGGAACCATTAACGATCTTTGATGACCCGAGGTTGTACTCGCGAATCGAGACCGACGCGCTGTTCTACGCTTTCTACTACCGTCAAGGGACCTACCAGCAATATCTTGCCGCAAAAGCACTAAAATCTCAAAGCTGGCGTTTCCACAAACAGTATCAGACATGGTTCCAACGACACGAGGAACCAAAGTCCATAACGGAAGACTACGAGCAAGGAACTTATAGGTTCTTTGACTACGAGAGCACATGGTACGCTTTACTCACCACTTGGCACTTTCTATTTCCTTCAATGCGAGTCAATTGTGATGTTGGCATCCAGCGCTCACGGGACTTTTGACGTATTTTACCGCAAAGTAATTGACTGACGAAGTTTGTAGGATGAACCGACGAAAAGCTGACTTCCGGTTTGCGTACAAGTTCTTGGAAGACGAGCTATGAGGGACTACAAACAGCCTTGCTGCGGAATCTGCCCCATTGCTGTGTGGCCCCTATTGTATGAACATAAGGTAGCTATCGAATAAGCCTTGCTAAAGGCGGTATTTAGCACAGAAATATGTTCCATGACGTGACTTTTCTTTGCCCTTTGACCAACTGACCAGGTCAATTGGAATGAGAGATTCATTGTGCGTGAGGACTAAGTCCTCCTCAGGGCACTTTGACAAAGCTTTTGCATGTCGACCGCAGTACACAGATTGCACAATAGTGAGGCTGGTGGTGATGATTTGGCTTGTGGATCCCTGTGATTTAACGAAGTACCTCATCTACCCCTCCCCTTTTCAACCTATATTTCTTGGCATTAACCTCTGTTCACACTGCCTCCAAACTATGGCAATGCCACATCACTCTGCACCTCCAGTGGCACTAATCCAGTTATATTTATGTCAAGTATCTGAATGGCCAATTCCTCCGCTTCGGCGTCCCGATTAACCCTGTTCGCGTCATACGTCAAATTAAGGCAACGAGGCAACTGCACACGCTGTCAGCGCGTGCATTAAACAACCCATCAATCAAGGCAAGACACATATCTACTTCGAGCGCTTTGGACGGTATATGAATAACCTCCCGCAACTGCCTTCTAATTTTTTCAGGCAACTTCTTGACCGGTGCGCGCGCCCACTCAGATCGGTGAGCAATCCACTTGCTTCCGCACAAGAGGGACAATGCCTCGTCCCTTCGGCTATGCGACAGGTCATGCTTCTCACGCCACTCGCTTCACCGCTCGATGCGAGCCGCTTCGCTGATTTCACCGTTTGGATGAATTGGAGAGAGAGAGGACGAGGTCTGGGGAGTCCCTGAATCGTGGCCTGCCCTTGCCAAATCAGTTGACAAGGCTGTGGACAATTGGACACCTCATCAACGTGCTCGGAGCATGCAGGCAAGGCTGAATGTGAGGCGAAGTACTTTACCAGACTAACCTCCCAAGCTTGAGATTTTGTAATGTCCGCCTCGTTAACAGATGCAAGAGCAAGGAATTAAGCCATTGTTCTATTTCCAAGTCTCTGATCTCCTATCAATACTTAGCAGCGGGTCAACGCCTCATTTTCTCTATATATCTGGAGTGGCTACTGACTTCCCGGGGCTAGCGACGTGTCGGCTCTTCACCAGACGCTTCATTCTGCAAAATCCTTCTCCTAGCATCAATTCCATCTCGGCGCAGTCCTAAATACATCTAAGCCATTGTTGACCGGTTCAATTTCACTTGATCCACGTACACCTGCCATCAGAATTTTTCATACTACAAACATTCATTGGATACTAAATTTCACCCTTCATGAACCGGTGGGGAGGGCAATACACCCGGATGCATAGGGATAATGCCTATATGACACCGTGACACCGTATACAAGAGAAAAGGATGATTAAGGCGTATTCAGGAAGAAGGCGCTGTTATCCACATATACCTGCGTAGGGGCTTGTTTATAAACGCCTCGAGCGCTTATTCCTTTTGAAACAACAACACCACTCGCGGGTTGCAGAATTGCGGGCGAATTATTTAGATCTGGGCAAGTTGGGCATCAGTGCATTATCTTTCTATAATCTGCTAACGCAGACGTAGATTGAATCAAGCTCATCAAACAGCACAAAGTTTGCTAGCCCAGAGGCACCACCACTCCATACCTCAACAGTCCACACCTCGCATCACGATGTCGAATCACCCACGGAGAAATGTAATTGGTCTGACCTTTCTCATTTAATTTAAATTTAGTTAACTTTTGATTAGTGGAAAACCCAGGGCCTTAATGACCACCGTTATGCACATGAGAACACCAACCCTTACGTTCCCACTCGAGCTCCCCACAATCAAATTCTAGCACAGACGACACCCAGCCATTCCCAGGGCCTTAATGACCACCGTTATTCACATGAGAACACCAATCCTTACGAAAATTCCGTTCCCACCCGAGCTCCCCACAATCAGATTCTCTACCGTTATGCACATGAAAACACCAATCATTACGAGAATTCCGTTCACACTCCAGCTCCCCACAATCAGATTCTAGCGCATACGACACCCGGCCATTTACCACAGGAGCAAAGTCATATTACGCAAGAATATTCGAGTCACCAGTTAGAACCTCAGGCGCCTCAAGTATCTCCACCAGCAACAGGAGTATGGCCAACTCATCACACTTATAACGAAAGTCCCCACAGTGAAAACGCATACAATTACCTGGGACGAAATAGTGGAAGCCGAAACACGCTTCCCACTCCTAACTTTACTATAAACCCATCTAATCCACGAGACCTCGATGGTAATTCAATAGATTCCCATAATCAGTCGGTGAACCTTGACGATCAATCAGTGGACTACGGTGGCTCATCGGCTGCCCTTCCTGGCCAATCAAGGGACATCGATAGCCAGACGCCTTCATCGCCAGCGGATATGAACCAACTAACCCATGGCCATGCTCCCCAACAAACAGATATTTTTCAATCAGCCAATTTACGTCCAGAGGGCTCTTTATACGGGCACCAACCTGCATTTTCACCGTATCCAACTTCTTACAGCAACGAGAGTCAAGAATGGGGCCAGTCAGAAAGCCTAGTTGGCCCTGAAACATCATCTTCAGCAGCCTCACCGGGAGACGAAAAATCGACGTCAATGAGTAGGTCTAGTAGTCGAAGCAAGCAGTAAGTTAGATTGGTTCATTGCACATTTCATTGTTGACATCTCGTAGGAAAAATAGTTTCCCGTGCGAAAACGAGGACTGTACCGCTTCATTCACTAGATTAGCTGATCTCCAGAGGCACCAATCGACTGTGCATACTAAGGAGAAGCTATTCCCTTGCTCTGTTAACAATTGCTCTAGGGTTAAGGATCGAGGATTCAGCCGACGAGATCATTTGACGGAGCACCTAAGATCTTATCACGCAATGCCCATACCAAAAAGGAAACCAGGACAGAGAGCGGCCCCAAATAGTGGAATGATTGGTTGAATGGATAGCACCGACCTCACTCAGCTACAATCAATTCCAAAGATGTTGGTCACTGCTAGGCCATAACATCACCATTTGATGTGGACATACGCTACGCAAGCCGACGAAAGTTTCCTCCGCTGGATCTATCGGTAACCTTTCCTGGAACTCCTGGACGGATCTTTCTTCCTGGATAGCAATTTTCATTTTCAATTCCAACGATAGTCGATGAGGCCGGATGCTCCTTTTTTTTCGCTTATTTCTGGTTCATTTCTGGTTCATTTCTTGTACTTTCCACTATTTCCGTGTGCGTATTTGTTTCTCTGTATTTTCTTATTGCACTCCTTTTTGCCATATTTCGGGTTTGATATCAATTGGCGTACGGAGAGGAATCAAGACTATGTTACGAAGATACCCAAGGGTGGCGGCTTCATCAGCGAGCGCTAATTTGGAATTTGGATACATTGATTAAGAAGGCCGAGCTTGTTCCCCTGCAGGACCGGCCTTCTTTTTCCCAATCTTGGTGTTTCGGTCTCAACTTCGGTTTTAATGTGTAGAGAGCATTTTACTAGGCATATATCAAACGAGACCCCAGCATCAGAAACTCGTTGGCAGGTGCCTTGATCAATCACAATCTTGCCGCCACAAATAGAGTGACTCATAAGGTAAGCCGTCCTGTACGACGTAAAAGTAGAAATATGCGGTAGGGAATAAGTAAGTATTACTAGTGCATTATGACCACAACGAATATAGAATCAAGATTGTTTTGCATTGTTTTGCATTAGATTACACTGTATTGTATTGTATTATATTGTATCGAACAGTGTAACTAAAGTTAAACGCGTGGCAGTGTGTGAACTCGATTTGTGCTTGGCGCACGGCCAAGTCTGTGACTCGCCTTTTTGTATCATCACCACCAACCACATCACTTGTTAGGCTGTTGGAACCTCGCACAGTGCTCTAATATTTAGTCCCAAATCCCAACTCATGGAACTGCGACACCTACTTATATCTTCTGAATCCTACCGAACTTCATTACCTTTACAATAACCCAGCCCACTCACACACTTATCCGTGTCGAACCCCGCATTCAGTAAAGTCGGTGAAGAGCAACAGCCAGCTCATCGCTTGCAGCCTTCACCCGGCGCACTGCCTTTTTCCTTCTCGTGGATACTGCACAAGCCACAGAATCCCACAATCACTACCAAAATGCACGATCTCCGGCGGCAAGCCCTCGAGAGCGGCAAAACCGTGTCGCGCAAAGCCCGTTCACGAAACGCCTCGGCTCCATCTTCGAAGGCGAACTCAGCAGTGAACAGCCGCGCCAACTCTCGAGCGAACTCCCGGAACCCTAGCAGACATGGGTCTGACGATGAGGAGGGCTTCCTTAGCGACGGCACAGCGTGGAGGTGAGATGCAAAATTCCACTGTGGCAATTTTTTTTTTAGAGTTTCGGGATTTCGTGACATCACCATTTCGCGTCTCACGCGTTCGCTCTACTGCAAGTTACTGACTGCCATGCCGCACAGTACCAACTCCATCGACGACATCCTCAACAACGAAGATGTCGACCTTCCGCCGGACGCATGGAAAGCCGAGCTCCGTGCCATCATCGAGCAAATCGTCGATCGCAAGCGCAGCAGCACTGAAGGCCGGGCCGACAGTCTGAACATCTACGTGCATATTCTTATGGCGAAATACGCCAGGGATGAGATTGAAAGCCGCATGACTGAAATCTTACCTGCGATACTCCGGAGCATCAAGGCGGAAACGAGCGAGAGGGAGACTGTGACTGCTCTAAGAGGTATGCTTGTGTAGTGGGGTTTTCTAGCCATGTGCGCGCGGCTAATCTTGGGCCGTAGCCCTAGCGGTTACTATTGTGACTCTCGACTCAGACGACATTTACGATTCGGTCTGCGACCTCCTCAAGCGCACGGTATCAGACTCGGAATTCATCCAGACCAAGATCAGCGCAATCCACACTCTCGGCACCGCGACGTTCTTTGGTGGAGCCTCTGAGGAAGAGGCGGAAGATATTATGGCTTTCCTACTAGAGGTTGTCGAGTCGGATGGTCTCTCTGTCGATGCGCACGACCAAGGCGGTATTGTGGTAGCAGCACTTGAGGAGTGGGGACTTCTAGCCACGGAGGTCGAAGATATGGAAGAAGCAAGCGAAGCGGCCATGGAAGCCTTCGTCGACCAACTCCAGAGCTCGGATTCGAGTGTGCAGATCGCAGCAGGTGAAAATATCGCCCTGCTTTACGAAAAGTCATATACTCCGCTCGAGGAAGACGAGGAGTTGTCGGAGGAAGAGGACTCCGAAGATGAAGAGTATATTAAAGATGGCGGTAGGATGGTGAAGCGTTACACCGTCTATCGCCGCCAGGATCAACTTATACACACCCTCGAGGAACTTGCTAACATTTCCACTCGCAAGATCTCCAAGAAGGACAGGAAGACCTTACACTCCAGCTTCACGGATATTCTCAACTCGGTTGAAAAGCCAACCCGGGGACCGAAATACAGCACGGCGTTGAACGACGAAACTGGGAGGCTATATGGCGGTGGGAGGATGAAGGTGCGCATCAACCGGAACGTGGAGGTCCGTATTGATAAGTGGTGGAAGCTACAGCGCCTCAATGCACTTAGGCGGGTGCTTCAGGGAGGTTTCGCGGCGCAGTACGATGAGAACGAGGCTGTGAGCAGGACTCTGCCGTAAGTGTTTTATTTTGGACGGTCATTTTTGAGAAGATGTTAACACTCGCAGATTTACTGTGTCTAGAGGTTGAGATGAACGTTTGACTGATCAAAAGGGGCCGTTCTGATGACTTTAATGCCACTTCACACCTTGAGATATTTTAGATTCGATTTCATTTGTTGGGCGGTTCTGGATCCGCACGCGCTAGCCTGGAACCAGACACTCCGGAGAGTCACGATCATGACCATGGGCGTTTCATTAGGTCTTTTAATTTTTGGCATAGGCATCGGCATTAGCATCGTCATACCCTCTCGCATGGTTACCTTTACATTGGATTATGGCATGAGTATACGCAGCATGTTAGGTTTTTTAGATTTTGCCTGGCACAAAGAGCAGTATAAGGTCGACAATGAAAGTGATATGTCATAGACTGTGTTTGCTGTCTTTGATATTTGAATTTAACTTTTAGGTTATGGTATCCTCCAATCATCTTTCTACTCGCTATCCTTCAATCTTCGTTGCGCTTGTGCAGACAGCAGCTGAGGGCTTCCGTGCTCTCTACACTCCAGCACCTGCACTGGCTTCGACTCTAATCTCGTTCCTCGGCCCGCCATGACCGCCATCCTTCCCGCCATCCCTCCCGCCACTCCTCCCGCCCGCGGTTCGCGGCGGCAGCTCAATGACACGCAAACTGGATACCCTCCCAAAAGAAAGGCCTCGCCTCCAGAGTGCTCTCGCGCGTCCCACTGCCTGCCGTCAGCATAATACGGGAAACATGACGCTAGCTTCAACTAATGCACAAGACATAATTGCTTCTTCAGCGATAAAGGTATGATCGCTCTCACAGCCAAGCTCTCACCGCGCCGGCGTGAAGAGCTCTGTGCTGAGGATGAGCAAGGCTGGCATGACGGCCAGGGCGCTGAGGGCCTGAGTGCGTGGATGGGTAGGTGGGCTGCTGTGGTGGCGGAGTGGGAGGAAAGAGAGGCTAGGGGATCGGTGGCGGGGGTGGGTTGGTGAGGGGGGAGCGCGAGTGGGTTTGGAGACTTTTTCGTAGGGGGGCGGGGAGTCCTTTTCAACGCAGGATGTGGGTCTGAAGGACTTTTCGAAGGACTTTGAATAGTCCTTTTTATAGTTCTTTGTCGTGGTTGGAGATTTGGAGTCTTGCATTTTAGCGATGGTGGGAGAGACTAATTTCCGCCGCGTTGAAGGTTTTCAGTCAAGAAATGGAAGTTGGAGGGAGTCCAGATTTCACCTGGTATGGGAAGGATGCTTCGTTAAATACTTACTGTGGAACCGTTGCGAGGCTTGTACCGAGGCTGAGTGGAAGGGCTTTGGCTGTTTCGGGGGTTAATGAAGTCCGTGCTGACAAGGCTGAGAGCTTATGTGGATGCGGCGCACTTTTCCGTCATCTCATACGTGCACTACGCGCACGTACCAACGATCCACCAGGGGTCTGATTTATGAGATCACTTTTCCATGAAATTTATCTCATAAATCAGACCCCCGGGGAGAAATTGCGCCACGGCGTAACGCTAAAGGCTAGCATCACTCCTAAGCCAATTAGATCACTGAACCCTAGTCCTGTGGATTCCTGTAAACTCCTAGACCAATTAGATCGTACTAAGAGGAATTTCTTCCCGAGGGTCTAAGAGCTTATGGGCGCCCTTTGTATGAGAACTTATTGTTTCTTGTTAGGTGATAACTCTTCTATTACAACGCGATATCTTAACCCTTTTATAACATCTAATTATTATAAAAAATACTACAAGGTAGGAGCTCTTTAGATTCTCTATCTATTATATTAAATAACGATATTATATAGGGTGTTAGATATGGGCAGTCGGTCGCGTTTTCTAGTTGGTTGCGTTTTCTTGTTGGTTGCATTTTTTCGTCGGTCGCATTTTTTATCATAATCTTGCCTTACTGCTATATCTTATATACTTCTCTACGTCTAATTATCTTAAAAATACTATAAGCTAAAAGCTCTTTATCTTCTCTATTGTCTCTACGTTATAGTAATATTATAGCTCTATTCTGTAAGAAGTTAGTTATAGGTAGTCGGTCTAGTTTTGAAATTATATTATAATTTTGCCTTACTGCTATGCCTTATATACTTCTCTACGTCTAATTATCTCCAAAATACTATAAGGTAAAAGCTCTTTATCTTCTCTATCGCCTCTACATTATAGCGATATCGTAGCTTTAGTATACGAGAAGTTAGATATAGGTAGTTGGTTAAGTTTCTACAACATTCAAATCCAAATCTAACTTATGTTTTACGACGATGTATCTCGCCCCTTAATACTCTAGATATAGGCATATAGTATATATTTATAAATAAATAATTACCTAAAGAATCTATTACATCAAGCATATATATTATAAATATTATGGTTGGGACATGGCTTATAGAAATACACAAAATTTAATTTTTAAAATATTTGATTCTCACCAAAGCGACGCCCATAAGCTCTTAGACGCTCCGCAGAAGATTTTTGCTGGTGGCAGGGGTGCACAGGGGGCTGATATTAGTGCGCTATTCTGATTGGTCCAGGAGTTGGCAGGAGTTAGTCTATGCGCCATCGTGTCACCGGAATAAATCTTTTGCGGAGTGTCTGATTCATGAGATAACGTGAAATCTTCAGTCCGTTATTCTTCAATGCTGCCATCATTTGACATTCATTCCGACACATCAAATTTTTAATTTATAACAGGTTTGATACTAACAGAATAAGCCTTAAGAAGCCGTCTTTAGCCTCCGGGATAGAGGAGAAAGAGAATTCCACCTTCCAACACGGGTTCAGTGTGCACTGTCAACGCGCCTAACAACGCTTCTTACCTGGATGGCCGAGATCTCAGAGGTTTTTTCGTCCGCTTAAAACCTTCCAAACACGTCCTTAATGAGGGAATGCGTAGTGCTTCTCCACTCTCCGCATCTATATACTGATTTTTGCCTACCTCAAGTCCGGAAGGATATGCAGAACACGTCATCCTTTAAAGAGGAGAAAATTATCCGTTTCCAAACTTCGCTGCGCATTATGGGAGGAAGCTTGACCTCCGAGCAATACAGGTTTTCTCGTAATGTCAAGGATATGAGTGTTTAGTGTTTTCAGGGTTGGGCATCGGCTTCTCTAGAGTCCACATCGGTAGTCTCCTGTTCTTAAGTAACTTATCAACTGCCCAAGATTTCTCCACACATGTCAACGTTAGTGTACGCGTGTTCACCTTGTCCTTTCTAAGCATGTATCATGGTTAATTTCGGCACGTTCTCATTCGCAAATACCCTTCACTGACGTCCACTTTTCCATCTTCCCAAATGATGATCCCCGCAAAGCTCCACTTAGAGCCTTGCCAATTCATTATCCAGATGCGTCTTGTGGGGAAGAGAGGTCCCGAGATTCATGCAACGGCTCATCCCATGTACTTGTGGTGTCTCTCCGGCCTCGAAGATGAAGGTATATAAGAATGGAGATCGGCGTCCCAGGTGACGTCTCGCAGAGGAAACCTCAAAATTAATGGTCTCTTCCTCGTATTTCATACACTTGAGATCCTTCTGATATGTTGGTTTCGGGGTTCATCCTTACCCTCTGTGGCGTTTGTGCCGCAATGGTTACGTTGAAGGACCCTGCAGATTACGCCGACCTCCGCGCCGACGCCAGTGACAATACCCTCAAAGCTATCTACAACATTACACCGGTAACGTATCAAACATGGGCAATTGTGGGTCCATATATGTTCACCGGCGATAACCATACCTCCCTAGGTCACGAGACCTTCGCGGTAAATAAAAATGACACAAGTGTTATAGTTGTTTCTGGAGGTGCCGAAACCAACATATCGTTCTCCAAAATTATAAAATACGGCTATTCCTCCAATCTCTTCCAAGCCAGCTTCTTTGGAAGCAATGCCGCGGTTAATATTGCCAATACCTCGACATTTTACATTGATCATTCCAACATCACAACACACAACGGAGGCGCAAATATCTATGCTTTCGGTACCGGCACCACCGCATATGTCTCCAATTCAGATCTTTACAGCTCTGGTCCCACAGCACATGGTCTGTACGCCGCTGGTAATGCCACCATATATGGCTACAACGTTCGTCATTTCTCTGGCGGCAACCGCTGTTCCTCTTTCGCCGGTGACTCCCCAGGCGGGTACGTTCACGTCTACGACTCCATTGCGCATACAACAGGCATCGGCAGCGCCATATTCTACGCGCTTGGGCAAGTCTACGGTACTGATATAGTTGGGTGGGCAGAGAACGCTCCAACTCTCTTCATGGACGGGAACCAACTCGCTGTTTTCAACAATGCCGACCTTACTGCTGGACTTCTGGCCGGAACCATCATGTTCAGCTCCACAGTACGCCAATCTAACGCTAGTCTAAGCTTCACCAACTCAAGGCTCACGACTACGGGGAAGGAGATGCCGGGATTGTGGTTCGGGAACGTAATCGCATCTGCAAGCCTCTATGCGACCGAAATTACCACCGCATCTGGGATTCTAGTTGCTGCGAGCTACTCCCAGGTGACACAGGAATTTGACTACTTCGCTGGCTACGCAGACAACAACGACCTTGCTCCCGCCATTGTCACTGTCTCTGTGGCGGAATCTACGCTGAAAGGCGATTTGGTCGCTTACAACGGCAGCAGCATATCCTGGATTCTCTCAAACCATTCTTCGTGGACTGGAGCTGCTTATTCTGGGTATGGCACCGCGGAGTTTGCAGTGTCGCTTGACAAAACCTCTGCATGGACGTTAACACGCGATACGAAGGTACAGAACTTCACGAATGAGGACTCGAGTATGAAGAATGTGAAGAGCAGTGGGTTTACGATATCTTATAATGCCAGCTCTGTGGCAAATAAATGGCTTAAGGGAGCGATGTATAAGCCAAGTGACGACGGGTTCGTGAAGCCTATGTAATGTGGTTTTCTCCGTAATTTACCCTCTGGAGGGCTGAGTCAGCCTTTCTGAGTCAGGAGAGTATCTTGTACGATCATCACTCCTATTTTTAATATAACTGCGCTAGGACCTTTGGTTCAACTGCATCTCATGAAAACATAAAAAGCCGCTCTAAACCATGCATGTTTTTGCCAAGAGCACTAAAAATCTTTATAATGTACGAAACCAAGAAAATTCACAGATACTTTCAAGAAAAATTTAGAAACAGTCCTAATTTCTACTCTCGGGCGCCTCAGCCCCCAAATGCGGCGTAAACCCGGTATCCCCCTTCTCCATCGCAGTCCTATACGCCTCCCTCTCACCCACACGCTTCAGCCACGCCAAAATCGCCGGATACTTCTCCAGCCCAAACGGCCAGAACAGCCGCATGGTCGTCACACCAAACACACTCAACAAATCCGCCACCGTGAACTCCTCGCCCGCCAGCCATGTACTCTGCGCAACGCGGTCCTCCAGCAGCTGCAGCAGCTTCTGCGCCATGGCCTCCAGCCGCACACCAATCGGGTGCGACGGCGGCAGGCCCGTGAAGCTGAGCATCATGTTGCGGCTGATGCCCGGCAGCGTGGTGCCGTTGCCAAAGTGCAGCCAGTAGAGGTAGTCGGCGTAGTCGGGCGCGTTGGGCGCGACCTGCAACTTGTCGCGGCCGTACTTCGTTAGGATGTACTCGACGATGGCGTTGCTTTCGGCGAGCGTGATGGCACCGTCTTGGATTATGGGCGCGCTGCCTCGCGGGTGGCTGGGGTGGAGGCAGGTTAGTGGGTGGATGGTAGAGGGCGGCGGGGCAGGGAGGGGCGCGTGAGGCGTAGGGCTGGCTATAATCTCCGTCCCGGGGGTAGGATAGGTCTCCTTACAGCGCTTTAAGCTCAGGGGGACCGAGTAGTGTGGGCAGGCGCGAGTAGAGCTTTAGGTCGTAGGGGACCTGCAGCTCTTCGTAGAGCCAGATGATGCGCTCGGATTGGGAGCGCTGGGGTGGTGGGCTATTAGCATTTTGTGCTGTCCGGTTCGTTGTTCGTTTGGGTATTAAATTTTCGTGAAAGGGATTGTGTTCTGGTGTGCGCGCGTATATACATACGCGGAATACGTACCTCGGGCCCATGCCGTGGCGGCCAGATGCATGAGGCGGGGCATCCGACAGGTGACTTCACTTGATTCGGCTTCGAGGTTCCTTCAGGATCCGGTTGCTAGGCTTAGCTTGGGTCTAGCAAGGATTTTCTGATTGCCGGGATGATTTATATTGCAGCATCGATGCATTTGAGACATTGCAAGTCTAACTTCATGAAGTCTGTCCAGCTCAAGAACCTCGATGTCTTACTGCACAGCTCGTAGCATGTAAGAGAAAATGAGTACGAGAGTGAAGAAAATTAAAAGAACAAGGGCGAAGATGGGAGATCACCTTTCACGATTTATTCATGAGGGTTTCTCTATAAAATGATGATATGACGAAGTGACTATCTTTGGATTTCTGAAGGAATGCAGGAATAGTGAAAATGCAGACAAAAATACTGGGATCAACTTAACACGTTGGAAATCAATGCTGTAGAGATATATCAAAACGAGGGATAGCATGGTTATTATTGTACTATGATTTGTTTAGGTGTTTCATGAATGAGCAAACTTGATGGGAATTTGGAGATGCCCCAGGCGCCACAATTCGCCAAATCCTGGTGAACTCCGAGAGTCCGAAAGAATCACCCCCAGATAATGGCAATTCAATCAGCGACTCACGTCGTTGACCACGCCCTGGGCTCTGGTCGCATACGTACGACAGCGCCAATTATTATATGCCCAGCCTGCATATTTGATGATTCTAATATAGTTGCGGAGGTAGCTGTGCCGCAGGCAGCGAAGCGTGCTCTCGACGTAAGCAGGGTCTGTAGGATCACGCAATGTGCTATTTGTCGTTTTCGACCATCAGCTGCCTGCGAAGGGGATGAGTTAGTGGAGGCACAGCAGGGAGCAACGCTCCTCGGCAGACCGTGTAGGTTTAGACACGAGCGACAGTCACGATCCTTGTTCATCCTCTAGTCGGGCGACATCTCAAAAAATTTCACGGCGTCATCATCTGAAACAAGTTCAGAATAAACGGGAGCACTCCACCACCTTCAAGAGAATAATCAACCTCTATATTGGAAGTATTCGAAGGATCGTTCCCTGCTGAAGTATGGGCGGATCAATATGTCGCCTATATAGTTATCGTTATATTTTTACTTCAAAACCTCTTGCTCACTGTAAGTTACCTCTGCGCAATTGCGAAAGAATAACAATTGCATAAACCTTCGCTATGGTCTGAGGGCCTGAGCATTCATAGCCTTAATTATCTCAGCGGAAGATGAGCGGATGGTCAGCGGGCCTTGGCGTAAAGTGTGTGCCCTCTAGTCATGGCTACGCAAGCTAAGGCGTCTTGGTTCCCATCAACAGACAGCGAATCTCAGGCAAGTCCGCACAGAAATTTCATAGAGACCGCTTTCTTGACATCCCCGGACTCTCAAATGAGCCACAATGAAGCTCGGCGTAAGTCACTCCGGTATTCCGTGTAAGCCACGGAGTTCCGTTGAGCCAACGAATAGGACCTTGCCTAATACTTCTGACTACTACAACCATACTCCGTATACAGACGCTCTTATATAAACGGCTTCTACACCAAAGGAAGCTCCTGCAACAGCAAACTCCATAGAAATTGAGAGGGTCATTGCTATCTCTTTATAGCAACTTTCTCTAAAGTCTTTTTATCACTCAAGGTCTTTCATTCTGCAAAATGCAACCACTACATCCGGAGTCCGGTGTCCAAACTACTCTTCCCTCTCTCCTCTCTGCCCGCCTTGCTGAGCAACCCAACTCTATCGCTGTCAAGACCAAAACCGTTTCTCTAACAACTCAACATCTTTATTTCTTGTCTGACAAACTCCTGAAATCCATCCACATTACTCCTGGAACCGTTGTCCCACTATGTATGAACCGATCATGGCAAATGGTCGTCAGTGAGCTTGCAGTTATGAGGGCAGGAGCAGCGTATGCTGTAATAGACCCAGCAAACCCTCAAAAGTGGAACGAAGCGCTGGTAGAGGATGTAGGAGCTGAGCTAGTCTTGGTTGATGATTCGGAACAGTTGAGTTATTTCGGTGATAGGAAGGTATTCGATGCTCACTCTATCCTGTCGGAAGTTGAGGTCGAGGAGGAAAAGGCCAAAATTGACGCAGCATCCGTCGATGAAGATAGACTTGTCGAGAAGAAACCGAGTCCCAGCGATCCAGCGTACATCGTCTTCACTTCTGGGTCCACTGGCCGTCCCAAACCAGTCGTTCTCTCACACTGCGCCGCGGCCACCGGTATGTCTTATGCCAAGTTGAACGGCAGGATAAACTGGCTCCTGTTTCTTAACCCCAGCACCTCTGCTGCGCAGCGGTCAATCTGGGCAACTATAATTCTCGGTGGTTGTATCTGTATCACAGATAAAGAAACCGTGGCTACCTCTCTTGCGCAAACAATGCGGGACTTCCATATTCAGGCGGTTCAAATCACGCCATCTACGCTTCCGCTACTCTCACCGGACGAAGTTCCTGGACTCGAGCTCATAACTGTGGTTGGAGAGCGACCCGAGCCATCCGTTGTAGACAAGTGGGTGGATAAGGTGGAGCTGCGGAACGCTTACGGGCTCAGCGAGTGCACACAGCTCAACTTTTCCAAACGCATGGAAAAAGGGAGCAATTGGACGTGCGTAGGACGGTCAATTGATGCAACAACCGCATACATTGTGGATGATTCAATGCAGCTTGTGCCAAAGGGAACAGTGGGCGAGATTTGTTTGGCTGGGCCTCAACTCGCGAATGGGTATCTCAACAGGGAGGAAGCTACGGCGAAAGTCTTTGTGAAGAATCCCTTTGGCGAGGGTAGGCTGTACAAGACTGGAGATTTGGCAATGGAGAATGACGACGGATTCCACATTATTGGCCGTAAAGACTACCAGCTGAAGATTGGAGGGCTGAAGATCGTCCCAGAGGAAGTAACGGCAGCGCTGGGCGGCTGCGATGTGGTGCGATCTTGTGTTGTTTTCGGAGCGGTCATGGGTTCAACCAAAGCACTCGTTGCTGCTGTGGTGCCGAGAGAGGAACAATCCGAAGATGGTCAGCCCGGCTCATGGAGAGCTCAAGTACAATCTATGCGAGAGTTTCTGGCAGCGCGCCTCCCAGAACACATTGTTCCTCATTATTGGCTAAAACGCGAATCCATACCATACAGTGTCAGCAACAAAGCAGATATCTCGTCCCTGCGCAAGGAAGCGGAGCAGCTCGGGCCCGCTGGCTTGCTGGAGCTTTTCAACGAATCAGGTGAAGACGACGTGGAACTCACGGATGCGGAAGAAGCCATTCGGGATGTTTGGTCTGAAGTCTTGGATATCGCACCTGAGCAAATTAAGAAGTACCATTCTTTCAGCATTCTCGGTGGTACTTCTTTACAAGCGATACGCGTCATCAGCGCGCTCCGCGAGCGAAAGATTCTCCTTGAACTTCGCCATCTATTCAGATCTAAGAATCTAGCCGACACCGCGGCAGCTAGCGAATCGTTTGGAAATACATCCCAATCAGAGACCGAAAACATTGCCCCTTTCTCCTTAATTAAGGAAGATACCATCCGAAGCGATCTTCAGAGCCGTGGAACGATTGAAGACGCATATCCGGCGACACCTATCCAGACGCTTATGCTCGCGGCAACCTCCCGAGGCCACAAAGGCTATCTGTTTCAACGGACCTGTGATCTTACGGGAGTTGACATTCCAAAGCTTAAAGCAGCGTTTGAGCTTGTGTTCCGCGAAAGCGATATCCTACGTACCACGCTAAGCATGGAAGGTGGACGGTTTTTGCAGACAGTCCGAACCGATTTCCAGCTGCCGTGGTATGAGGAGTCCGCGCCCCTAGAGGAATTCCTTAAGCGCGATCTCGATAAGCAAATTAAGCCAGGTTCCATCTTCTTCCGTCTAACAATTGTAAATGGCACGACACTTGTGGTCTCAGCACACCACTGCCTGTTCGACTTCTGGTCATCCCGCTTCCTCTACCAAGACGTCGCAGCCGTCTATTACTCTATGCCACGTACTCCTCGTCCACCATTCCGCAACTTTGTCGCCTGGGTGAATGACTTACAGTCGCCTTCCGCTGAGGCCTTCTGGAAGGAGTACTCCAAAGACCTCATCCCTACTTACATCGACGTTCAGAAATCACCTGTGACGACCCGTCTTATCCGCGCAGCTCCTCCTTCTCTAGCTCAATCGGCAGCAGCCAAGGGCCTCACGGTCGCATCAGTAGGCTACACAGCCTGGGCGCTTGTTCTTGCGCGCCTGACCGGGCAACGCAGCGTCACATTCGGAACCGATGTCGCGAGCCGCGACTCTCCAGTTGCGGGGGTTGAGAGGATCGACGGACCAGTATTCGCGCTTACTCCACAGATCGCCTCGATGAAAGCGTCCCAAACGATCCACGAAGTAGCAGCGGCGGTGTCTCACAACCAGTGGGATCTAGTGGCGCATGCCCAGTGGCGAACCAGGGATATGCTGGTCTCTCGCAAACCACCGCCATTCAACACTATGGTTAATGTGCTGGTTTCGCAGAGCGGGGAGGACGAAGATGTCGCGAAAATGCTGTTCAAGAGCCTGCCTGAGATCGACGTGCGGGAGATGTCGAACACCACCCTTCTTCTCTTTGGAGAAGAGGGGCTGACGGAATTCCATCTTGTGTCGAAGTTGGAGAAAGAGAAAGCAGAGGAGATACTGGAGTGGGTGGGGCAAGTTGTCGACAAGGTATTAGGAGAGGGCAACGAAAAGGTTGGAGAGTACTTGGGCTGGTCGGATGTGGAGATAGTCAATTAAATAAAAGGGAATTGTTTGCTGGATTACGTCTTGTATTATTGCATATAGAGGCACTGTGGCTATAGGTCTGAGCAAAATCGGGCGCTCATATTTAATTCCTTTATTTCCGTCACTTCCTGGTGCACATAACTATAGCACTTGGGCCAAGTTAAAAAATCTAACACCACTTATGGCCATAAAAAAGTTACTATTTATAATAACGTATTAGTCGTTTGCAAAACAAATTAGAATCCTTGGCATGCAGATCCCCAATTTTTGCGCCCAACCTTACCTGTAAAACCGTGAGATAGCCCATTTCCACGTTCAACGCGCCTTATTGTCGACATAACTCCCTGCCGTCAGTCAGTAAGTTGAAGCCGACGTCGCCCTGCTATTTGCCCTATCCTGATGCGTTTCCTGGTGTTGTAGTGCCTCGTATTGACCCTGCTCGTTGCGCGGATATGGTCTGTCTACTTAAATTAGGCTGGCGGCCAGATGCTATTATAGAATAGCTATATGTTAGTCGAGCTACCGTATATAACACCAAACGTTGCCTTATGCGATACGACCAGTCTATTAGGCCTTATATATAGAAGACTGGCTGACCGGTAGCGTTGGCGAAAGCCAACAGAGAGGCTCTCCTTAAACTCCTGCTCCACAACAGTTGGAAATATCTAGATAAAATTTAGTATTAGCTCTATTACGAATATAATCTTACTATTACTTATTCTATAATCTACCGTGTTTTAAAGAAGAAAGGGTGGTTAAGGAAGGCAATTAGGTGTATAGCGCAGGGCCGTAACTTATAGCTAAGGGAGCTCTATTATAATGATATGAGACGGTTTCCGGTAGATATTGTGGTATTCCTTAATAAGGCTATTTTTAACAAAAAGACTAGCTAGTGGATAAGAGGGCGAGCTCTAGTTAGTAAGGAGGCGTGCTATTATAGCGATCTTTAAAGAGGTAATACTTGGAGTATCTACGCGGCTATAATAATTAACGGCTGGGTTTGCCATTAAGCCTATAAGGGCTACTTTTATATTAATAACTTTGTTAGGTGGCTATACGGCTACCTATTTCCTACGCTTTGTAAGTATTATTTAAATTAGACTATAGTAATCGTAATGGATAACCTTTAGGTTTATATTAACGCGTAGATTTTAGCTGCTATTAAAGAGGAGGGCTATATCCTTTATTATCTGCCACTATATTTACCAGACTTTAATATAATTAAGCTTATATAGGCTGTCTTAAAGGCGTAGATCCATTACTGGCACCTATATACTTAAGAACTCTACCATAATTATGATGAGTTTCTTAAGCGAGCTATCCACAAAAATAGATGCGATTTTTTTGCCTGGTAGTAGTTTTAATATACTATAGGAGGAATACATATAGAATAGGCTAAGCTAGAGCGTTTACAGTATTAATTAGGGCAATTTAAGAGTGGTGTTAAGGTTTAAGGGCTAGAGGAGTTAACTATGGTCTTTAATATTACTATAGGTGCTTACTAGGAAATTGTTTAATATTAAATTGCTATAGAGAATATACCCTTCTATCTAGTTTATATATCTTTTATATATATATAAAGCCTCCTACTAGGTCCGTAAGGGCATTTACTACTATAGCAGCCTTTTACTGCCTATAGCATACTTTAAACTTGCGGAGCTAGCTAGCTATATTACTAATAAAGCTGTTAGCGGCACCTAACTCTAAAGCCCTATAAAACTTGCGTAAATTTTCGTTTTTTATAGCATATAGATTATCTAGACTCCACTATTATTCTAATATAATGTCCCTAAACTATTTTAGCTTCTCTTATATTATGGTATTATATATCCTCTCTAGCTTCTAGATAAATAGATACTAAATAATATCTATATCCTCTTTATTAACTAATATAGGACTTAAGTGTGAGTGATTATTAACATTGCATATAGGGGCAGGAGGCGGTAGTAGTGGAGGGCTAATAATAGGAGCAGTAGCTTGGATTTAAGACTAAATAGGCAGTTAAGCAGGCGGCAGTAGAGGCGGTTAAAGCTGCTACAGTAGTAGATAAGGCACTTAATTCTGCGGATACTGTGCATAGAAAGGGCCGGTATGGTGTTAAGAATACGTAGGCAGCCGCTAATTAAGGCTATATAGAAATATTGCCATTTGCTACTGCTATCTCTATATAGTAATTAGAGCCCGCGAAGCCCTACTGCACGCGTCCACGTCGCCGCGGGTGGAAAAATCATCTGGAATCCGTTCCTCTTGATAGCCAAGTGCAGAGGCGATGGTAGAGAGCCGTCGCAGCGCGTGCAGCGCGCTGTCGTTGCGACTCTGGTGTTAAGCCCGCGACGCGTACATCGCCCTCAACAACACCAGGAGCCTCACTGCCTCCGCTTGGAGCTCTTGTCCTACCATCTAGGGAGGCACATCAAGGGAAACTGGGATACGAAAACCGCCCGACGTACAACTACCTGGCTCGTAGCCAGGCCCGAAACTGGCCTTATCCAGCCAGTCAACGTGGACGCGCCCTAGGCGTACAACAGGACACCCTTGGGCTTGCACTAGCTCTAAGATCGCAATAGAACGCGGCGAGGGCGTAGGGAACCTCTTTTTATAAGAACTTGTTAAGGTTAACGCGTTGCAGATACCTTATACAAAACTTATTAAGGCCCTAAGGCCACCGCGAAGACCTTGTTAAGGCCCTACCTAGAGAACTCATTAAGGCCCCTCTACGAGAGCCTATCCGGTACATCCAGGAGACTCAGAAGAGGGTCTTAATAGGCATAGTACGCGCGACCTGGACGACTGCGACAGCGATGCAACAGCAACGCGACAGCAACGCGATGGCGACGCGACAGCAACCAGACGGCTCAACAAGGTGGAAACACGGGCAAAGCTCTAGGTAGAGGAAACACAGGCCAGCTTCAACGGCCCCATAGCGTTTAACTTACAGTCGACTTACAGGTAACTCACAGGAGGGTTTTAATAGGCGTAGTGCACGCAACCTAATATATATATATGGGGGAGGCTATAGGGGAAACACAGGCCAGTTAGACAAGGATTTAACAGTTAAAGACACAGGCCAGCTTATAAAAGGGGGGGACACAAGCTTGGTTAGTAGGAGAGGGGGGAGCAGGTTATCTGGTGCGGGGCCTAGTATCTCTACAGCCCCTCTCCTACAAGACACGGTCAGCCTATTATAAGGAAACTCTTACAGGCAACGCAAAATAGGAACTAGTAGTAGTATATGGTGTTACGCCCCTATACTACAACTAGCCTCCCACAGGGCGTAGTATATAGTAGCCACTGCTAGCTTTAGGGACCTTACCCCTTAGCTAGGCTCTAACCCCTAGTACACCTAGTAGGCAGGTAAGATCACGTCCTAGCCAGAGAGACTACTACACAGCTTAAGAGAATGGATGCGCGTATTAGTGTACTAACAGACGGGACTGCTCGCTAGGGTAGTATGCTAGTAAGGTACGCTTAAGGAGCAAACAGGAGTTACCTAGGCGGGGAAGGCTTTTGGCTGGGCCTTAACTGTAGAAGGTCTATACGCCCAAAGGTGGGACGACACTAGAAAACTAGGGTAGAGGCTTAGATAAGCAGGCACGTCAAACCCTACTATATAACTACCTGCTTAAAACCGGGCCCCTATACGCGACACGCATGGTCCGCATAATGCGCGGTTCTTATTGCCAGCCAACGACGAGCAAGAAGGAAATATATAAGTAGCCACAACCCTAAAGATAAGAGACGATACAAAGATATAAGAAACCAGTTAAAGAATACCCTAAAAAAAAAAAGCAAGGAACAACTAGAGACGGTTTATAAACAAGCACACTTTTAACCTAAGCCTCCCCCATAATAAGGGCCTTTAGGCCATAGCAAAATGGGTAAAGAAAAAGGCGGGGCGCCTAGCAGAAGACTTATACCTACCACCCCTATAAAGAGTAGGGGAGTTATAGGCCACTAACAACAATAATAAGAAGGTAAAGATCCTTATAGAAAGGTTCTTCCCCTAACTAGCTCCAGTAGACCTTAGTAATATTACAGATAAAACACCGGTAACTTGCCTATAGGTTAACAGCGATATAGTAATAGAGGAAATAGCCAGAACTATTAGCCACCTTTTAAATAATATAGCACTAGGACTAGATAGGATACTAAATAAGGCCTTAAAGACTGTCATGGGACACCTCCGTGACACCTTATACACGTCCACCTGTTCCTACCTGTTTCCACCTGTTTCCACCGACGTAGCAAGAAGAGACCGACCGCGAGACGACAATCTAACGGCAATCTGCCGCATTCTGCCATATTCTGCCAAGTCTACCAAATCCTGCCAAGTTCTGCCAGGACCGCTACTTAAATCCTATTCTGTTCTGTGCACGTGTTAACTAAGTAACCAAACTAATAATATATACCCTTTCTTCCCGTTTCCTTACCTTCTTTCCTTACGTAATGTCTTGACTTTATTATATAGTTTATATACATAGCTTAATAATATCTACTTCGCTATATATTATTACCACTTATACTCACTCTATGACACTACGTTATATTAAAACCTATATTCCGCCCCACCCTGTTTAAAATGCAGAACAACCTTAAAGCCCCTATAACAGCCGCTAATATTATATCCGCACTCTAGAAACAATTAGCAGATATATAAAAGTTCTTTATAGACGCCCTTGTATAAAACTAAGCTGCTATAGCTTAATAGCAAGCTAAATAAGAAGCACGGTTCTAGAAAATAATTAAGGCCCTTTAAGAAGAAATCCGCACCCTTAAGATGCCTACGCTAAGCCCTTAAGACTGGTTACTATTACTAGAAGCTAATACGTGGAACGCGAGCCCTAAACTAGTAATAGTTATCCCACCAGTAGAACCGACTACTGTACTGTAATAATCTAAATAATTACTAAACCCTCTGATATTTACTGGTAAATAATAAGAACTCTAATTATTCCTAAGCTGGCTTAAAAATAAGCTAACTGGTAATGCTAACTGCTACCTAACTAAAGCTAACTAACTCTGTTATGCCCTAAGTTAACTAGGAGGAGATATAGCTGACCTTATTAAACCTCTTTAACCGAACTTAGTACTAAGCCTAATTATACTTCTTGAAGCTATATATAGTAACCTAAACCGCTAAGCTACTGCCTAGAGAAAAATAAACTATATAACTTAAGGAATAAAAAGCTTTCTAGTATACTTCTCTAAATTTAACCGTTACGTAAAAGAAATAGGCTGGAATAACTCCACACTAATTAACAGCCTTATTAAATCCCTAAGTCCCGAACTAAAAACCTCCCTAATAGGTATAGACCTATTAGAAGCCCTTAACGCCTGCGCAAACGTTATTAATAAATGGTATAACAATATACTACGCCTAATACTGAAGTCCACTCCTTAATATAATATAACAGCCCCGTAAACGTCTACTAAGTTATTATCTTAGCCTAAGCACCTTAACACTATGGATATTAATATAGGGACCCTAGGATACGCTCTACTAGGGTCCCCTAAATAAGAACGATGTATTAAGCTAGGCCTTTGCTTTAAATGTGGAAGTAAGGAATATATCTTAAGATACTACTCCGTCCCTATGCCCTAACACGACTTATAAACGGCTAATACTAATAATTGTTTACTATATTAATCCTCTAGTTACTATCCCTAATCTTTACCTGGCTTTAGCCCCGCGTCTAGTAAGCACTACTTATAAGGATAAAGTTATAACTAATGTTTTATAGGAACCCCTTCCCGCTTACTACTAAAAGGCATATTTTAGAGTTAAGTTGCTCTCTGGGATAGCTATATTATAGGATCTTGTTAAACGCATTAGATGTTATAAACCCTAACTTTTAGGATTGTAGTATAACCGTTAACTGCTATCTTTAGTAGAAAAGTTAATAGGCTAATGCTTAAGTCCTAATTAATATAGGAGCTAGCAGCATAGGATTTATTAATAAGATCTTTATATAAGATAATAGGTTTACCCTAATACCTCTTAACCAATATATTAATGTATTTGGATTTAATAGCAAACGTACTATCTTAGGCCGTATTACTTATATAGTGGCCCTAAAACTCTAATACCTAAACTATAAAGAATTAATTAAGCTCTTTGTGACTACTCTAGGTTACCTAGTAATCCTTAGATAACCCTGGATGAAGCTATATAAGGTAACCATTAATTAGGATAACCTTAAGCTTCTATTTACCGCCTCCTATTATAAGTAGAAGTGCCTTATAACTCGCTACTTAGACCTTAAACTAAAATCTAAAAAATCCACTAGGATCTACCAGTTTAAAATTTCTACTGACGTCTACCCTATACCTAAAAAGTCTACCCGATTCCACTAACCTAAGAATTCTACTAAATTCCACTAATATGAGAATTCTACTGACGTCCACTAAGAACTTAGAAATTATACTAAACTATATAAACTAACTCTAACCACTGCACCCTAAACTAAGCAGAAGCTTAAGCTTAATATATAAAGGTACTAGAAGAACTGGTATTCTATTATAAAAAGGATACTTAAAGAACCCGAACCTAAATCTAATACTAACTCCGTACCTAACACCGAACCTAAAACCATGTAAGAAACTAAGGATAATCTAAGCCCGCTTAATACCTTAGATATCTACATAATTAGAGCTACCCTATTAGCACAACTTGTCAGGAAACCTAAACACACAATCTTTGCTGTTACAATGGCCGATATTAAGAAGGCCTTAGCACTAAAGAAGTATACTAACCCGGCCATAAAAGTATCAGTAGAATACCATAATTATTTAGATATATTCTTATAAAAGGAAGCTAATAAGCTACTAGAATGCCGTCCATATAATCACAAGATTGTAGTTAAAGAAGGAAAACATTCTAGATTTGGACCCTTATACGGAATGTCCTAAAACGAACTCTAGGTACTATAGAAGTACTTGGACAAACATCTAGATAAAGGATTTATTAGAGTAAGTTCTTTACCTATAGCCGTACTAGTAATCTTTATTAAGAAACCTAGCAGTGGTCTACGCTTCTGCGTAGACTACTAAGCTCTTAATACTGCTATTGTTAAGAACTAATACCTAATCCTGTTAATCTAAGAGACACTAAACCAATTGAGTAAGGCTCGCTTCTATACAAAGCTTAATATTATCTACGTATTTAACCACCTCCGTATCACAAAAGGAGATAAATGGCTTACTGCATTTTGTACTTAATACGGATTATTTAAATATTTAGTAATGCTATTTGGCCTCGCAAACGCCCCAAGTTTATTCTAACACTTTATAAATAATACCCTACGCCCATACCTGGACGTCTTTTATACTGCTTATATTAATAATATCTTAATATACAGCAATAATCTGGCTAAACACTAAAAATATGTTAAACTGGTCCTATAAGCCTTGCACGAAGCCAGCCTATAATTAGATATAGATAAATGCGAGTTCCATATAACAGAAGTTCTATACCTTGGACTTATTATTTCTATAGACGGCGTATAAATGGACCCTAAGAAAGTTAAAGTAATTGTAAACTGGTAAGAACCTAAGAATATTAAGGATATAAGGGCCTTTATAGGCTTCGCCAACTTCTATTAACGGTTTATTAATAACTTCTCCGCCTTAATTTTACCCATTATAGCCTTAACCCAAAAGGATAAAGCCTTTACTTACCTAAAGGTTATGTTTACTACTATATCTATACTCTAACACTTCAACCTAGACTAAATAAGTGTTGTAGAAGCTAACTTATCTAATTACGTTACTGAAGGCATTCTGTCTTAATATAATAAGGAAGGAGTATTGCACTCTATAGTATACTTTTTAAAATAACTAAGCCTAGCCGAATATAATTATAAGATCTACGATAAGGAATTGCTGGCTATTATTAGATGCTTTAAGTAATAGTAACTAGAACTAAAAGGAGCTGGATTCTTAATTAAAGTTCTTAGTAACTATAAAAACCTATAGTACTTTATAACCACAAAACAGCTAAGCCACTATTAAGCCCACTGGTTAGAATATCTGTCCTAATTCTAATTCTTAATTATATACCGCCTAGGCGTTTAAGGCTAGAAGCCTAATGCCCTAACCTAATATTTACAGGACGTACTAGCTTAAGAAGAAGCACGCTCCTACTATAATTAGACCCTACTCCGCCCTAAGCTATTTAAACCTCTTGCTAAAGATCTTATGGTACACGTCCTTGAAATGACCGATTGAACTATTAAACAGATTATAGTTAATAAATATCCAAATGATAAGTTTATCTAAGAGACGCTTAAGCTAATTTAAGATAGCATTAGACGCTCTAAAAAGATTTCTCTAAGTAAATATAAAGCCCGCGGAAACCGCTTATACTATTAGAACCGCCTAGTTGTCCCTAATTATAATAAACTTAAGCTTAAGCTTCTTAAATATGTATATAATTTACTAGTAGCCGGCCACCTAGGCTGAGGAAAAACCCTGGAACTACTCTAACAGGAGTACTACTAGCTAAATATGCATAATATAATATGGAAGTATATCTCCAGCTGCTATACCTGCTGACGAGCCAAAGCTTTATATAAGACATATAACGGCTTCCTAAAACTACTGCCTGTTCCGGACTAAAGATAGAAGGACATCTTAATTAACTTTGTTGTTAACCTCCCTATAAGTAAAGGCTGCACAAATATTATAGTAGTTATAAACCAACTATCTAAGATAAGACACTTAATCGCCTGCCCTAATATATTAACACCTACTATTACCTAACTATTCCTAAATTACGTATAGAAACTTTACAGACTCCCTAAAACAATTGTCTCCAATAGAGGCTGCTAGTTTATCTTAGCGTTCTAGAAAGAACTGACTACCTAACTCTATATTAAAGCACTATTATTTACAATATATTACCTAGAAACGGATGGTTAAACGGAATATATAAATGCTATAATAGAACAGTATATTTGGATATATACGTCGTATTTATAGGATGACTGGATAGACTGGCTTGCATTTGCTAAGTTTACTGCAAATAACTCCGTCTTAGAAACCACAAAGGTCTCCCCATTTCTGGCTAATTATAGCCAGCACCCACAAATAGGTTTTAAACCCTTTAGTAATGTTCCTCGCCTAGCTTATTAGGCCTTATAAGTTGTAGAAGTAAACGAATTTATAAAGAAGATGGAAGAACTATAAGAGTTTCTTACTAATAAAATAACATAGGCCCAGTCTGTCTATAAAGCCGTAGTAAATAAGAACTAAACCCTAGCACTAGCTTACTAAATTAGTAACTTTATCTGGCTAAATACAAGAAATCTAAACATAAAATGACCTATTAAGAAACTTAATTGGAAGAACGCCGGCCCTTATAAGGTTAAAAAAGTTGTCTCTCCTTATGCCTACCAACTAAAGCTCCCTAATATGGTTAAAATCCACCCTATATTCTATACGTCAGTCCTCCACCCTACCGCCCCTGCATTAGACACCCTACCTAGACAGATCTAAGACCCTCCCCCACTAGTTAAAGTAGATGGTGAGGATGAGTACCTTATTAAAAGAGTTAATAATATTAAGTATAACAAACGGAAACGTAAATATATGTACCTTACAAAATGGAGAGGCTTTACTGAGCCCTTATGGGAACCCGTTGACTCTGTAGGACTTATATAAGCCGCAGAAGACTTTTATAAACTCCACCTAGAACTACCACAGCCCCATCTCGCAGAAGCTCGAGTTTAAAGGGGGGGTACTGTTATGGGACACCTCCGTGACACCTTATACACGTCCACCTGTTCCTACCTGTTTCCACCTGTTCCTACTAACGCAGTAAGAAGAGACTGACCGCGAGACGACAATCTGACGGCAATCTGCCGCATTCTGCTATATTCTGCCAAGTCTACTGAATCCTGCTAAGTTCTGCCAGGACCGCTACTTAAATCCTATTCTGCTTTGTGCACGTGTCGACCAAGCAACTAAACTAACGATATATACCCTTTCTTCCTGTTTCCTTACCTTCTCTCCTTACGCAACGTCTTGACTTTATTACACAGTTTATGTATATAGCTTAATAATATCTACTTCGCTATATATTATCACCACTTGTACTTACTCCGTGACAAAGACCTATAGACTATTTATAGCACCCTAGCTTGCAGACGTAGCTAAAGCATACTTTACTATAGGCTACTACCTGTAACTTGGAAGATCTATAATAACAGTAGTCCTATAAAAAGAAGGTAAAGTAAACTACTTAATCCTAGAAAGCTACCGCCCTATTGCCTTAAAAAACACCCTTAGTAAGATCTTAGAAAGGGTAATAGCAGACCATATAGCAGATACGGCTAAGAAACACGCCCTACTACTATAAAGTTAAATAGGGGCAAGAAAGAACCACTTAACACTATTAGCACTTACGTTACTTACTACTACTATTAAATCTATATAGGTGATATAGAGGGACTTTATAGTATTAATACTTAGCCTAGATATTAGTAGTGCCTATAATAATATACCCCACAAGCGCCTTCTATATATCCTTAGGGCAAAGGGCTTCCCAAAATAGATTATATAATTTATTTAAGGGTTTATAGGCCAGAAAGAAATATTACTAGTCTTCAGCGGATACCAAAGCCCCCCTATTATAGTTACAACAGAAATACCATAAGGATTACCCCTCTCGCCTATACTCTTCCTTTTCTTTATAAGCAACCTACTTAAGTCCTTTAAGGAAGGGGCGACCCAGGGGATAGGCTTTATTAATAATATAAACCTAATTATATATAGGCTAATAGCCGCAGAGAACTATAGAACACTAAAGAAAGCCTATAACACCTATATTAAATAGGCAAGAAAATATAGAGTCTAATTCTTACCAAAGAAATACCAGCTAATCCACTTTATAAAAAAACGCAACCAATCTATAGATCTTTAGTATATAATCTATATCTAAGGCTTTAGGGGCTAACCAGTTTAAGGCCTAAGGGTATTAGGAGTATAGGTAGACAGTAAACTCTAGTAGAGCGCATATACGTTATAAGTGGCCTGTAAGGGCTAAGTATAGTACATCATAATATCCAGAATCGTTAATTCTATATAGGGTCCATGCTTTTAAAGGTCACGCCTACTATATATAGCAGTTATCCGGCCAACCATAACATATAGATCCAGTATTTGGGCTATAGGAGAAACTAAGAAAGGCCCCCCTAAATCACTCCTTAAACTACTCCAAAAGGTCTAAATAGCCTACCTCTAAAGTATAATAGGTAGGTATAAGCAAACAGCTATAGCACTACTTAAGAAGGAAGCCAATATCCCCCCCCTATAATTATATATTAAAGCCGCTGTAATATAAAGGGTGTAAAAGGAGCGCAACAATAGTGTTATAAAGTATATTAAGTCACGCCTAAATAAACTATAGAGGGACCCTAGGGTGCCTTATAGGAGAGCCAACCAACAACCCTAAAGTAGGGAAGATATATTAGAAAAACAGGTGGAAAAAGCAGAAGAAGAATAATACTGTATTAGGGCCCAGGCTTATATAAAGAAAAAAGGGAGACGTATAAGAAACTAGTAAAGACAATAGTAAAAGAGATAAAGGAGCTAAAGTAAAGCATAAAAAAGTATAGGGAAACCATCTACTATAATATAGTACTAGTTGGACCAACACTAGAGAGGCGTATAGGAGTTAAAGGTATAGAGGCTATCTTAGGCAAGAGGAACCTAGGCCGTAGCATAGTTAATACTATAGGGGGTAAACACCTAAGGGCTCTAAGAAGGCCTAACAAAAGTAGAAAATATAATAGCAACACTCCTAAGAACAGGAATAATAGGACTAAAAGATTAGCTCTATTAGGTAGGTGTCCTAGTAGGTAGCCCAAAATATAAATATAGCTGGCTAAAACAGACACCAAAACACGTAATACTATTATGCCCCTTACACACCAACTAAGAAGTAATACTCTTAGTAGTTAGCACAGAGAACTATAACACACTACTCTTAATATAAAAAGGTCTTAAGGTGGTTACCTAGTAGCTTATTAGCTAAAATATACTAGACCAGTTCCAAGTTATAAAGGAAATGGTAACAAAAGGCAAAGGGGCAAGCTCTAGGCGCCCCCTAATAACTCTACAATAGTAGAGTTAAGTTCGCAATACTAGCGCGTCCATAGGCTTATTACGGCAGCAGTAGTTCCCAAAGAGGTTAAAAAGTAAGGTAGTAGAGCACTATAGGTAACTCGCAGGCGCCTTACAAGCGCTATATAGGCAAGTCCTAAAAGGCGGGGAGATAGATTATAAGGTTTTCTTATATAGAGTTTTCTCCCCATATATATATAAGGAGTAGTCCGCATAGGCCCAATAGGGATCCAAATCAGACGTTAAGCAATGAATTATTATTATTATATAGTAATTAGACGGCAACGCTCCTCTTATTTCTTATGTTATTTATTATAATACTTCTCCCTCTTTTTCTCTCTATTCTCTAATTAACGTCTATAGGCCTCTATCTGCAGCTCTTAAAGCTTAGCTATGCGGTTAGTTGCTATATAAAGCTTAGCTGCCGCTAAAGGTTTATAAGATCGTTAATCTAGGCGGCTAACTAGACTATCTGCTATAAGAGCATGGAAAACCTTTATAGACGTTGCTAGAGGTAATAGCGTTTACCTAGGCCTTATGCTAAGCAGCATTGGTAGTATGGTATTAACTATTAAATATATAGCAGAAGTTCTAATAGTTACCATAGTATATATCTATACACTTAATCTATTTCCCTAGGCGAGCTTAAAAGTTAGCAATATCCTTATATACTAATTAACGACTTAAATTCTGCTATAGTAATAGCTCTAGGTGTAATTTTATAAGTGCGTCTTTGCCTAGTATAAAAGTAGGACTTTTAGACTGTAAGATAACTAATAGGGAAGATAGGATTTTAACAAATTCTTTAATATCTTTAATAACCTTTCTCTTTTTTCCTAACTTTGTAAACGCTATATAGTTAATCTTAACTTTAAAAGTTAATTAAATACTGCTGTTAAGGTTATACGCCTACTAAACATTAATAACTTTAAGTAGGCGATTGCTCTATTTAATAGAGAAGTCGTTAATAGAGCAGTTAGCTTATCCGCCGCGGCTAGAAATATACTATATAACTATAAGATGTTTAACCTAGGTATAGATTTTATTACTAAGTTAATAGTTAATCTTACTTATAATAGTATCCTTAATAAGGCTTAGGTTGTATATCTGCTATTTCTATTTAATTAAATAATCTATAGCAACCTTAGAACTATTAATATAGAGCTTAAACTAACTATAGATAGGATAGTTAATAGTTACCTACTTAGTCTAATGCTTAAGACAAATACCTTAACCTTAAATTTAACGGCTTTAATATAGATTTTTAGCCTACCCTTTTAATATATCTTTAATATTAAAGTTCTTATTATTCTAATTAATAAGATCTAAACTATAAGGGCCTAAATTAAGCCTTTCTAGATTTAACGGAACCTTTAAATTTAGGCCCTTAAGTCTTTTAATATTACGCTCCCATCTAGTATAAAGCTTGTCCCTCCTACGCTCCTTCTTTACCTTAACCTCCTCCTTAGTTTCATTATAATAGTGCCTATAATAACTATGGCCCTCTAACGCCTAATATGGTGTAGCCTCTTTAACTTCCTTAACTTCCTTATTCTAAAACCATACGCGCTAACTACGGTCTATAGGCGGCTCTATATAAGTTATCCAAGTTACCTTTATTAGTTTGGCGTGCTGGCTAGGCTTAGATAGCCCTAGAGGAGGAGGAGTAGACAGCTTTCTACGTTTATTTATAGCAGAAGCCTTAGGAGCAATACTAGTAGTACGTAAATAAGCGAGGGTATTGCTAATAGAGCAAGTACTGTCTGCTAGAGGAGCTGCTAATAGCGTTAACATTACTGGCGTTAACTTTAAGGCCTGCTTCGCGGGCTTCTTTATATGCTTTTTCGCGGGCATTATAACACTAGGAAACGCGGTAGAATAGGGCAAATAGTAGGGTAACGTTAGCTTTAACTTACTAACTAATAGTAGGGAGTTATATTAATAATAAGGCGCGTTAAACGTAGAAATGAGCTATCCCATGGTTTTATAGGTAAGGTTAGGCGCAAAAATTGGGGATCTGCATGCTAAGGATTCTAATTCGTTTTGCAAACTACTAATTCGGTAAGTAACCTGGCCACGCAAGTAACCTAGCCACCTTAAAAATTAGAAAATTTATACTTTAATATCTTAACAACCACTTAATAAATTTTAATAATTTAGATTTGGACTTTTATATACGCTTTACAGCTTCTATTAAAGTTACATAATAATTAGTTTAGTGGTTTTTAAGATATTATAATTTAGGGGCTAAAATAAAGCTAAATTACTATATTTTGAAAACTACTAAACTAATTACTATATAACTTTAATAGATGCTGTAAAGTGTAACGTACTCCACAAGCGAGCCGCCACCCCAAGCGAGCCGCCACCCCAATCAACTTTTTACGACTTTGCACGCATGTAGTTCAACAACGCATTAAAATTCTATTAATACAATAGCTATCCTAGCTTAAGCAGCTATTTTAGTATTATTTTTATATATACGTAAGTTATGCCCAGTCTCTTTGCAGGCACTGCAGCGTACTATAGCCTGTCGGCTTATACCTAATTGTGCCTTACCTTAACGCATTTTGCCCTTAAATTGCTCATTAATATCCTTTTAAGCAATAATATCCTCACCCTCTGCCTTTGTTAAGGTGCCTTGCTTCTAAATTCGCTTCTTTTTGCGCTGTTTACGCTTTGTGGCGGCCTTATTTGCCTTTTAAAGGGTAGAGACCTGATCGCGTAGCAACACCATTAAATGGACCATCATCTCAGCACCCTTGGTGAGCCGATTAAGCGACTAGATAATTAACGTAGGAGAAGAATCTTAATGTCTTTAAATCTAATCACGAACTAGAGTTAACTAAGACTCTAGCTTATACGCGTTGCTTAGTGTTTTAGACTCCTATAGAGCCTCTGGTAAAGCTAGTGGTGGTAGTATACAAAGCTTTATATCAAGCTTTAATAGCACCACATCTAGGTTATACGGTACTAGGCCTGCACCTTAAAAGCTTACGCAGATATTATTCTTCGTAATAGACTGCTTAAAGGCTGCCTTAAAGGCTGGTAGGAACTTAAGCTTAGTAATATAGTTAATATGGCTGCGCATCAAGCTCCTAATCTGGCTCCCGTACGCCTTTTTTAATAATAAGAAACAGCCTACATCCAGAGGCTATAGTAAATGTAATAAATGCGGTGGCATACAGAGAGTAATAATATTATTCTCTTTACAGATTTCCTGGAATTTAAGCAAGTTGTGGCTCTCATAGCCGTTAATTATAAGTAGGCGATAGCCGCCTACTGTACAATCCTTTATATGGGTATTAAAATGCTTTAACCAGTCAACTCCAAGCTCATTAGTAGTCCAGCCGTTATCGCTAACCGAAATAGCCCAATTATATAGTATATCCTCCTAGTACCAGGCAGAGAGGTGGTACTAGCCTACAAAGATAATAAAAGGTGGGATTGCCCACCTAGTAGCATTAATTCCCTAGATTACTGTAACCCACTCACAATTACCTGGTTGTATCGCCTTAGGCTAACCACGCCTCTCTAAGCCAGTAACAACTAGCTGAGATAATATCTTGCCCATCATAAAGCCAGTCTTATTAAAGTTATAGGTATCTTCATCTACAATGCCGTACTTCTCCTTTGTATGCTGTACAAGGGTAAACCAGCCACTAATAATCTTAGAATCCTCACATAAGGCTCTCTGCCAATCGTACAGTCGATTCCATCACGTTTTAAGCTCAGCAGTTCAATTAACGAAGTTAGTAGGCCAGTTTTTGCCAACCTGCCCAGCAGCGCGCGCAGCAAGCAGTTTATCCGCCATATCTTTTACAGCACCTAGAGTAGGCGCAAACCCCCACGAGTCTAGTTCCAGTATGTGTCTAACAATCACCTCCTCTTCAAGCTTGGTAAGTTTTTTTGAATTGGGCTCACAATCGCGTCGCGCAGTAATTCTAGCGCGTTAATCGCGGAGCGTTGATCGGGGGACATTAAACGTTAATGCAGCGCGCTTTGTGCTCTGAATTTAATTCTGATCAATAGAGGAGATAGCAAGGATAATATCTGCTTCTTTGCAGGCCAATTGTGTATTAGATGGTTGAGCCATTGTAGTTCAAAGGTGATGCATCGTAGAAAGTTGATTGGGGTGGCGGCTCGCTTGGGGTGGCGGCTCGCTTGTGGAGTACGTTATATAAAAGTCCAAATCTAAATTATTAGAATTTATTATTAAGTGGTTGTTAAGATATTAAGGTATGGATTTTCTAATTTTTGCTAGGGTTTTGTAAGGGATCTTTTGGCGGCTGCCAAGGCTAGCCTTCGGCTAGCCCTTGGCACCTCCTTATAAGCTCCCTTGGGCTTACAGCCCTTCCCTCCTCATCGGTTCGTCTCCGTACGAGGTATTGCCATACCTACTCTTTACCATATCGTCCTCTTCCATCGACTCTCCTTGTGACTCATGCTCGGCTTGCCTGCTCCCTACCGTACACCTGGGCAATAGCCTTACAGGTTTTGAGGTGGTCAGCTTACTTGCGTGGCCAGGTTACTTACTGAATACGTTATCCTTTGCACAGATAAGGTACAACGACACCAAGAACATTAAACGAGCGTGGCAGCCAAATCTTCCACTCCATATCAACAACAAGGACCGTCGGATACCACTGCACAAGGACTGTCCGTGTTGGCAGGAACACGTTAATCGACCCAACATCCTTGATCGAGGCTCTATATATTATCTACACTAGAAATACAATATATTTGTAGCTTTATTCGAAATCTTTGGTTAATCAATCGAAGCCTTATTAAGCTAGTCGATAGCTTATTAGCTACGCTGGTCTGAGGTTCTAGCACGCATTAGTCAACGAACTGTTGTATGCAATTTAGGCCCTATTTCCTAAAGGATCTGCTGGTATCTACGCTCCACGGTATAAATGTTATCTAACCACCCCGGCACGAGCCAAAAAGTTCTTCCGCTCAGTGATCTACTTGGACTGGATTCAAAATCGCCTCGTATTGGATCTAATGCAAAGCTATACCTCCTTGGGCAGGTATTTAGCCAAACTAGGAAGAAGCTAAGCCTAAAGTAATTTGGACTGGAGTGGATTTGGGATCAAATCTACTCTACTCCAGTCCAAGTAGGTCACTGCTTCCGCTCTATATATAAGATCCTAAGGTTATTATATACATCTATAATGTATACGTTTAGCTTCCTATATGTAGTAGTTTTGTAACCGACTACCGGTACCATGTCAAAAACACCTTATAACTTACCACCTTATTTCTTGACATCATATGTCTCACTACTTATTTCCATTACCTATTGCCAACTGAATGACGTTGTCTACTGTGATAATTGTCGATCATCGACGTTATCCTCTTGCCACCCACCTCGTGTATATATAGAGACTTTAGAGCTACATTCAAAATCAAGTCGTTCATTCAATTCTCCTACACTGCAAAGCTTATAAGTTTAGATATAGGCCAGATTGCTAAGAGCTAATACCTATGCTATTCAAGGCTTTATACCCCTAGGTAGGTTATGGGGTTACTTATATATTAAGGCTCTAGTTTTTTTTAAGCTTTAGTGAGTTATTCCGGGCCACGGACCGCAATAATGCTAATACTATATATTAAGCTAGGGCTTTAAGGACTATAGCAAGTCTCTAGGTGTTTAATAACTCCTTATTAGGTATAGGGGTGCCTCTAGTTTTAAGTAGCTCTTAAAGCCGTTTAATTTTAGTATTAGCTACTATAAGTTCTTTCTAAGGGGTTAAAACGGCAACTATTTTACTATTGGAGGTATTTATAGGTCCTATAGCGGCTTTGCCAACTATTAAATTTCTTAGTATAGTAGTTAGATAATTTCCAGTAGGTTTCTATAAGGGCTTTAGTCCGTGCGTATTCTTTAGGTTATATTATATATATCCTTTTAGTTCTATCCTTATTAGCGACTTAGTTAATCAAGGTACAAGCATAGCAAGAAGGACGCATGCAAGCCTATATAATTGGATTGTCTATAAACGAGGGTCCAAAGCTAGAGAAAGGAAAGGGGAGGGACGGAAGCGCCGCTTGAAGTTTTATAAGATCCTCTAGTTACGTAACCACAATCTGCCGTATTCTGCCAGCTTTTCTGCCAGTACTGTAACATTACCCCCCCTCCAAAAAAGCCTGCCCTTAGGCTTTATATATTCGTATTATACCTATAGGGCATTTTTATCTTTATGCTCTATAGGTAATCTATTATTCTTACTATACTAGCATTTTATCTACTTATCTAAGTACTTTAGCGGTCTAGGTTTGTTAGGGTAACGGCTACAGAACTTTTGTAACTTATAGGGACTACCTATAAAATTCCACATAGGGTACTAGGTAGGGTCCGGGTTATATTCTTTCTAACTTACGCGGTATTTTAGTGTTCCCCTTATAAGTTTATAGGCTAGTATTTCTTTAATTTCCTATTTATTATCGCTATTAACTTAAATCGGTAGGGGCAGTTTATTCTTTTATCTAGGTAATGGGTTTTTTATAGCTTTTTATAGCTTATCTAGCAAAAAAATAGGGTGGACCTTAATTGAATCTAGGAGCTTTACTTTATATAAGTTGCCTTTCTTTTTAAGGACCTTATACAGTCCTGCTATCTAATAGTTTAGCTTATAGCTAGGCCGTTCTGTCTTTTAGTTTTTTTATTATAACCTAGACTTTATCGCCTACGGTAAAGTTAAGCTTACGTCTATACTTATTTACCTACTATTCTATTAATTTCCAGGCCTTTTTTATGTTTGTGTGGGCTACTTTCTAGACTTCTTCTAAGCGTTTAGCATAATGCCGTACTTCCTTATAAGATAGTTTTTTGTATATAGTCTGTAGCCCTTTTAGTCTTTCCTAGTTAAAGCTTATATGGGGTAAATACCCTATTTCTAGCCAGATAGGTGCAAATTCTATAAAGTTGTAGGGTAGGGTAGCCTAGGCGTAGTTTATTAGAGGTAGTAGTCCAGCCTAATTATTTTAAAAGTAGTTAATAAAGGGTTAAAGTCTTTGGTTTAAATACTAGTTTATAATCTCTATCTATTTAGGGGTAGTATACCATAAAAAGCTTTAACTTAATACCTAAGATTTAGGTAAACTTATTCTAGAAAGCCAATATAAACTATGGCCTATAATTAGATATAATAGTATCTAGTAGTCCGTAAATTTAGTAGATATAGTAGATATATAATTAGGCCGCCTCTTTAGCATTAATATTTTTATAATAAGAGATTAAAAGCGGGCGCTTACTAAAGTGGTTAACTATAACTATAGCTATATTATATCCGTTATGGTCTATAGGTAGCTTATAGAAGTCTATAAAGATATACTGCTAGGGGCGCTCTAGTATTAGGAGTGGTTTTAGCAGTCCTAGGGTTTTATTTTATAGAATTGTAAACCTATAGTAGTTATTATAGTTTTATACGTAGTGATTAATATCTATAACTAGTCTAGACTAGTAGTAACGGTTACTGATAATCTTATAGGTCTTATTTTTTTAGGGTAGGCCATAGAGATCTAAGTATGCGCTTTAGTAATAAGCTAAGTCTATAAGTTCTATTTCTTAGCTACTACTAGCCATTCCTTATACTTTAATAGTCCATTTTTAAGGGACTATAGGCTAGTAACGCCCTTTACCTTTTCACGGTACTCTTATAATAATGGGGCCGTATAATTTACTTATAGTAGCTTATTAATAAGGTTAAGTTCTATAGTATTAATAGGGTATATATTACGGACCTTATATTAACAGTAGTATAACTACTTAGGGAAGATATAAACAAGCTAGTGGTATTGGCGCGGAAGGCGTTAGAACTAGTTGGGCTATAGAACGAGGGGTAACTAAGTTATATAATAGGTTACGTTATTAATTTAGTATATAGGAACGTAGGAATATACTAACGTACTAACGTACTAACGTACTTAGTATATTTCTTAGGCGCAGTATTGTATATTTAAAGGACTATAGTCCCTACCTAGATAGTTCTTCTCTTTGTAGTAAATCTTAGAATATAATTAGAGTTAATCTATTAGGCAACCACTCTACTAGTTATTATTATACTATTAACTTCTTATTTACCTATATACCCAGCCTAATAATAAGCCCACCGTAGTATTTCCTAAAGGCTTAATTATATATTTACTACTAAGGTTATAGTATTAATAAAGTCAAATAGTATGCCACTAAAAGCACTAGTTACGACGCCATCTACGGCAGCTATAACCTTAGGGTTAGAAGGAGACACTAATATAAGAAATACTAATTCGTAGCTTATTATGATGGGTTAATTATAAGAAATAGTTAATTAGTTAATAGATAATAATTAAATACTCAAAGAATAAGGGGCCGTTCGGTGGCAAGTTCATATTCAATATGGAGGCTCCATATTTAACCGATATGGAGCTCGAATCTGAATATAAGGCTGTTGTTCGGTAGATCTGACGACTTTTGAATATGGAGCTCCTCCATATCGGTAAGCGCGTCAAATTTGCAAGCTATACTATATACGGTAGTTGAAATGAGGTTCTTGGCACCGTTCCAATATGTTGCCTTCGAGCTCCCGTTCCATATTCCATATTAATATGGAGCCCTCATATACACGCCAAAGTGACAACTTCTTATAATATGGCGATTCCACACACCCTGATCGCGATACTGCTGTCGCATTTACATGCCTTATATAATATTATTATTCTAACCTTCGTGATCGTGATATGCTTGTTTTTAGGGCGTCGGAAGCGTCGCGGGCATTGCTGTAGCTCTACTACAGCTCCTACGGGAGGTGGGCAAAGGTGTAGAAAGTGTTAATCGCAGAGAGGGCGTTGGCCGAGGAAGCTCCATTACTACACCAAAGTAGGGAGTTGCGATAGAGGCCTGGTGGCAGAGAGGAGCTCACTTGAAATCGCCCGTCGACGTCAATCACGCATTGTGCGAAGCCAAATCTGGAGCCTCATATGGAAGCTCACTGAACGATCGACTCAATTACAGATTCAAATGAGCTACGGTAGTAGCCGCCACTAATTACAAAATGGACCACACTAAAATACGCACAGATTGAGCAAATATGATATGGAGCCGATTTGCAACCGAACGTACCCTAAATTAATGGGATCGGAGCAGCTAAGGTTAAGTTACTATTAATTAAACGATTTTTAGGGGAGAAGTTAAAGCTTAAAGGATTCCTTACGCAAATGCACTTTAAGGTTACACAAGAAGGGGCGAAGTTAGTGACATCTATAGACTAAGTGGTATATATAGAATTATTCCTAATAGGAAGAGCATAGTAAGAAGGACACATGCAAGCCTATATAATTGGATTGTCTATAAACGAGGGTCTAAAGCTAGAGAAAGGAAAGGGGAGGGACAGAAGTGCCGCTTAAAGTCTTATAAGATCCTCTAGTTACGTAACCGCAATCTGCCGTATTCTGCTAGCTTTTTTGCTAGTACTATAACAATCCTATCTTTAGGGTCCTATTCTATTTTAGTAATATCTTTTAGATCTATTTCTATATCCTTATTCTATCTTTTATTTATAGATATATTTAAATTCCTTCTTAAAAAGAAAATATAGTAATAAGGTTTAAATAATGTTAACGACTTAGTTAATTAAGGTATAAGTATAGCAAAAGGATCGCGCAAGTGTTACAGACAGCTTAAGTACGATATTACGACTACTTGGAGAGGAGTCGGCGGAAGCTAGTTAGTTGATATAGGCACGGTCTAGGATAGATCCGGTGGAACCATGTAATGAGGAATAGTAGCTAAGGTTACGTAATGTGATCTGTGTAATCTGTGTGATCTATATAATCCGTGATAAAGTAGATAGAGCATACGTACCTTACGGAGCGAAGGGATTTCTTAGGCGTATGGTTATGTATTTAAAGGACCACAGTCCCTACCTAGATAGTTCTCTCTTTATAGTAAATCTTAGAATACAATTAGAGTTAATCTATTAGGCAACTACTCCACTAGTTGTTATTACGTTGTTAACCTATTTATATCTACATACCTAGCCTAATAATAGGACCTACTATAGTCCTTACTACAAGGTTCCGTTACATATTTACTACTAAGGTTATAGTATTAAACAAAGTTAAACAATATGCCACCCAAAGCACCAGTCGCGATGCTATTAACGGCAACAACTACCTTAGGATTAGGAGACACCAGTATGGCAGATATAGACTTATAAGTAGTCATAAGAGGTTAGTTACAGGAAATGGTTAATCGCTTATTAGATAATAATAGGATACTTAAGGAACGCATTAATAGAATTAAAGCAGTAAAGGTTAAGTTACCGTTAATTAAATAATTTTTAGGAGAAAGGTTAAAACTTAAGGGATTCCTTATATAAATGCACTTTAAGGTTATACAGGAAGGAGCAAGGTTGGCAACACCTATAGATTAAATGGCGTATGTAGGATTATTCTTAATAGAAAGAGCACTGGAATGGTTTAAACCTTATCTTACAGAAATACAAGTTAGCAGTATAACAACTACTAACTAAGATATACAGTTTATGTTTACTAGTTGGAACGGGTTTATAGAAAGACTAACACGGATATTTAGAGACCTGGAAGCATTAACTATAGCAAAACAGAAGCTTTAAAACTTAGTATAACGTTCTTTAGCAATTAAGTATATAATATAGTTTTAGACACTCGTAACGCAGGTTAAATAAAATAATAAGGCGCTTATAGCATAGTATAAACAGGGACTTAAGGCTAAAGTCCAGGACGTAATTATCCTAATAGAAGATATAGAAAGTCTATAAGACTTAATAGATTAGTTAATAAAGATTAATAATAGGATCTATTAAAGGGAATAAGCTAAGAAGGGGCAGGATAGAGTTCTATAGTTATATAAGGCGTAGAATACGTATTGGTAGATATAGAGCTAAAAACTATAAAATAGCGCAGAGCTAATAGACCTAAGCGGTACTAAAGAGTCTAAGAGATAGATAAAGAAACCATGGAAACCTAGAGGTTAAGGATTAAGTAATTATAGGACTAGGGAGCAGAGGCTAAACTAGGGATCTTAGCAGCAGAAGATATTTAGGCGGACTCTATAATAAGAGAAATAGTTTAAAGATAGAGCTTGTATAAATTGCGGAAAACAAGGTTATTTTACCAAAGATTATAGAGGTGGTTAGAGTAACCACGTGGTAAAGAGCACCAGGTTGTTAGAGTATAATAATATAGATATAGGGATGTTACGCGGGACTAAGGAGTGTTTAATTAAACACTTTACGTTTTGTTATAACAACGCATACCAAATTTATAAGGACGCTAAGTATAGCGCAAGCTATTGGCTGCAAGAGCCAGAGTTAAGAGGACTTAAAGGAACTAGAGAGTTAGATAAAGAATAAGATTAACTCTACGAGTTAGATTAGGATATTAAAGCAATATACGGATAAAGATTAGTAACAGTAACAATAGAGTTAGAGTAATTATTAATTAATAGCAATAAGGAAGAAAAGGAGGCTAACTAGGAGCACTTATACCTTAGTAACGCAATAAAAGCAGAAACTAAAACTACTATAGAATGCGGATTAGTAATAGGTATTATAACACCGTTGGATACAGCATCCATTACTTTATAAGACAGAAGGAGTAATATCTAGAGATAATTAAGTAAGTAAATAACTGCTAGTGCTAGCTTACCACTTATAAAAGGTAAAAGGCTATAGGTCTAAGATTCTTATAAAGAGATAAGGAAAGCTCTAGACTTGCAAAACGCGATAAGGACAGCTTAGGAACCTATAACAGACGAAAACTAATGGGAAAGAGTAGTAACTTAGTTTAGTAATAAATAAATAAGTATAGGATGCAAGTTTAAGAACTATAAGTTCGGGGAACAAATAAGAACGTTATTAGGAAGCTAAGATTTTGAGAAATAAATAAGGACCATAACAGTTCTAGGTAAATATGGTATTTAGCCTAAAGATTAAAAAATTAATACTAAGATTAGGAAGCAAGACGACTTTAAGGATCTAGCTACAAGACGCAGAAAATAGGAAACTATGGATAAGTTTAGGTAAAGAATTATTGTATAGCAAGAGCAAAAGCTAGATAAGAGGTTAGCTATACCAGGTTATATAAGGGACAGAGCACCTATATAAAGAGTTACTAATAGGCCTAGCGTAGGGACGCTTAGAGTAAAATAGTTAGACAAACTGGAACAGGAAGAGGATTTAGACATTCTAGTTAGGTTTAAAGAAAGATATACTAAAGGATATCACGACACAGTGATAACAAGGTACTTTCTTATAGATAGACTATATACACTAAACTAGTTGTACAGAAAGTGGTATAAGTAATAATATAATAATAAATGGGAAGACTTTTATATATAGCTAGACGAAAAAGTTGTCTAAAACTAACCTATTACGGAAAAACGCATAAGTTATATTAAAGGAGCATTAATTATAATATTAAGGAACCTAGAAGAAAGGTCTAGGGACTAGAGAGGAAAGCAATAAATCTTAGTACCTATAGTAGAAATACCAGTGGTTAGGTTAACTAGGTATTAGTTTAAACTTAAGAATAAAGATAAGCTAAGAGTTAACCTAAGTCACCTAGCGCATTATATGTTATTATGGATAGCTTGTGTGGATAATATATGCAATATATATAGGGCACTAAAAGACAAAAACTGGAAATACCTAGTAAGGATATATTGGGCACTAGAGGAAAAACGGTTTAGAAACGCTAAGTATATATATAAATAGCACCTAGTAGAAGTACAGAGTTAAGGGGACCTAATACTTTAACTAGGAAGATTCCTTATAGAAGAATGCCTAGATAGACGATAGTAGTAGGACTGCCTAGAGAATACTTATCTATAGTATGTAGAGGAAAAGAAGTAAACTAAGTATTGGCTAAAAATAGACTAAGTATAAGCAAGATCTAGTAGCTAATAGTTGGGAAAAGGAGAGGCCTATAGGACTAGAGAGAACCAGTAGTAGAGCCTTAGACCCTTAAAGGAGTCTAAGGACAATACCTAAACTTATAAGTTAAGTGGTAAGATTAGCAGTTTAAAGCACTAATAGATAGTAGAGTAACTAGAAACCACGTATTACTAATAGTAGTAAAAAGAATGGGGTTACTATATAGATAAAAGGAACACCTATATCCACTTATAATGATTTTAGGAGATTAGATAGCCTATAGAGGAGGCATTATTAATCTTAAAATAGGACCTATTTAGTTAGCTATTAAAGGGAGACCAGTCAGAATGTCTTTTAATATCTTACCGTTGGGAAAAGATAAGGCGATACTAGGAATGCCTTAGTTATAGAAATGCAATCTAAAGATTAATTAGGTTATAGGTTAGGTTAATATTAGGGATACTTAATAACGTAAGACGTGACAGTAAACCAAGTTGGTATAGTACTAAGTTAGAGTAATGTATAAAGAGACTAAGCAAGGCTTAAGTTATATACCAAAGAGATACCACAAGTATGGTAAAAAGTTATAGTTGTTAGAAAGTGAAAAGCTGTTAAAGTATACAGCATAAGACTATAAGATAGAGTTAGAACTAGAAATAAGTCTAAAGTTCTTTCTAATCTATAAGCTTACTAAAATAGAGTTAGTGGCACTTAAGGAGTTTGTCTAGGAGAACTTATAAAAGGGATATATTAAACCGTCGCAGTCATTAGTAAAATATCTAGTACTATTCATCTTAAAGAAAAACGGAAAACTTAGGATATATATTAACTATAGATAGTTAAACAGCATTACTAGAAAGGATAGGTATTCTTTACCCTTAATTAGCGAAATCTAAGACAGGATAGGTAACGTAAAGATCTTTATAAAGATAGATCTAAGGTAGGCGTACTATTAGATTAAGATTAAGAAAGGTAATAAGTGGAAGGCAGCCTTTAGGTTAAAGGAAGGACTATATAAGCCGTTAGTTATATAGTTTAGGCTTATAAACGCACTAGCAACGTTCTAGAAATAAATTAATAGTGTGTTAGGAGAACACCTTAATAAGTTTGTTATGGTATACCTTAATAACATTATTATCTACTTAAAGAGTAAGAAAGAATATAAAAAACACGTTAAATGGGTTTTAAAGAGACTATAAGAAGAACAGATACTAGTAGCAATTAAGAAATGCGAGTTCTTTATAAGGAAAACCAATTTTATAGGATTTATTATTAAACTAGGAAGAATTAGTATGGACTTAAAGAAAGTTAAAGCTATAGTAAGCTGGCAAGAACTAGAGAACGTTATATAGTTAAAATCGTTCTGTAACGGGACTAGCCTAGTTATAGTAGGAATGTCTTAGTAAAACACTTAACAGATAGAACTTGAAGCTTTAACCGAATTCTGCCGAATTCTGCTAGCTTGATTGACTTCTGCCAAGTTCTGCCAGATTAATTGAATACTACCGAAGTCCGTCCGCGTGTGTATGTGCGCACGCATTGACCAAGACCCCTAAACTGTTTAATTGCAAGATTCTCTTATTATTTCTTTTTCTTCTTTACGCAACGTCTTGTTTCTAGTAAGAGCTATATACCCTTAGATTTAGATAGAATTTATATTATTCCTTTAAATCTTTCCTGAAGCCTCTTCGCGCCCTTATATTACATTGCGTTAAAAATAACTACTATTAAAATGGCAAACGACCTTAAATCCTATGCGTTAACTATGAGCATTATAACCCTAGTTAGGGAACAGTTAGCTGTAATATAAGAAGCCTTTATAGATGCTTTAGCTTAGTAGCGGGCTGCACTAGAAGCCTAGTATTAGCGATTAATAGAAACACTCCGCAAAGAACTCTGTAATGTTAATATACTTACAATGGAGACCCTAATAGTAATACCTATAAACAAAATTAAGATAACTATATGTGAACCTAGCCTGTTAAATGTAAACCCTAAACTAGTAATAGTAGCTTAACCCGTACCTATAACAAACCCAGTACTTACTGTAAAATTAGAAAAGCTTCCTAACCCTTTAATGTTTAATAGAAATTAAAATAACCTGCGTCCCTTTATAACTAAGCTCTGCCTTAAACTTTTAATAAACTATAACTAATACCCTACTAAAGCTAGCAAGATTAGCTATGGGATATCTTAATTAAGTAAAGACGCTGTATAAACTATAGACCTATTCTTCCATAACGGCACCTTTATTAATTTTGAAATCTTTATCTCTTTATTAGAACGAACGTATAATAACGCCAGCTGTGAATATACTGCTGTTATTAAACTTAAAAACCTATAATAACGGAATTAAGACTTTACTAGCTTCTTTTTGGAATTTTTAGGCCTTATTGGCGAACTAGATTAGAATAAAGCCGCTAAAGTTACTGCTCTTTAACAAGCTATTTTGGATAAAATTAGAGTATAGTTAGTAGGTAGGGAACTATTAAAGGACCTACCCAAATTTGCTATAATGTATTAACGAATTAATAAGGACCTTTAATATAACAAACAAACTCGTTCTCTAAAGCCAACTACGCCTTACGTTTAAGACTCTATAAAACTGATATATACCCTAAAGCGCGACCCTTCTCTAAAACCTATGTATAACCTTATGGACCTTGATGCCACTTAATCCTACGCACCCTTAGGAACCAACGAACGAAGGACTTAAGCCACAAATAGAGAATGCTTTAGATGTGGCAGAAAAGGACATATCTAAAGGAATTACCAAACTTACCCTTTTAAAAAAGTCCGCTGTAGTTCCTTCTAGTCTTTAAATTGTACCCACTCCTCAAATCGCACTTATTCTTTAAGCCGTACTTACTTCTTAACTTATACTTATTTTATAAATTATACCTAGTTATTATAAAGCATCTTATGCTTAGCTAACTTGGAAAATAAATTGTCCTAGGGCCAAGTCGCGCCTTAGGATAAGAAGTGGAAGAGTATAAGTATCTAGGCTCTTTTAGCGCTAATATATAATATAACTCCCTTAATATACTTAGCGAAATTTAAATACTTAGAAAATGGAAGGAGGTACAAATCCTTATAGATAGTAGAGCTACTAGTATAGGCTTTATTAATATAAACTACGCGAAAACCTAACACCTAAATTTAAAGAAACTTAATAAGCCCTAAGGCCTATAAGGCTTTAACGGCAAACCCTTAATATATAGCAAATTGACGCACTATGCTCTTGTAAAAATGCGGATAGGTAAACACCTTAAATACATTTCCCTATTTATAACACCCCTAAAGCAATATAAGATAATACTTAGATATAGATAGCTAAAACGGCACAACCCTTTAATTAGCTGGGTTAAAGAAACACTAAAATTCCGCACAACCTATT
>Ga0307507_10001044_pt1 | contig 61731 bp, 13 predicted proteins | sample 7_EM_MG_FD_207223 | JGI IMG/M metagenome (GOLD analysis project Ga0307507, IMG submission 207223) | Populus trichocarpa ectomycorrhiza microbial communities from riparian zone in the Pacific Northwest, United States - 7_EM | ecosystem: Host-associated > Plants > Roots > Unclassified | place...
CGTGCAGAGCTTCGTGCAGAGCGTCGTGCAGAGCCTCTATGCGCAGAGCTTCGTGCAGAGCCTCTGTACGCAGAGCTTCGTGTAGAGCTTCGTGTAGAGCTTCGTGTAGAGCCTCGTGCAGAGCCTTGTGCAGAGCCTCTAAGTAATAAAACTATATAAGATTGTATAAGATTATATTAGATAATATATAATAGTTAAATATATAGCATATAACTTTACCTTAATTGCATGTCAAGAAATATATAATTACCTTTTAAAGTTGCTAAGTAGGTTAACTGCGTGTCAAGGAACATATAGTTAGCTTTTAAAGTTGTTAAGTAGGTTAACTGCGTATTATTTAACTTTTAAAGTTGTTAAGTTAGTTAATTGTATATTAAGTTAGTCAAATTGCGTGTTAAGTTGGTTAATTGCATGTTAAGTTAGTTAAATTATGTGTTAAGTTAGTTAATTGCATGTTAAGTTAGTCAAATTGCGTGTTAAGTTGGTTAATTGCGTGTCAAGTTAGTTAATTGCGTGTCAAGTTAGTTAATTGCGTGTTAAGTTAATTAAATTGCATGTTAATTACGCGAAACGCGAAAATCAAAGTCTACTTGAATCTCATCCTGCGAATATTTTCCCAATGTAGCAAGCTAAACAAGAAGCATAGCACTAAAAAATAATTAAGGCCCTTTAAGCAGAAATCCGTACCCTTAAGATGCCTATACTAAGCCCTTAAGATTAATTGCTATTACTAGAAGCCAATATATAGAACACGAGCCCTAAACTAGTAATAGTTATCCTACTGGTAAAACTAACTACTATATTATAACGATCTAAAAAACTACTAGATCTTCTAGTATTTACTAGCAAATGATAAAAGCTTTAGTTATTTTTAAGCCGGCTTAAAAATAAGCTAACTAGTAATGCTGACTATTACCTAACTAAAGCTAACTAACTCTACTACGCCCTAAGTTAACTAGGAGGAGATATAGCTAACCTTATTAAACCTCTTTAGCTAAACTTAGTATAAAGCCTAGTTGTACTTCTTAAAGCTATATATAGTAACCTAAACCACTAAGCTACTGCTTAAAGGAAGATAAACTATATAACTTAAGAAAAGAAAAGTTTCCTAGTATACTTCTCTAAATTTAATTGCTATATAAAGGAAATAGGCTAGAATAACTCCGTACTAATTAATAGCCTTATTAAATCTCTAAGCCCTAAACTAAAAACCTCCCTAATTGGTGTAGACCTACTAGGAGCCCTTAACGCCTATATAAATATTATTAACAAACGGTATAATAATATACTACGCCTAATACTAAGGCCCGCTCCTTAATACAATATAACAACCCTATAAATGTCTACTAAGTTATTATCTTAACCTAAGCACCCTAACTCCATAGATATTAATACTGGGACCCTAGGATATACCCTACTAGGGTCCTCTAAATAGGAATAACGCACTAAGCTAAGCCTCTACTTTAAGTGTAAAAGTAGCTCCTACCTCTCTAACTACTACTCTGCCCCTTTCTAAAAAGATCTATAAATGGCCAACATTAACAACTATTTACCGCATTAATCCTCTAGTTACTATCCCTAATCTTCACCTAGTTCCAGCCCTATATTTAGTAAGCACTATTTATAAGGACGAAGTTATAACTAACGTTCTAGAGAAACCCCTTCCTACTTACTACTAAAAGGTATGTCCTAGAGTTAAATTACTTTTTAGGATAGCTATATTATAGGATCTTATTAAATATATTAGATATAGTAAACCCTAACTCTTGGGATTATAGTATAACTATTAACTGCTGTCTTTAGTAGAAAGATTAATAGGCTAATGCTTAAGTCCTAATTAATATAGGAGCTAGCAGTATAGGATTTATTAATAAGATCTTTATGTAAAATAATAGGTTTACCCTAACACCCCTTAACCGGCATATTAATGTATTTAAATTTAATGGCAAACGTACTGTCTTAGGCTGTATTACTTATATAGCGGCCCTAAAACTCCAATACCTAAACCATAAAGAATTAATTAAGCTCTTTATAACTACCCTAGGTTACCTAGTAATCCTTAGACAGCCCTGGATAAAGCTATATAGGGTAACTATTAATTAGGACAACCTTAAGCTTATATTTACCGCCTCCTATTATAAGTAGAAGTGCCTTATAACTTACTATTTAGACCCTAAACTAAAATCTAGAAAATTCACTAGGATTTACCAGTCTAAAATTTCTACTAACGTCTACCCTATACCTAAGAATTCCACCAAATTCCACCAACCTAAGAATTCTACTAAATTCCACTAAAAACTTAGAAGTTATACTAAACTACACAAACTGACCCTAACTGCTATACCGCCCCAAACTAAGTAGAAGTCCAAGCTTAATATATAAAGGTACCAGAAGAACTAGTATTCTACTATAAAAAGGATACTTAAAGAACCTAAACCTAAATCTAATACTAACTCCGTACCTAATACTAAACCTAAACCTAAATAAGAAACCATATAAGAAACCAAAAATAATCTAAGCTCGCTTAATACCTTAGACATCTACATAATTAGAGCTACCCTATTAGTATAACTTGCCAGGAAACCTAAATATATAATCTTTGCTGTTATAATAGCCGATATCAAAAAGGCCCTAATACTAAAGAAGCACACTAACCCTGCCACAAAAGTACTAGTATACCACTATAAGCACCTAGAGGTATTTTTATAAAAGGAAGCTAATAAGTTAGCAGAATACCAACTATATAACTATAAGATTGTACTTAAAGAAGGAAAACAGCTAGGATTTGGACCCTTATATAGAATATCCCAGAACAAACTTAAAGTACTATAAAATTACTTAGATAAGCACCTAAGTAAAGGATTTATTAGAGCAAGCTCTTCGCCTATAGCTGCACCTATAATCTTTATTAAGAAACCTGGTGGCGGTCTGCGCTTCTATATAGACTACCAAGCTCTTAACACTATTACTATTAAGAATTAATACCCGCTCCCTATTAGCGACTTAGTTAATTAAGGTACGTGTACGGCAAGAGGGACGCGCAAGCCTGTACAATTGGTAGTCTATAAACGAGGATCTAAAGCTAGAGAAAGGAAAGGAGAAGAAGGGCAGCGTCGCTTAAAGTCTTATACAATCCTTAATTCATGTGAGCTCATGTAACTCTGCGTCTACTATAATGTCTACCATAATCTACCGTTTTCCACTAGCGCTGTAATATTACCCCCCCCCCCCCCTTCTGAAAAAGCCTGCCCTTAGGCTTTGTAGTCCGTATTATACTTATGGGGCGTTCTTATCTTTATGCTCTTCTGGTAGCTTATTGTCTTTATTATGCCAGCATTCTATCTATTTGTCTAGGTTTGTTGGGGTAATAGCTATAAAAGTCCTAAAGCTTATGGGGGCTACATATAAAGTTCCATATAGGGTACCAAGTAGGGTCTAGGTTATATCCTTTCTAACTAACATAATACTTTAGCGTTCTCCTTATAAGTTTACAGGCCAGTATTTTTTTAATTTCCTATTTATTGTTGCTATTAACTTAAATTGGCAGGGGTGGTTTATTCTTTTATCCAGGTAGTGAGTTATTTATAGCTTTCTGTAGCTTATTTGGCAAGAAGATAGGGTAGACCTTAATTGAATCCAGGAGCTTTACTTTATATAAGTTGCCTTTCTTCTTAAGGACCTTATATAGTCCTACCATCTAATAGTTTAGCTTATAACTAGGCCGTTCTGTTTTTTAGTTCTTTATTATAACCTAGACCTTATTGCCTATAGTAAAGTCGGGCTTACGCCTATACTTATTTGCCTACTGTTTTATTAATTTCTAGGCCTTTTCTAGGTTTGTATAGGCTACTTTCCAGGCTTCTTCTAAGCGTTTAGCGTAATGCCGTGCTTCCTTATAAGATAGTTTTTTGCGTATGGTCTGTGGCCCTTCTAGTCTTTCCCAGTTAAAGCTTATATAGGGTAAATACCCTATCTCTAGCTAAATAGGTATAAATCCTATAGAGTTATAGGGTAGGGTAGCCTGGGCGTAGTTTATTAAAGATAGCAGTTTGGCCTAATTATCCTAAAAGTAGTTAATAAAGGGTTGGAGTCTCTGGTCTAAATACTGGTTTATAACCTCCGTCTGGCTATTTATCTGGGGGTGGTATGCTGTAGAAAGCTTTAGCCTAATGCCTAAGATCTAGGTGAGCTTATTCTAGAAGGCTGATATAAACTGCGGCCTGTGGTTGGATATGATAGTATCTAGTGGTCTATAAATTTGGTAGACGTAGTGGGTATATAGTTAGGCCGCCTCTTTAGCGTTAATATTTTTGTAATAGGGAATTAAGAATAGGCGCTTGCTAAAGTGGTTAACTAGAATTATAACTATATTATATCTATTACGGTCTATAGGTAGCTTATAGAAATCTATAGAGATATACTACTAGGGGCGTTCTAGTATTGGGAGTGGTTTTAATAGTCCTAGGGTCTTATCTTATGGAATTGTAAACCTACAGCAGTTGTTACAGTTTTGTATATAGCAATTAATATTTATAACTATTCTAGGCCAGTAGTAACGGTTGCTAATAATCTTATAGATTTTATTTTTTCCAGGGTAGGTTGTAGAGATCTAAGTATGTGCTTTAACGATGAGCTAAGTCCGTAAATTCTATTCCTCTGCTACTACTAGCCGTTCTTGGTACTTAAGCAGTCCGTTTTTAAGGGTCTATAGGCTAGTAGCGTTCTTTACCTTTTTGCGGTACTCCTGTAGAGAAGGGGCCGTACAGTTTACTTATAGTAGCTTATTAATAAGGTTAAGTTCTATGGTGTTAATAGGGCACATCTTGACCTTTATGGGGTCCGTATTTAGTCCTGCCTATATTCTGGGGTTAAAGTACTCTAGTTGTAGTAGCGTCTAGGTCTATAATATAATCTTTATAGCTATTTGGTTGTTTAAGTCTTGCTTACGCCTTATAAGGGCATCTACACGGTTAGTTGCGCCTGGCTTATATATAATTAGGAAGTTAAACTAAGATAGAATATCCGCCTAGCGTGCCTACTAGGCTGTAAGGGCTTTAGTTGTTATAAAGTATTCTAAGGCCTTATAATTTAAGACTACCTAAATAGGTTTAGGGGTCCCCTCTAGCTATATATACTAGTGCTAAAGGCTAGAAATAATGGCCAGCATCTCTTTGTTATGGATATGGTAATTTAGCTCCGCATCTATTATAGTCTTTAAATAGTATATAATGGGGTGCTATTCTCTATCTAGCTATTTCTGGGAATAGATGGCAGCTATTATACTATTTAAAGCATCCGTTTCTAATATTAAAGGCCGTTCTAGGTGGAAATAGGCTAGTAGTAGGGTAGAGACTAGCCGCTTTTTAAGTTTGTTAAAGGCCTTTTTACATATATTATTAAAATAGAAAGGTTAGTTCTTTCTGGTAAGGTGGTTAAGGGGCTAAGCAATTCTGCTATAGTCTTTAATAAAGCGTTAGTAGAAGTTACAGAAACCTAGGAATAACTATACCCCCTTTATAGTCCTTAGGGGTTCCTATTAATTAATTATAGCCGTTTTTTCTGGGTCTGCCTTAATTCTGTCCGTACTAATAATAAACCCTAGGTACTTAGTGCGCTTAATACTAAATTCTAACTTTCTAATATTGACCTAGAGACTAGCTTTGCAAAGCCGTTATAGGATTTTATAGATATGCTCCTTATATTCTAGTTTATTCTTAGAGTAAATTATAATATTATTAAGGTAGGCTGTGTAGAAGTTATTAAGGTAGTTAAAGAGTACGTTATTTATATACCGTTGGTATATAGCTGGTCCATTAGTTAGTCTAAAAGGTAGTACTTTATATTTATATAATCTGTAGCGGGTCCGAAATATAGTAAGATCCTTAGATTTAAGGTCTATCCTAATCTGGTAAAAGGCCTAGCGGATATTAAGCTTTATAAAGATCTTAGCCTTACTTATATGGGCTAGTATTTCTTTAAGTAAGGGCAGTGGATATTAGTCTTTGCGGGTTATATAATTTAGTTTATAATAGTTAATATAGAAATAGAGTCTGCTGTTAGGCTTTTTTGTAAAGAGAATGGGTAAGGTAAAGGGGACTTAGCTAGGCTTAATAAAGCCCTTATTAAGGTTGTTAATAAGGTACTACTTAGTAGCCTATAGCTTATTAGTAGATTGCTGGCGAAGGGGGCTATAGCTAAGGGTGTTTTTTTTATCTGGCTTAATCTTAATTTTATGGTTGTATAGTTGGTGAGGCGGGTGTTAGCGACTTGGTCAATCGAGGCACGAGCACGGCAAGAGGGTCGCGCAAGCCTGTACGATTGGATTGTCTATAAACAAGGATCCAAAGCTAGAGAAAGGAAAGGGGAAGAACGGAAGCACCGCTTAAAGTTATATACAATTCTCTAGTCACGTGACGGCACTTTGCCATCACATAACGGCAATTTGCGGCAATCTGCGGCAATGTGCTAGCGCCGTAACATTACCCCCCCTCCAAAAAAGCCTGCCCTCAGGCTTTATATGTCCATATTATGTCCGTGGGGTGTTCTTATCTATATACTTAACAGGTAGCCTATTATCTTTACTATACTAGCACTCCATCCACTTATCTAGATACTTTGGAGATCCTGGCTTATTAGGGTATTAGTTATAGAACTCTTTAAGCTTCTAGAGGCAACCTATAAAGTTCTAGACGGGGTACCAGGTTAGGTCTAGATCGTAACCTTTCTATTAGATGCAGTATTTTAGCATTCCTTGTACTAGTTTATAGGCTAGTATTTTATTAACTTCCTATTTGTCGTCGCCATTAACTTAAATTGGTAGTGGAGGCTTATTCTTTTATCTAGGTAGTAGGTTATTTATAGCTTTCTATAGCTTATCTAGTAAGAAAATAGGGTGGACTTTAATTAAGTCTGGGAGTTTAACCTTGTATAAGTTGCCTTCTTTATTAAGGATCTTATATAGTCCTACTATCTTATAGTCTAGCTTATAGCTAGGCCGTTCTGTCTTCTAGTTCTTTATTATAACCTAGACCTTATTACCTACAGTAAAGTCAGGCTCGCGCCTATGCTTATTTGCCTACTATTCTATTAATTTTTAGACCTTCTCTAGGTTCTTATAGGCTACCGCCAATGCTTCTTCTAAGCGTCTAGCATACTGCTATGCTTTCTTATAAGATAGTTTTTTGCGCATAGTTTATAGTCCTTCGGGTCTCTCCTAGTTAAAGCTTATATAGGGTAAGTATCCTATTTCTAGCTAAATAGGTGCAAACCATATAGAGTTATAGGGTAGGGTTGCCTGGGTGTAGTCTATTATAGGTAGTAGTTTGCCCTAGTTATCCTAAAAGTAGTTAATAAAGGGCCGGAGCCTCTGGTCTAAGTATTGATTTATAATCTCTATCTAACTATCTATCTAGAGGTGGTATACTATAGAGAGCTTTAGCCTAATACCTAGAATCTGGGTAAACTTATTCTAGAAGGCTAATATAAACTGTGGCCTGTGGTTGGATATAATAGTATTTAGTAGTCTATAAATTTAGTAGATGTAGTAAATATACAGTTAGGCTGCCTCTTAGCATTAATATTCTTATAACAGGGGATTAAGAACAGGCGCTTGCTAAAGCGGTTAACTAGAATTATAACCATATTATATCTGTTACGGTCTATAGGTAACTTATAGAAGTCTATAAAGATATACTACTAGGGGCGTTCTGGTATCGGAAGTGGCTTTAATAGCCCTAGGGTCTTATTTTATAGAATTATAAACCTATAGTAGTTATCGCAGTTCTATACATAGCGGTTAATATCTATAACCATTTTAGGCTAGTAGTAGCAGTTGCTAATAATCCTATAGGTTTTATTTTTTCTAAGGTAGGCCGTAGAGACCTAGGTATATGCTTTAGCAATAAGCTGAGTCCATAGGTTCTATTCCTCTGCTACTACTAGCCGTTCTTAATGCTTAAGTAATCCATTTTTAAGGGACTATGGGCTGGTAACATCCTTTGCCTTTTTACGGTACTCCTATAGAGAAGGGGCCGTATAATTCGCTTGCAGTAGCTTATTAATAAGGTTAAGTTCCGTAGAGTTAACGGGACATATCTTAGCGTCTAAAGGGTCCATATTTAGTTCTGCCTATATCTAGGGGTTAAGGTGCTCTAGTTATGGTAGTATCTGGGTCTATAATAAGATCTTTATAGCTATCTAGTTATCTAGGTCTTGTTTACGCCTTATAAGGGCATCTGTACAGTTAGTTACGCCTAGCCTATATATAATTAGAAAGTGGAACTAAGATAGGATATCCGTCTAGTGTGCCTGCCGGGCCGTAAGGGCCTTTATTATTATAAAGTATTCTAAGGCCTTATAATCTAAAACCACCTTAATAGGCTTAGGGGTCCCTTTTAGCTATGTATACCAGTGCTAAAAGCTAGAGATAATAGCCAGCATTTCTTTATTATAGATGTGGTAGTTTAGCTTAGCATCTATTATAGTCTTTAAATAGTATATAATAGGGTGCTATTCTCTATCCAGTTGCTTCTAGGAAAAGATACTAGCTATTATACTATCTAAGGCATCAGTTTCTAGTATTAAGGGCCATTCTGGGTTAAAGTAGATAAGTAGGGGGGCTAATACTAGCCGTTTTTTAAGCTTATTAAAGGCCTGCCTATATATAGCGTTAAAGTAAAAGGGCTGGTCTTTCCTAATAAGATGGTTAAGGGGCTAGGTAATCCTGCTATAGTTCTTAATAAAGTATTAGTAGAAGTTATAGAAACCTAAAAATAATTATACCCCCTTTACAGTCCGTGGGGGTGTCCACTAGTTAATTATGGCTGTTTTTTCTAGGTCTGCCTTAATTCTATCCGTACTAATAATAAACCCTAGGTACTTAGTGCGCTTAATACTAAATTCTAACTTCCTAATATTGGCCTGGAGGCTAGCTTCGCGAAGCTGTTATAGGACTTTATAAACATGCTCCTTATATTTTAGTTTATTCTCTAAGTAAATTATAATATTATCTAGGTAGGCTGTACAGAAGTTATTAAGGTAGTTAAAGAGTACGTTATTTATATACCATTGGTATATAGAGAGAGATTCTTTGATTAACGTCTAATACGGATCCTACTTGGCCCACGCAGACTACTCCGTCGCAGGGGGGAAAACTTGTAATTTACATAAAGAAAACCCTGCAGTTGGGGGAGGAAAAACCCTATAAGCCACCTCAGTAGGATCAAAAACCCCGACTTGCCATGTCCGTCTGTAGCAGCGGCCCTGCGGGCCTATGGCTACGTCCTGTCCTCCTTGGATGTTTGAACTCCTTAGGAACCACTGCTTCCTTCTCTAACTTATCCAAAGCCGGGGTTCACTATGTCCTAGCTAGGCCTTGCTAATTAATTACTGTACTGTTGTCTCCCATATCTTGGCCATCCCCTGTATGCTATCTCTTGTTTGACCATTGCTATATACGCCATGCCTCCCCCCCCCCTAGGGCCATCGAAGGCGTAAGGGGGATTCATCTATTAACCACTGTAATACCAAGCAAGCGGGATATTGTATTTTGGGTATCTTTTGTGCCTAGGCCCCAGCTAGGCCCTTTCTAAGGGTCACCACTCCGTTGAAAGGAGATAGGGAAAACCGTGGGTCGCAATCCAGGCTGCTAAGTACTTAGTAGATGATGGCAAGTGACCGCATGCTCCGCGGGTGATCGCCCTAGGGGTTAGGAGGGGCCGTATATTTGCTCATTCGTTCGTGCATTTGTTCGTTCATCGATGTGAGGTCGTCGATGCTTTCTATTGGGGGTCGGGGGATGCTATCGAATGCTGTATATCCATATCGGATCGTACAGGTGCCTTAATAGGAGAACAGCGTGGTAGCTGTTATCGTAAAGGGGTACCAACAGTGGTGGTTTTCGAGATCTCACTATCTGAAAATTTTTCACCACCGCCCTAACGCTTACATCCACCACCAGGTCCTATCGCACGCTGTGCGACGTCTCTGCGTTGGCTCTGGGTCTGAACTTCGAAGACCCAGGTTCGTAGCCGTCACCACGTACAGGTGCAGAGTCCGTTTTCGACGGCCTACCATTGGTATATAGCTAGTCCGTTAGTTAGTTTAAAAGGTAGTACTTTATATTTATATAATCTGTAGCGGGTCTAAAATATAGTAAGATCCTTAGATCTAGGGTTTATTTTAATTCGGTAAAAGGCCTAGTGGATATTAAGCTTTATAAAAATCTTAGCCTTACTTATATAGGCTAGTGTTTCTTTAAGTAAGGGCAGCGGATATTAGTCTTTATGGGTTATATAGTTTAGTTTATAGTAGTTAATGCAGAAACGGAGTCCGCCGTTTAGCTTTTTAGCAAAGAGAATGGGTAAGGCAAAGGGGACTTAGCTAGGCTTAATAAAGCCCTTATTAAGGTTATTAATAAGGTACTACTTAGTAGCCTATAGCTTATTGGTAGATTGCTGGCAAAGGGGGCTATAGCTAAGGGTGTTTTTTTTATCTAGCTTAATCTTAATTTTATAGTTGTATAGTTAGTAAGGCGGGAGTATGTTAGATACTACCTTAAAGAACACGTCCTTAAATTCCCAGTATTAGTGGGGTAGTTTCTATTCTACTAGCTCCTTATCTGTAAGCTTACTTTTCCCACTAAGCTGATTACGGGCTAGGGCTTCCTTATCTTTAATTATCTGGTTAATTTTATATAAGCTAGTGGTAAAGGTAATAGTATTAGGCCGTTTTAAGTTCTAGTAGAACCCTATAGCGCTAATACAGCAGATATTAACTAGTGGGAGGTTTATAGGTTTCTTTACAGACGTTTTATAAACTGTATTTTATAGTTAAGGGCTTACAGCCCTCTTTAGCTCTTATTCTATCTTCCATAAGTTATCTTTCTGGTCTATTTATTTAGTATAGCGTTTGATATTCCTTGCTGTTCTTTAGGGCTATATAGGGCCTGGTTTATCTGGCTTATTACTAGCTTTCTGGATCCCTAGTGTTGGCGGTATAATGTTAGTAGTCTGGGAGTGTTGTAGTATACGGATCTGTTGCGGGTTAAGCTGTATATCTTTCTTAAATGCCTGGTCCCTATGTATAGTATTGGCCTAATAAATGGTGTCTATCTGTGGCCGTACAAGGTTTTCTATTATAATGCTGATTTCCTTTATAAAAAACAGTGTTGGGGGTAGGGTTTTAGGCTAAATAAGCTGTCTACTCTATACTTTAAGCTGTAAGCCTAAATAGGCTAGCCATTTTCCCTTTAAGATTATATTATAGCTTCCTAAGTCTATAATAAGAAAGGGAACATTATACTGTCTTTGTCTGTTAACGTAGAGGTATATCTATAAGATAGTTATAATAGGTAGCCCTATTTGTCCGTTATACCTATAAATAGGAATTAGTTTAGGCAGTTCTTTAAGAGGTATATTTAAAAGGTTAGCCAGCTTTATGGTATACTAGGTGTTTATTAAGGCAAAGGTATTTGCTCTAGAGTTAGCTAAGGCAGAGATTAAAACTTAATATCTATTATAGAATAAAGTATAAGGGATAGTGCAGCTTCTTTTACTAACTAGCCAACCTAGATTAATATGTAACATGTCAATCCCTTTTAACCCTAGAGAGGAGTCTTTCTCTAGGGTTCCTCTTTTTCCGATTCTGCCTCTATGCTGTCCTCCTAGATTAGTAGGACCTTATTCTTTTTTATATTTATTGGGTATTTAGCTATACAGTGACCTTTTTAACCGCATATAAAGCAAGCTCCTTGGTCGCTAAGGGCCTGTCTATAGGGGTTGCTATATAAAGGCTAAGTATACGCTGGAGTCACGGCAGGACTAGCTATACGGCTAGCTACTAGATTAACGGCAGGTGGTATAGTTGGTGCTATAAGGGTTGCAGATCTTACTGGGGCATTGTGGCCTGTTCTTGTAGTACTTATATTCTAGTTGGCGGAGCTTCTAGCCTTATACTGTTTAGCATATACCTTAATTTGACGGAGGCCCTAGTTAATTGCTAGGCATTAGTCTATAAGTTCCTTTAGTGTCTGTATAGTAGTATAAACTAGTAGTATAGCGCGTTGTAGGTCTAGGGTAAGCTTGTTAAAGAGGTCTGGCATTAGATCTTCCTAGGGGATTTGGGCCTGTCTAGCTAGGTGTAAAAAGCGGGTCTAGAAAACTGAGAAGGTTTCTATTGTTTTTATTATTAGGCTTTTATAATTAAGATGGGCATTCTGTACTTTGAAGGGGTCCTTATAAATAGAAAGTAGGTAATTGATTATCTCTTCCTTAAAGAGGAAGGGGTCTGCTAAGTCCTGGGCGTATTACAGATATAGGTATATTTATACATTACCGCTAGTATAGCTAAAGATGTATACCATTTTAGCTTAGGTATTAGGAAAGTGGTCTATATTAACTTTAAGCTTGTCCTGTAATTAAAGCTTCTAGTTATTAAATATAGGGTTGGTTCCATCTATAAGTAATAGAGGGTCTGCGACCTTTGCGGACCGTAATGATGCTAATACTATACATTAGGCTAGGGCCTTAAGGACTATAGCAAGTCTGTCTAATAAGTTAACACTAGATATAGGGGTGTCCCTAGCTTTAAGCAGCTCTTAAAGCCGTTTAATTTCGGCATTAGCTGCTATAAGCTCCGCCTAGGGGTTTGAGACAGTAACTGTTTCTTTGTCTGAGGTATTTGAGGGTCCTACAGCTGCCTTACTGGCTGCTATATTTCTTGGCATGGTGGTAGGGATATTAGGTAATTTCTAGTATTTGTTTATTTTTTTTAGGGGTGCTAGTCCGTACGTGTCCTGTTCTTAGGTTTCGCGTTCTATTTGTGTTCCTTTGGTTCTAGCAATGGTCTTTGGGTTAAATTCTGAGGTTCTGTTCTAATTCTGTTTGTAGTTTGTAGATATATTTAAGTTCCTTCTTAGGAAGAAAGGTAGAGATAAGCTTTAGATAATATTAGCGACTTAGTTAATTAAGGTACGTGCATGGCAAGAGGGACGTGCAAGCCTATATAATTGGTAGTCTATAAACGAGGATCTAAAGCTAGAGAAAGGAAAGGAGAAGAAGGGCAGTGTCGCTCGAAGTCTTATACAATCCTCAAGTCACGTGAGCTCACGTGACTCTGCGTCTACCATAACGTCTACCATAATCCACCGTTTTCTACCAGCGCTGTAACACTTCCGTTAATTTAAAAGACACTAAACTAATTAAGTAAGGCTTGCTACTATATAAAACTTAACCTTATCTACGCATTTAACTGCCTCCGTATTATAAAAGGAGATAAATAGCTTACTACATTCTATACTAGATATGGACTATTTAAATACTTAGTGACGCCGTTTGGCCTTGCAAATACCCTAAGTTTATTCTAACACTTTATAAATAATACCCTATAACCTTATCTAGATATTTTCTATACTGCTTATATTAATAATATCTTAGTATATAGCAATAACCTAACCAAATATAAGAAACTTATTAACCTTATTTTAGAAGCCCTATATAGAGCTAGCTTATAATTGGATATAGATAAGTATAAGTTCCATAAAACGGAAGTCCTATACCTTAGACTTATTATTTTTATAAACGGTATATAAATGGACCTAAAGAAGATTAAAGTAATTATAAACTAGTAAAAACCTAAGAATGTTAAGGACGTAAGAGCCTTTATAGGATTTACTAACTTCTACTAACAGTTTATTAACAACTTCTCCGCTCTAGTTTTACCCCTTATAGCTCTAACCTAAAAGGATAAAGCCTTTATCTTTAATAAGGAATATAAGAAGGCCTTTACTTATCTAAAAGTTATATTTACTACTATACCTATACTCTAACACTTTAACTTAAACTAAAAGAGTGTTATAGAAGCTAATTTATCTAACTATGTTACTAGAGGCATTCTGTCTTAGTATAATAAGGAAGGAGTACTACACCCTATAGTATATTTCTTAAAATAACTAAGCCTAGCTAAATATAACTACGAGATCTACAATAAGGAATTATTGGCCATTATTAGGTGTTTTAAACAATGGTAACCCAAACTAGAAGGCGCCAGATTTCTAATTAAGGTCCTTAGCAACTATAAGAATTTATAGTACTTTCCAACTATAAAATAGGTAAGTTATTATTAAGCCTGCAGGTTAAAATATCTGTCTTATTTCTAATTCTTAATTATATACTACCTAGGCATTTAAGGTTAAAAACCTAATGCCCTAACCTAATGTTTATAAGACATACCAGTATAAAAAGAAGCGTATACCTACTATAATCAAACCCTACTTCGCCCTAAGCTATTTAATCCTCCTATTAAAGACATTATAGTGCACGTCCTTAAAATAACCAATTAATTAATTAAATAGATAATAGTTAATAAATACCTAAATAACGAGTTTATTTAAGAAACGCTTAAGCTAATTTAAGACGGCATTAGACGCTCTAAAAGGATTTCTTTAAGTAAATGCAAAGCTTATAGAGACCGCTTATACTACTAGATCTATCTAATTATACCTAACCATAATAAACTTAAGCTTAAGCTTCTTAAACATGTATATAATCTACTAGTAGCTAGCCACCTAGGCTAAAGAAAAACCCTAAAACTCCTTTAATAAGAGTACTATTGGCTAAACATGCATAATATAATAAGAAGGTACGTCTTTAGCTACTATACCTGCTAATAAGCTAAAGCTTTATATAAGATGTATAACGGCTTCCTAAAGCTACTACCTATTCTAGACTAAAGATAGAAGGATATCTTAATTAACTTTATTGTTAAGCTCTCTATAAGTAAAGGGTGTATAAATATTATAGTAGTTATAGACCGATTATCTAAGATAAAACACTTAATCGCCTGCCCTAACATGTTAGTACCTACCATTGCCCAATTATTTCTAGATTATATATAGAAACTCCATAGACTTCCTAAAATAATTATCTTTAATAAAGGCAGACAGTTTATTTCTATATTTTAGAAAGAATTAACTACCCAACTCCGTATTAAAGCACTATTGTCTATAGTATATTACCTAAAAATGGATGGTTAAACAGAACGTGTAAATACTATAATAGAATAGTATATTTAGATATATATTATATTTATAGGACGACTGGATAGACTGGCTTATATTTACTAAGTTTACTATAAATAACTCCGTCTTGGAAACTATAAAGGTCTCCCTGTTCCTGGCTAACTACGGCTAGCACCCATAAATAGGTTTTAAACCTTTTAGTAATGTCCCTCGCCCTACTTATTATGCCTTATAGGTTACAGAAGTAAACAAATTTATAAAAAAGATGGAAGAATTATAAGAGTTTCTTACTAATAAAATAATATAGGCCCAATCTGTCCATAAAGTCGCAGTAAATAAAAACCAAACCCTAGTACTAGTTTATTAAATTAGCGACTTTATCTAGCTAGATATAAGAAATTTAAATATAAAACGGCCTACTAAGAAACTTAATTAGAAAAACGCCGGCCCTTATAAGGTTAAGAGAGTTATCTCTCTTTATGCCTACCAACTAAAGCTCCCTAATATAGTTAAAATCCACCCTGTATTCTATACGTCAGTCCTTTATCCTACTGCCCCTATATTAGACGCCCTGCCTAGATAGATCTAAGACCTTCCCCCACTAGTTAAAGTGGATGGTAAGAATAAGTACCATATTAAAAGAATTAATAATATTAAGTATAATAAACAAAAACGCTAATATATATACCTTATAAAATGGAGAGGCTTTTATAAGCCTATATAGGAACCTATTAACTTTATAGGACTTATATAAGCTATAGAAGACTTTTACAAACTCCACCTAGAACTACTACAGCCCTATTTTACAGAAGCTCGAGTTTAAAGGGGGGGTACTGTTATAGGACACCTCTGTAACACCTTATACACATCTACCTATTTCTACTAACGTAGTAAGAAGAGACTAACCGCGAGACAATAACCTGATGGCAATTTGCTAGCAATCTATAGCAATCTAACAGCAATCTGCCGTATTCTGCCATATTCTGCTAAAGTCCACTAAATTCTGCCAAAGTCTACTAAATTCTGCCAAAGTCTACTAAATTCTGCCAAAGTCTACTAAATTCTGCTAAGTTCTGCTAGGACCGCTCCTTAAATCCTGTTCTGCTCTATGTATATATTAACCAAGCAACCAAACTAACAATATATACCCTTTCTTCCCATTTCCTTACCTTCTCTCCTTACGCAACGTCTTGACCTCATTATACAGTTTATGTACATAGCTTAATAATATCTACTTCGCTATATATTATTATCACTTGTACTTACTCCGTGACACCAAATCAATACCTTTACTTCGCATCCTAGTGTTACGGCGCTGGTGGAAAACGGTGGATTATGGCAGTGGATTGTAGCGGACAATCGCAGACAGTTTTAGACAATCTCGGACAGTATTATAGTACTAGCAAATTGCCACAGATTGCCGCAGATTGCGGTCACGTGACGCGAAGATCGCATAAAATATTAAGCGGCGCTGCTCTTCTTCTCCTTTCCTTTCTCTAGCTTTAGATCCTTGTTTATAGACAATCCAATTATACAGGCTTACATGCGACCCTCTTGCTGTGCTCGTGCCTTAATTAACTGAGTCGCTAATATTATCTAAAGCTCATCTACTCTTCTTCCTGAAAAGGAATATAAATATATCTATCTATAAGACTATAAATAGGATAAGGACACAGAATAGGACCTTAAGGACATTACTAGGACTATAAGGACAGGACAAACCTAAGAACTAAAAGAACATAAATAGAACGCGAAACCTAAGAATAGGACATGTATGGACTAGAACCCCTAGAAAATAAACAAACACCAAAAATTACCTAATACCCTTACTACTATACCAAGAAACATAGTAGCTGGTAAAGCTGCTATAGGACCTGTAAATACCTCTAATAGTAAAACAGTCGCCGTCTTGACCCCCTAGGAAGAGCTTATAGTAGCTAATGCCGAAATTAAATGACTTTAAGAGCTGCTTGAAACTAGAAACACCCCTATACCTAGTAAGGAGTTATTAAATACCTAGAGACTTGCTATAGTCCTTAAGGCCCTAGCCTAATGTATAGTATTAGTATTATCGCGGTCCGCGAAGGTTGCGGATCCCCTACTACTTATAGACGGAACTAACCCTATATTTAATAATTGGAAACTTTAACTATAAGATAAGCTTAAAGTTAATATAGACCACTTCCCCACTACTTAAGCCAAAATGGCCTATGTCTTTGGCCGTACCGGCAGGGATATACAAACGCACCTATGTCCGCGATATGCCTAGGACTTAGCAAACCCCTTTCTCTCTAAAGAAGAGATAGTTAACTACCTGTCTTCCATTTATAAGGACCCCTTTAAGACACTAACGCCCGCCTTAATTATAAAGCTCTTAACATAAAGGTAACAAGGCCGTCGAAATCGGACTCTGCACCTGTATGTGGTGACGGCTACGAACCTGGTCTTCGAAGTTTAGATCCAGAGCCAACGCAGAGACGTCGCACAGCGTGCGGACAGGACCTGGTGGTGGTTGTGGGCGTTAAGGGCGGTGGTGAAAAAATTTTAGATGGTGAGATCTTGAAAACCACTACTGTTGGCCCTCTACAGTACGACGACTACTACACTGTTCTATCCAGGACACCTGTACGATCCAACATGGATGCATAGTATTCGATAACATCCCCCAACCCCTAGTTGAAAGCATCGACGACCTTATATCGACGAACGAGCGAACGCGAACAAACGAACGAACGAGTAAATATACGGCCCCTCCTAACCCCCAGGGCGATCGCCCGCGGAGCATGCGGTCACTCGCCGTCTTTTCTACCAAATACTTAGCAGCCTGGATTGCGACCCACGGTTCTCCTTGTCTCCTTTTGACGGAGTGGTGACCCTTAGAAAGGGCCTAGCTGGGGCCTAGGCACAAAAGATACCCAAAACACAACACAATATATCCCGCTGTTAGTATTACGGTAGTTAAAACGGATAAATCCCCCTTACGCCTTCGATGGCTCTTAGGGGGGGGAGGCAAGGCGTATTGGCAATGGTCTATAAGAGATAGCATACAGGGGATGGTTAAGATATGGAACACAAGGCGTATGGCAATTAATTGGCAAGGCCTAGCTAGGACGTAGTGAACCCTAGTTTTGGATAAGCTAAGGAAGGAAGCAGTGGTTCCCAAGGAGTTCGAACATCCAAGGAGGATAGGACGTAGCTGTAGGCCCGCAGGGCTGCTGCTACGGACGGACATGGCAAAGCAGGGGTTTTTTATCCTACTAAGGTGGCTCATAGGGTTTTTCCGTCCCCTATATCAACGAGGGTTTTCTTCTTGTTAATTTATAAGTTTCCCTTGTGTACGGAGTAGTCTGCGTGGGCCTAGATAGGATCCGTATTAGACGTTAATTAAAGACTTACTACTATATAAAGGTAACAAAGACCTTTTTAGCCTTCCAGACCCGCTTTCTGCACCTAGCCGGCTAAGCCTAAATTCCCCAAAAGACCTAATGCTAGACCTCTTTAATAAGCTTACCCTAGACCTATAGCGCGCTATACTGCTAGTTTTTACTACTATATAGACGCTAAAGGTACTTACAGACCACTACTTAGCTATTAATTAAGGCCTCTATTAAATTAAAGCATAAGCTAAGCGGTATAAAGCTAGAAACTCTTTAAACCAGACTATAAGCACTATATAAACAGCCCATAACACTCTAGCATAATCTATAACCCCTACAGCACTAGCTATACAGCCCGCCATAAATTTAGCAGCTAGCTGTGTAGCTAGTCCTACTACGGGTCTAGCGCATACTCAGCCTATATACAACGACCCCTATAAATAGGCCCTTAGCAATTAAGGAGCTTGCTTTTTATATGGCTAGAAAGACCACTTTATAAAGGATTGCTAGATAAAGGTAAAAATAGGTAAGGTTCTATTAATTTAGGAGAATAGTGTGGAGTTGGAAAAAGAGGAACCCTAGAGAAAGACTCCTCTTTAGGATTAAAATGAATTAACATGTTATATATTAATCTGGATCGGCTAGTTAATAGAAGAAGCTATACTATCCCTTATACTTTATTTTGTAATAGATATTAAGTTTTAACCTCCGCTTTAGCTAACTCTGGAGTAAATACCTTTGCCTTAATAGATACCCAGTGCGCCATAAAGCTAGCTGAATTTTTAAATACGCCTTTTAAAGAACTACCTAAACTAGTCCCTATTCGCGGGTATAATAGACAAATAGGACCACCTATTATAACTATCTTATGGATCTACCTCCGTGTTAATAGACAAAGGTAGTATAATATCCCCTTTCTTATTATAGACCTAGGAAGCCACAATATAATCTTAGGAAGAAAATGGCTAGCCTATTTAGGCTTATAGCTTAATATATAGAATAAACGGCTTATCTGGCCTAAATTCCTACCCCTAACCCCTTCCTTTATAAAAGAAATCAGTATTATAATAGAAAACCTTATACGGCCCTAGATTAATACTATTTACTAGGCCGATGCTATACATAGGGACCAGGCCTTTAAGAAAGATATACAGCTTAATCCGCAATAGATTTGTATACTATACTACCCCTAGACTACCTATATTACGCCACCCACACTAGAGATCTAGGAAATCAGTAGTGACCTAGCTAAGTCCCCTATAGAGAACTTAGGCCCTACGCAGCTATAAAGGAAGGCTAAAAATACCAGACGCTATACTAAACTAATAGACTAAAAGGACAACTTATAGAAAATGGAATGTGAGCTAAGGAAGACTATAAACCCTATACCGCAAAATATGGCCTAATAAAAGTCCGTAAAGAAACGTATAGACCTTCCCCTAGTTAATATCTGCTATATTAGCGCCGTAGGATTCTAACAGAACTTGGTCTAACCTAGTACTATTACCCTTACTACCAGCTTATATAAAATTAATTAAATAATTAAGGAAAAGGAAAGTAAACTTAGTAGATAGGAAAGTAAGCTTATAGATAAGGAGCTGGTAGAATAGAAACTGCCCTATTAACACCAGAAATTTAAGGATATATTCTCCAAGGTAGTGTCTAATATACTCCTACCTTACTAACTATATGACTATAAGATTGAGATTAAGCCAGATAAGGAAGACACCCTTAGTTATAGCCCCCTTTATTAGCAGTTTACTGCTAAATTATAGGCTATAAAGCAGTATCTTATTAATAACCTAAATAAGGGCTTTATTAAGCCTAGTTAAGCCCTTTTTAACTTACCTATTCTCTTTGCCAAGAAGCCAAATAGAGGACTTTGTTTCTGCATTAACTACCACAAACTTAATAATATAACCCGCAAGGACCGCTACCCCCTACCCTTACTTAATAAGACTCTAGCCTAAATAAGTAGAGCTAAAATCTTTACTAAGCTTAATATCTGTTAGGCTTTTTACTGGATTAGAATAGACCCTAAATTAGAAGACCTTATTATATTTTAGACCCATTACAGAATATATAAATACAAAGTACTTCCCTTTAGACTAACTAATAGACCAGCTATATACCAGCAATATATAAATAATATGCTCTTTAACTACCTTAACAACTTCTATACAGCCTACCTGGATAACATTATAATTTACTCTAAGAATAAGTTGGAACATAAGGAGTATATCTATAAAGTCTTATAACGGCTCTATAAGGCTAGCCTCTAGGCTAATATTAGGAAATTAAAATTTAGTATTAAGTGTATAAAGTACCTAGGGTTTATTATTAGTATAAACGGAATTAAGGCAGACCCAGAAAAGATAGCTATAATTAACTAATAGATACCCCTAATAACCGTAAAGGGAGTGTAGTTATTCTTAGGGTTCTGCAACTTCTACTAACACTTTATTAAGAACTATAGTAGAATTGCCTGGCCCCTAAGCTGACTTACCTATAAGGACCGGCCCTTTTACTTTAATACCATATATAGGCAGGCCTTTAATAAGCTTAAGAAACGACTAGTCTCTACTCCCTTACTTGCCTACTTTAACCCAGAACGGCCCTTAATGCTAAAGACTAATGCCTTAGACGGCGTTATAGCTAGCATTTACTCCTAGAAGCAGATAGACGGAAAATAGTACCCTATTGCTTACTATTTGAAGACTATAATAGATGCTAAGCTAAACTACCTAATTTATAATAAAGAAATACTGGCCATTATCTCTAGCTTTTAGTACTGGCGAATACAGTTAAAAGGAGCCCCTAAGCCTATTTAAGTAGTTTTAGACCGTAAAGCCCTAGAATATTTTATAATAATAAAGGCCCTTATAGCCCGGTAGGTACGCTAGGCGGAGGTCCTATCCCAGTTTAACTTCCTAATTATATATAGGCTAGGTACTACTAACTATGTGGATACTCTTATAAGGTATAGATAGTACCTAGATAACCAGGTAGCTGTAAAGATCTTATTATAGACTTAGATACTACTATAACTAGAATGCCTTAACCCTTAAATATAGGCAGAACTAAATATAGACCCTTTAAGCGCTAAGATATATCCTATTAATTCTATAGAACTTAACCTTATTAATAAACTGCTGTAGGTAAACTATATAGCCCCTTTTTTACAGGAGTACTATAAAAAGGCAAAGGATTTTACCGGCCTATGGTCCCTAAAAAATGGACTGCTTAAGCACTAGGAACGGCTAGTAGTAGTAGAGGGATAGAACCTATAGACTTAGCTTATTACTAAAGCACATGCGTAGGTCTCTATAGCCCACCCTAGAAAGAATAAGACCTATAAGATTATTAGTAACTGTTACTACTAGCCCAGAATAGTTATAGATATTAACCGCTATGTACAGAATTGTAATAACTACTATAGGTCTATAATTTTATAAGATAAGACCCTAGGGCTATTAAAGCCACTCCTAATACCAGAATATCCCTAGTAGTATATCTTTATAGACTTCTATAAGTTACCTATAAACTATAACGGATATAATATGGTTATAATCCTAGTTAACTGCTTTGGCAAGCGCCTATTTTTAATCCCCTGTTATAAGAATATTAATGCTAAAGAGGCGGCCTAACTGTATATCTACTATATCTACTAAATTTACGGACTACTAGATACTATTGTATCCAACTATAGGCTGTAGTTTATATTAGCCTTTTAGAACAAGTTTACCTAGATCCTAGGTATTAGGCTAAAGCTCTTTATAGTATACTACCCCCAGACAGACGGTTAGACAGAGATTATAAATTAATACTTAAACTAGAGACTCCAGCCCTTTATTAACTACTTTTAGAATAACTAGAGTGAACTACTACCTATAATAGACTACGCCCAGGCAACCCTACCCTATTGTTACGGCGCTGGTGGAAAACGGTGGATTATGGTAGACGTTATGGTAGACGCCGAGTTACGTGAGTCCACGTGACTAGAGGACCGCATAAAACTTCGCACGGCGCTGCTATTCTTCTCCCTTCCTTTCTCTAGCTTTGGATCCTCGTTTATAGACTACCAATTGTATAGGCTTGCGCGTCCCTTATGCCGTGCTTGTGCCTCAATTGACTGAGTCGCTAACACCTATAACTCTACAGGGTTTGTACCTATTTAGCTAGAAATAGGATACTTACCTTATATAAGCTTTAACTAGGAAAGACTAGAAGGACCATAGACCGTGTGCAAAAAACTATCTTATAAGGAAGCATAGTAGTATACTAAACGCTTAGAAGAAGTATAGACGGTAGCCTATAAGAACCTAGAGAAGGCCTAGAAATTAATAGAATAGTAGGCAAATAAGCACAGACGTAAGCCTAACTTTACTATAGGCAATAAGGTCTAGGTTATAATAAAGAACTAAAAAATAGAGCGGCCTAGCCATAAGCTAGACTATAAGATGGTAGGACTATATAAGATCCTTAATAAAGAAGGTAACTTATATAAGGTTAAACTCCTAGACTCAATTAAAGTCCACCCTATTTTCTTACCAGATAAGCTATAGAAAGCTGTAAATAACCCACTACCTAGATAAAAGAATAAGCCTTTACTACTAATTTAAGTTAATGGTAATAATAAATGGGAAGTTAATAAAATACTAGCCTGTAAACTAGTATAAGGAACACTAAAATACCATATTTAATGGAAAGGTTACAATCTAGACCCAACCTAGTACTCTACCTAGAATTTTATAGGTTGCCCCTAGAAGCTTAAAGAGTTTTATAATTAATACCCTAACAAGCCAGGACCCCTAAAGTATCTAAACAAGTAGATGGAGTGCTAGTATAGCGAAGATAATAAGCTACCTATTAAGCATATAGATAAGAATACCTTATGGACATAATACGGACATACAAAGCCTAAGGGCAGGCTTTTTTGGAGGGGGGGGTAATGTTACAGCGCTGGTGGAAAATGGTGGATTATGGCAGTGGATTATAGTGGACAATCGCAGACAGTTTCAGACAATCTTAGATAGTATTACAGTACTAGTAAATTGCCACAGATTGCTGCAGATTGCGGTTACGTGACGTGAAGATCGCATAAAATATCGAGCGGCGCTGCTCTTCTTCTCCTTTCCTTTCTCTAGCTTTGGATCCTCGTTTATAGACAATCCAATCGTATAGGCTTGCATGCGACCCTCTTGCCGTGCTCGTGCCTCGATTGACTGATTCGCTAACACCTAGGGCCTGCAATTATAGAGCGTCACAGCGGTCGGCCAATCAACCCTATAACCGGCTCTGTAATTGCCAATCGCGTTAATAGATCTGCTTGTAGAGAGCCCTCAGTATTTAAGCGAAATACTAGCTATACCATAGGCTCGCACTTTAATTTTCGTAATGCAGGCGCAAACAAGTCAAACGTATGTAATATTCTAACTTAATAAGGAAGCATCTAACTTAATAAGGAAGTGTCCAAACCAAATAAGGTAGGGGGTGTATGCGGATTAATTGGGGGGTGGACGCGTATTATTTAGGGGGTGTATGATTATCGTTAACCTTAAAATATTATAATTTAGGTGCTAAAACAAAGCTAAATTACTATATCTTAAAAACAACCAAACTAATTACTATGCAATTTTAATAGAAGCTATAGAGTGTATATAAAAGTCTAAATCTAAATTTTAGAATTTATTATTAAGTGGTTGTTAAGATATTAAAGTATAAGTTTTCTAATTTTTGGTAAGGTTTTAAGGTGGCCAGCTTAGGGGTAGATTACGTTACTTAGAAAAAGAAGTAGAAGGTGTAAAAGGAGCTCTATACTCTCTCTAGCTAGGAGTAAAATGAAAATTAAGGCGTACTTATAGTAAGGAAGTTATATAAACGTATTTTAAGGCTAATCCTAACTCTATAAAGTTTTGTAATATACTACCTACTTTTTTAAATCTAATACAGAAGCTCTTTAATAATACGAGATTAATTAATAAGGTAATTAAGAGTTGTATAGACTAGGGGTCTTAACGATAAATCTTATCGCGATTAGATCCGATTATAATCTTATTAATAAGAATTCCTAAAATCGCGATAATTAAATCACGATCGCGATTATTCTTGGCATTTCTATAATAAAATTCTAGTTCTAATATCCTTGTATTAAGTTTTATTTATATAAAATGGCTTTTAACTTAGATTTATCCCTTTTTACTCTATTAATTATATCTTAAGAACTTAACAATCTTTATAAAAGACATCTTTAGTCTATAAATATTGCCGTAACCTATATAAGGATAAACTAAAGAGAAAAAATAGGCGGTTATTATACTACTATAGGATCTATCTAGACGAAATAGAAGAGAATAGTTACCCCTTAATAACTAACCTTTAGAACTATCTTTTTTATAAGCATTAATAGTGAGGTTTTTAATTTTAATATTGCTAATTAGATTGATTAATATTGTTACTAATCAATATTGGCGAGTATTGGCGAGTATTGGCTATATTTGTAATATTTGCAGATCCTCTTAGCACCCCATTAAAAAAATTTAACTTTAATATCGCACGGATAAATTATTAAATATTATAGCTTCTAAAGCAGACTTATTACTTTTTATACCTATAATTAGACTCCCTTAATACAGAGGAGTTGTTAAACTGCTAGTAAAAGAAGACTTTTAATCTATAGATACTAGTTAGTAGGGATTTACTTCGCAAATCCTATCCCTCCGTCGTACTGCGCTGTGAGGGCTGCTTCGTAGCAGGGGGTAGGCTTTAGGTAGAGCCTCGTGTAGAGCTTTAGTAGAGCTTCGTATAGAGGTTCGCGTAGAGCCTTATGCAGAACTACGCGCGGCGTGTAGGCGTGTAGACGTATAGATATCTAGACGTGCAGACGTTCGTATAGGCGTTCATGTAGGCAATTAATTGATAAATCGATTGATTGTAGAGCCGTTCGTATAGACGATTATAGAGTCTTCCTAGTATATCAGTGCTGTGTGTTAGTAGAGCTTGGAGTGGAGTGGAGTGTAGAGCTTCGAGCAAAGCCTCGCGCAGAGCTTCTGAGCAGAGCCTGAGTAGAGCTCCGTGCAGAGCCTTGATAGAGCTTCGAGCAGAGCTTCGAGCAGAGCTTTAAGTGGAGCTTTGATAGGGCTTTGAGTAGAGCCTCGTGCAGAGCTTTGAGCAGAGCTTTAATAGAGCTTCGAGCAGAGCTTCGAGCAGAGCTTGTTTAGAGCTTTAAGTAGAGCTTTAATAGAGCTTCTCTATATAGACCTTGTATTTAGGCTTGTTTTTGAAGGCCCTGTAAAGGGCTTTATATAGAGCTTTGAGCAGAGCTTTGTATAGGCGTTCGTGCAGGCGTTTGTGTAGACATTTATAGAGACGTTTATAGAGACGTTTGTAGAGACGTTCGTATAGACGATTGTATGGGCAATTATATGGACGTTTAATTAATTGATCGTATGGGCGTTCGTACGGGCGTTCGTACGGGCAATTGTGCGACATTTATAGGCTATTTGTAGAGACGATTGTATGGCGACTAATTGTATAGGCGTTCGTACGGCCGATTGTAGAACCTTCCTATTATATTAGTGCTGCGTATTAGTAGAGCTTTAGAGCTCCATATAGGGCTTCGAGCAGAGCTTCGAGCAGAGCTTTGTGTAGAGCTTCATATAGAGCTCTTACAGAGCTTTAAGTAGAGCTCCGCGCAGAGTATTATACACAGCTCCGTACACAGCTCCGTACCCTCTATAATCCTACTAATATAGCTCTAAATTATATAAATTAGGGGTAGTTTTATAGCTTTAGTAAAGGGCTATAAAATAAGGCCTTATTTATAAAAATATAAAGCTATATTGGTAAAGTTATAGTAGTAAATATATAACGAAGCCTTATAGGAAATACTACGGTAGACTTACTAATAGGCTAGGTATATAGGTAAATAAGAAGTTAATAATATAATAATAACTAATAGAGTGGTTACCTAATAGATTAACTCCAATTATATTCTAAGATTTACTATAAGGAAAGGAACTATCTAGGTAGGGACTATGGTCCTTTAAATACACATCTACACTTCTAAGAAAGTTATTACTCTATCTGCTCTATCCGCTCTGTCTACTCTATTGCAGATTATATAGATCACATTACGTAACCTCGTCTACCATTCCTCGTCATATGGCTCCACTGGTTCCATCCTGGACCGTGCCCTTATTAACCAACCAGCTTCCTCTGACTCTTCTCCAAGTAGTCGTAGTATTGTACTTATAGCATTGAGAAAGTTGATTGGTAAGGCAGATGAATTAGCGATTGATAAAGTCAAAAGGTTGGAAGATGCTAAGATTGGATATGCGGAGAATATTCGAAATGCTCATAGAACTCTGGGTGACCTGAGGAAACTCAATAAGCCGAACATGCGCTGCGTTAACGTGTACATACTTCCCTGCTATATTCGATGTAACGACGTCCCTGTTTCGAAACACTAAGACGGGTATGGCTAAATTTACACTTCCGAACCAATGAAAATGCCTCTCTTGTTAGAACCTGTTTCGGAAGGTGTCCAGCGAGAGGGCACCAAAAAAGCTGGAGGATAAGAAGAAGTCGAGGAAAGGCGGAAGCGCGGCAACATAAAGGTGAAAGATCTCCTGAATGAGGAGTGGGTGGAGTCTTAGAGCCGCCGAAAGGGTAAATTCTGATAAGGATGTGGTCAACGTAGACCGGACTTCAGATTCTGAAAGGCGTGTAGACCTTGACGGTAGCGACGGGATTTCAGGGATCAAGATTTCTGCAACGACTTTGTGTGACTGTACATATATGGAGGTTTGGCCGAAAAATACCATAGATTCTGTTATGTCTATTTCTCTCAATATTAGTTCGGGAACATCTTTACATTATCCCCATAACCGCTTCTTGGCATCAAAGCTCGGTGACCGAGAAACTAAGCTCACGTGATCTCTTCCCGGTGGAGAAGAATGTTTGTCTAGAAACAGCACCGGAGAGATCAAGTAAGCAGAGGACTCAGGATCAGGAAACTGCTACCGTGCAAATGGTGAGAGTCCGTGAGATCTTGCGATATCGGTGCTTAAGTCTTACGCACATGGTCAGAAGGTTCCCTAAAAAGCATTCTGACGTACATGTCGAGCAGGTTGCTAAGTGGGCTTGAGGACTCGAGGGCTTGGTCTAAAGTACATCTAGACCATTGCTACTGAATGATCCGCGGGGTTGATTCTCAGGGGCCTTCGGGAACAACTCCGGGCGATGTGTTACTTCCCTAGGAGTAGTTTCACGTTGTACTGATGGGAGTCAGTCGTGACTCCGAAAATTCATAGCCGGGTTTCATCCGCGGAATAGTTCGAGGCACCGCTGCGCATATTGCGATATCGGATGCTTGGATGGTATTGGGCAGCACTTCCGGCTCGTTCGAAATTCCGTCCAATTCTTGATGGGAATTTTCGTCTTCAAGTAGAAAGCTTCATACGGCTCGGAAATAATCCAGGCTGGTTGGTTGTGAGATTGAAGGCACCCTCATCCACTTGAAGGGTTCCAATTCCTGTGGCAGACCTGGGGGTGGTGCGTAGGGCTCAAAAGGGTATGAACGGCTGCACGTCCACCCCTTAATGGTGCATGAACGAGGCCAACATGCAGTCATTGATGCCATTTGGTCGGCTCAGCACGAGTCGCGGGAGCGATTGGGATAGACCTGACAAGTCAGCTTCTTTTTCCCAAGGGAGAGCTATTAGAGACAATCAGCGTATTGGGGTGCCAACACGTTCAGCTCTCACATTGGCCGCCCAACCTCTTGTTCAAGTCTCGCCATCTCAACAACGGTTGAAAGATGATGGACCCAGCAGCGTGGCCCAATTGTACTCGTATGTATGACTGTGAAAATAGATTCAATATATGCAGGGAGCCACAATGGCACAGAGAGCTCGACGGACAGCCCCAGCCTTGCAGTGAAGCAGTGGTAATACAAGAAGGGCTTCGAGTGCCGTCATGTTTGCGTGTCTGTGTGTCTCACGCTGCTCAATGAACAGAGGATTGTTGCGCCTTCTGCGGGGTCGGATCGCTGAGACTGGCCCGCTAGCCACAAGCGAGGCGGCCCATGACGGCGGGCACGGGCGGGCTCCTGGCGGGATGGGCCCTTCGGATGAACACGTCAGTCGCCTCCCCACAACGACCCCCATCAACACCAATCCCGTCTCTCCAGACTCTTCCCTGTATTCCGGCCCACTTGGCCGATCGAAGCGCTGGGTGGAACGCTGGGTGGGATGACTTGGATGGCCTTGCTGGCACCGAAAGGTACAGCCCATCCCACGCAATGTACCGCAATGTACCCGGCCACCGACTTTGGGCCGCCTGGTGCTCTGTCAGTCCTGACGGGCCCTATCGGATGACCAAGGGAATTCTGCAAGAACACCCAACTGGCCTTTCTCCCGCATGCATCACCGTAACGAAGTTTGACGCTGGCTGCATGGCCACAGCGGCTTTGAACCCGCCGTCGGGCCTCTCTATCCCAAAGTTAAACACCTGCTTTAGTCCTGACGTGGCTCCAATTATTACCCTTCATGTACGGGAATGCCAACTCGAGCAGTCCGAACAATCTCGAAGGCCCCGTGGAAGGCTTCATGCTGGGCTGTGTTAGTCGTTATCTTTTTTCCTATTGTAGTCTTGTGACAGCTTTTCCAATTGTCGTCCACATCTTTACGAGGGTTCCCCTTGATATGCTCCCGTCCCTGCCTCATCGCGTCGAGCCACGACTGCTGCTCATATTTTTCCATTGCCACCTCCCTATTCGCTCGTCATCCAATAAATCCCCTCACCCCACGTTTAAGCGCGTCTTTTCATATGTATAGCTATGGGCCACAAGGCGCGCAAGGGCCATAGCAGAGTGGCACAGCTGGTAGATAAGTTGAACTCCGGAAAAGAAGGCAATCAACCTCTGCCTCCCTCCAAAAATGGCTCGGTATTCTCAAGTTTCGATTTCGCCATGGAAGGACCCAAGAGCCAGTACACTGACGCTCACTAAGCCATACCAACCCGGCAGCCCCCCTCCTAAACTTATCCTCAGGCGCCTAATCGTACCTCCTCCTGCGGTATTTACTCATCCCGGTATCATTCAACTACCTGATTCTAGCGAAGATGAGGAAGACGAAGATGAAAGTGAGTTTAGCAAGCCATTGACTTGTTTGAGGCAATCAATTAACTACTCGTTAGAACCAAGAGACTCCGGAGAAATGCTCGAGGCACCGGAACCGCCTTCAGCTCCTACCGAACCCACAGAATTTCCGCCTGTTTCAGATGAACCACCTGGTGATGGTGGTGGCGGTAAGGGAATGGATGAGTTTCGCCTCCCACCTATAGAGCCTGAGGTTCCAGTCGCTGGTACTGAGGGAGACCAAGGAGGAGTAGCGATTGACGCTGGAAGCGATGAAGCCACTTCGGATCCACCGCCTGCAGAAGATGAAGCAACCCCGGATGAACCTTCTGCTGAAGAGACGAGCGCCGAGAATCCCGAACAGCCTGGTGAACAAGCCGCTCCTGCACCTGAAGAGCCGGCTGAAGAACCCTCCGAGGAGCCACTCGCAATAGAAGAGACGTCGAAAGAAGGGGATGCGGGCGAAACATCTCCTGAGCCAGTAGCGGAAACTGAAGCAGGGGGCGAGGATCCTCCTAGCGAACCTGCTCCAGCTGATAACGCGCCACCTGTGCCTGAGGAGGGAGCCGCTTCCCCGGAAGAGCCGGCCTCAACCGAAGAGCCCGAGATAGTTGAAAAAGCCCCTGCTGAAGCCCCTGGGGTACCCGAGGAGGCACCGGTTACTTCCGAGGAGACTGCAGTTGAGCCTGCACAAGAGCCTCCTGCTCCTGAAGAGCCGACACCTACCCCTGAAGAATCGCCTGCTCTGGAGGAGACAGTTTCAGGGGAAACACCTGCTGAAGGGACAACGTCTGAAGAGACACCATTAGGAGACGCACCTTTAGCAGAATATACACCTTCAGCAGACGATACACTTTCAGATGAAGCGCCTCTAGAAGAAGCAGCATCTGCTGCTGCTGAAGATACTTCCCCTGCAGACTCGACATCTGCAGAAGAACTCGCCCAGGCTGAAGATGCGCCAGCACCTGAAGCAGGCGACGAACCTGCTGCTGAAACGACCCATGGGCCGAAGGCTGTTCACTTCCCTTCGGACATGGAAGATCCAAAACCTAGCAATCTTGCGGGTAAAGCCAAAAGGGGTAAAGGCAACCCCCAAAAGGGAAAAAATCATTTTGTACGACCAACCGCGATTCCAAAAAACACCAAAAAGCTGGAAAAGGAAAAGGGCAAAGAAAGAGAAGCGCCTGCGAAGGACAAAAAAGAAGCACCTACAAAGAACAAAAAAGAAGCATCTGCGAAGGACAAAAAGTCAGGCAGAAAGGACCCAAAGAAAAAGGGCAAGAGGGATGCTAAAGGCAAAGAAAGGGCGGATGAGGCACAGGAGAATGCTCCTGGGCCTGAGACTACTTCAGGGGATGGCGAAGCTGTAGCAGAAGAGACCTCAGAGCCTGCTCCCTCAGAGCCTGCTCCGGAAGAACCTACTTCAGAAGAGCCTGCTACGGAAGAGCCTGCTACGGAAGAGCCTGCTACGGAAGAGCATCCTGAGCCCAAAGCTGAGGGGGGGCCTGCCGAACCTACTGAAGCGACCCTAGAAGAACCAGCCCCTGCGGCTCCTTTAGAAACGCCTGCCGAAGCCTCCGAGCCTGTCGCCGAATTTGCTGAAGAACCTCCCGCAGAGCCTGCTGTCGAAACCGAATCTGAACCTGCAAACGAACCTGCCGTTGAATCCGCCCCAGAAACTGCACCAGAGAAGTCTGCGGCGCCCGAGGAAATAAGCACAGATGCCGGGCCTGCGGAGCCAAAGCCTGAAGCGCCCACTGAGACCACAGTACCTGCGGAAGAAGTCGCGGAAGAGACACACGCACCTGAGGATGCGCCTCCTGTAACTAAGGATGCACTAGAACCTTCCGCTAATGCAGGAGATCGCGATGATAATCCAGAAGAGCCCGCGGATGAAGCTAAGGAAGAAGCACCACGAGAAGAGGCAGCGACAAAGGAAGTGACCCCAGAGGATGCGGCCCCAGCGGAAGCGGCCCCTGAGGAAGCTACCGCAGAGGGAGTGGCTGCTGAGGAAACATCGGATGCACCAGCAGAAGTTGAGCCTGCAAGCGCAGAGGAAGTGGCTGCTGAGGAAACATCGGATGCACTAGCAGAAGTTGAGCCTGTAAGCACAGAGGGAGTGGCTACTGAGGAAACATCGGATGCACCAGCGGAAGTTGAGCCTGCAAGCACAGAGGGAGTGGCTGCTGAGGAAACATCGGATGCACCAGCGGAAGTTGAGCCTGCAAGCGCAGAGGGAGTGGCTGCTGAGGAAACATCGGATGCACCAGCAGAAGTTGAGCCTGCAAGCGCAGAGGGAGTGGCTGCTGAGGGAACATCGGATGCACCAGCAGAAGTTGAGCCTGCAAGCACAGAGGGAGTGGCTGCTGAGGAAACATCGGATGCACCAGCGGAAGTTGAGCCTGCAAGCGCAGAGGGGGTGGCTACTGAGGAAACATCGGATGCACCAGCGGAAGTTGAGCCTGCAAGCACAGAGGGAGTGGCTGCTGAGGAAACATCGGATGCACCAGCGGAAGTTGAGCCTGCAAGCGCAGAGGGAGTGACTGCTGAGGAAACATCGGATGCACCAGCGGAAGTTAAGCCTGCTAGCGCAGATACAACCGACCCAGAGCCGGCAGCGGAAGAACAGTCCGGTGAGGGGAGGTTTGTAACTGAAGAACCTCTTAATGAAGGAATACCTGAACCAGAAGGCGAATCAGAAGAAACATCCACAGCAGAAAAGCCAGCAGCAGAGCCTGAACCTTCAACCAAAGCCCCAGAACCCGAACCCGAACCCGAGCAAGCCGATGGAGGTGGCGAAGAAGAACCTAACGAGGATGAAGCTGCCGCTCTGGAAGCACCAGCTGAGGAGCCCGCCCCTGAAGAACCGGCGAAAGAGCCAGTGATGAAGGAAACCCCTGCAGAAGAAAACGAGGCCCCGGTTAGTCCGGCTTTGAAGCAAACTGACGAGCAAATATTGCTTGATCCAATAGAACCCGAAGTTAGTGGAACCCAACCCACTGACTCTGACCAAAACGCTGAAGCATCTTCTAAAGAAGCCGAGAACCCTACTGAGCCTGACGATGGGTATGACGTTCCTGAGGGTAATAGGGAGGAGGAGGAGGTCCCACCTACCTCTAAGACCGTTCCTGCATCTGAGGAGGAGCTCGCCAACAAGGAAAATACAGAGGACGGTGCCGACGCCGGTGCTGCCGGAGAAGCTGGAGCTGTGGTGGTAGGAGAATCGCCAGAAGAGACATCTACCGGGGATGAAGAGACTTCCGAAGAGGCACCCGCGACGGAGGAAGAGACTGTCACCGAGGACACAACTCCTGAGGGCATAATTCCTAAGGAGACAAGTCCTGAGGAGATAAGTCCTGAGGAGATAAGTCCTGAGGAGATAAGTCCTGAGGAGATAAGTCCTGAGGAGATAAGTCCTGAGGAGATAAGTCCTGAGGAGACAAGTCCTGAGGAGACAAGTCCTGAGGAGACAAGTCCTGAGGAGGCAAGTCCTGAAGAGAAAAGTCCTGGGAATACAAGTCCAAAGGACACAACTCCTAAGGAGGCAGCTCCCGAGGAGGCAGCTCCCGGATCAAAGGACGAGGCAGAAGAAGACGAACTAGAACCTGAACCTGCCGCAGAAGCGCCCGCGACTACCGAAGAAAAAAATATTGCTGAGGAACCCGCTGCCACTGAAGAACCTACCACCGAAGAGCCTGCAGCTGAAGGAAATGCTCCAGAACAGGCTTCTCCAAAAGAGGCTGCTCCAGAAGAGGTTGCTCCCGAAGAGCCGTCATCTGAAGAGCCTACGTCTAAAGAGCCTGTAGTAGAGAAGCCAGAATTAGAGGAACCTGCATCCGAAGAGCTTACATTTGTTGAAGAACCCGCGACCACGAAAGAACTCTCAGAAGAATCCACAGAGGAAACAGAGGCCGAGGAGGAAGAGGCGACCTCTAAAGAGCAACCGGCTGGAGAAGATGAGTCTGCGGAAGAGAACGCTGAAGAAGAGGCTGTGGAAGGAGAGACTGCTTCAGACGAGCCCGCTGCACCTGCTGACGAAGAGTCTCCAGCTGAACCTGAACCTGAGCCTGTTACCAACGAAGCCCCACCCGATGAAGCTCCCGCTGCCGAGGAAAACGCAGAAGAGGCCCCGCCAGAAGCAGTCAAACCTAAAGCCGAACCTGCGGCTGAGGCCGAGGATGCCGCAGGTCAAGAAGAAGCTCTCCCTAAGCTTAAAGGAGCTGAGACAGCTACTGAACCTGCTGCCGATGAGGCTGCAGAAGAAGAAGCTCAGCCAGAGGAGCCAGCTGCTGAGGAGCCCCCTGTAGAGGAAGCTGCTCCGGAGGGAGCTCCTACTGAGGAAGGTGCTGTGGAAGAAGGTGGTGCGGAAGAGGCTCTAGAAAAGAAGAGTCTAGAGGAAGAGGCTCCTGCCGAGGAGGCTCCTACTGAAGAGACATCTGCTGAAGAAGCCCCAGAGGAAGAGGCAGCCGGAGAACCTGAGCCAAGGCCTGAGGAGGAACCTGCCTCGGCTGGACCAGAGCCAGTTCCTGAAGCTGCAGAATCTCAGGAGCCGACTGCAGGAGAACCGGCCGCAGAGGGGCCGGCCGCAGAAGAACTAGCCGCAGAAGAGCCAGCCGCAGAGGAGCCAGCCGCAGAGGAACCAGTTGCAGAAGAGCCAGCTGTAGAAGAAGCCACTGCAGAAGACACCGCGGAAGAAGCTGCTACGGAGGAAGCTGAGGGAGCTCCCGTGGAAGAAGCAGCTCCGGAAGAAACACCAGCGGAGGAACCGCCTGCCGAGGACACACCGGCAGAAGAGCCACCCGCAGATGAACCCCCAGCAGAAGAGCCGCCTACCGAAGAGACCCCTGCGGACGAACCACCCGCGGAAAAAGCTCCAGGAGAGGCTCCAGCAGAGACGCCCCCCCCAGAAGAACCAACAGAAGAAGTCGCCGCCGAAGCAGGCCCTGTTGAAGAGCCACCTACTGAAGAGCTAGTGGCAGAAGAATCAGTGGAAGAGCCAGCGGCAGAAGAGCCAGTTCCAGAACCAGCTGCCGAGGAACCAGCTGCTGAAGAGCCAATTGCAGAGGAACCAGCCGCTGAGGAACCAGCCGCTGAAGAGCCAACCGCAGAGGAACCAGTTCCAGAACCAGCTGCTGAGGAGGCTCCTATAGAGGAACCAGCTGTAGACGAACCAGCTGCAGACGAACCAGCTGCAGAACCAGCCGCCGAAGAGCCAACCGCAGAGGAACCAGCCGCCGAACCAGCCGCCGAACCAGCCGACGAACCAGCCGACGAACCAGCCGAAGAGCCAATCGCCGTAGAGTTAGAGCCAGTTGAGCCAACAGTAGAAGAACCAGTTGCTGCGGGAGTGGAAGAAGCCCCACAAGAAACCCCTAAAACTCCGCCCAATGAATCCGCTATTGTCGACGAGCCTGCGTCCCCAACATCTCCACCCAGGCGTGCGCGACGTAACTCCGAGAGTTGGGTTCGACCGCGAAAGAGGCGCGACAGCGACGTTAATGAAAGCGCCGCAGCAGCCGTTTCACTAGTAGCAGCAGCGAAAGCTGTAGGTAATCCTGCAAAGGGTAAGAGGAAAGACAGCGTGACTAGCAAGGATCCCAGCAAGGCGAAAGACAAGGCTCGAGAAGTCATTAAAGAAAGCAAAAGAGAGGTGGAGAAAGACAAGTCAGGAAATAGATATCGGGAGAGAGCTCCAGACAGAGAGGCTAAGCGTCGTGCCCTTCGAACCGCGGAAGACGAAGTTGCACGTCGCAAGCGTCACGAAGCGCGCAAAGCCGAGGAAGCGAGACGCATAAAGAAAGAAGAGGAAGATAAGCGTAGGCATGAAGAGGAGGAGAAACGTAAGGTTGAGGAGGAGAGAAGACGGAGACATGAGGAGAGGAAGGCTACTAGGCGTGCAGAGGAAGAAGAGAGGATTAGAAAAGAGGTAGAGGAGAAATTAAAGAAGGAGGCCGCGGAGAAAAAGGCGAGACATGAGGCAAGAAAAGGGGCTAAGAGATCAGAAGCTCTTATGCAGGAACAAGAAGAAGCAGAGCGCCGAAGGCAACGCCATGAGCGAAAGAAACTAGAACACATGGAGAGGAAGCTCGAGAAAGAGAGAGCAGCAGAACCGTCTGATCTAAAGGGGAAATCGAAAGAAAAGGACGTAGACCCCCCAAAGACGAGAGACGCAGCACGTCGCGCTGCAGAAGATGAAGCCGACTTGGTACCCCAACCCCCCACCTCTCTTCGAGCGTCAGGCCGCAGACACACTGGTCTCGGCGAACGCACTCGGGACTCTTCACCCTCACAGAAAGCGAAAAGAACGTCTCTCTTTGGCGGATTACTATTCGGACGATCAAAAACCGACTCTTTAGTCCCCACTATTAAGCCATCCACTACCTCTTCAAGGGTTAAATCAAACCCAAGTGACTCTCATCCCTCTGTCCGAGGACTCGCAAAAGAGAAAGCGCGGCCAACTAGCAGCATACAGAGCTCTGGAGATAGTCATGGTGAAAAGAAAGAGAGGCCACATGGTCATCGCCGACACTCGCACCATCATCGTCGTTTCGAGACTCCCGAGGAAGAAGCAGAGTATAGAGCAAGGAAAGAAGAGCGTCGAGCAGCGCGTGCTGCCGCCAAAAAAGAACCAGATATGTCCAACGCCCTAGACGGAGCTGCTGTGGAAGGAGAAGCGGTCGGAGAGGCGTCAAGAAGCGTGGATGCAGAGCCGCTGCCAGGTTCCGGTGTTGCAGTGGGGTCTACGTCTTCTGCAGAACGGCAAGTGAAGCGGTCGAGCAGGAGGATTTCAGGTGCCGAGAGGCCGCGAACTGGACGAACAGAGAGCGATCGGCCGAAATCCAGTCGAATTGAGGAACGACCGCGCACATCCCGTCGCGAATCCGAGAGAGCTAGGAGTAGGAAAGACGACAGTGGGATAAAGGGTTTCTTGACTGGGTGGAAGAAGATCGTTGCGTAATGAGCAGTTGAGTGCATCATTCAGTTCGATTCGGCGTTGGGGGTTTTGGCTTTGAAATTCGGGCTGGGTGGATATCTGTGTTTGTATAGCTGTATAAGTCTTTCCATAATCAGTTCATGCATGCATTGGTTGCAAAAGCACCAAGATAGTAGAGGGGAGGCATTTTTCGGCTGTATATACTTGGGCGAAGGGCTCTCGGTTCGTGACTTGGCTAGTTATTTTTCTTTCTTCTTTTCCATGGCGGTATTACTATTAATAATTCATGATGAATTGCAATATTTCTATTCTGAAGGTTGTGTTACAGCTGGTCTCGAGGAGAGCAGCGAATAGATTATATAATTTCTGACATTCACCGACTTTGATATTTCGCATCTGTCCAGTTAGGATTTAGCTGAATTTTCATGTTGAACAAACACAGCATGCTCCTAATTCTTTGATAGTGAGTAAATGCTCTCTCCGCCACTTAGTTTCCTGACCTCAAAAAAAAACTTTCTGGTCGATGATGGGTATAGCTATAAGAATTGAATATATCTTTTCATTCTTTTCAAAACGCCCAAGACAGTTGTCGCCCAAGTCCACTAGTAATGCGACACCCCACCCCTCGGCGTATCGTAGCAAATATTGACCAATCCCGTGGAGTTATGAAACCCTGTTAGTATTTCTTACAGAGGACATACTTAAGGGGGTGTTCGGTTGCGGCTCCAGATTGAATCTGGAGGCTTCAGAACCGAGTTGATCTGAAGCCTCAATCTGATCTGGAGGCGACTGTTCGGTTAATCTGGCGACTTTCTGATCTGGAGCTCCTCCAGATTGGCAACCGCGTCAAATTCGCACGCTTTACCGTATATAGTAGTTGAACTTGAGCTCTTGGCGTCAGATCAATCTGGAGCTTTTTTTTCCAGGTCAATCGTCAAGTCGAATCTGGAGCTCTGCTCGTGCGCCCGTCCGATTGCCCACTATGCCCCCATCGCCACCACCCCTACCGACGACGGTATTACTGCAGCAACTGCAGGCCCTATACGATGTCCTCTTCTTAATTCTTGCTGTCGCCGTTCAGATCCGACCAGTCAGCGTTTATACTCAACACACTGATGTATGGTGGGGGACGTTATGGACGACGCAATTGCTCTATAGCCACCTACAGAGGCTTTATAATTTGACGAGGATGCGGCCAGAGGTGTTTAGGAAGTTGCTTAAATAGCTTTAAATTAACAGCGGCTTAAAGGATACGAAGCTTCTATCAGTAGCAGAGAAGTTATTAATATTCCTGCTAATATTTTCTAATAATTAGTTATACCAATTGGTTTATAAGGAAACGCAGCACGCCCTATTAATAGTTAAGAAGTAGGCAATACGTACTTTAATATAGTCTTTTTACCAGAGCTAATTTAGTATATAGAGCAGTATATACAGTTCTTCCTAGGCTTGTTAAATTGTATAAGGAGCTTATCAATCTGCCTAAAAATACTACGCCAGATAATATTGTGGATAATTTAAAGCGATATCCATTCTTCGCCAATTATATTGGAGCGCTTAACAGTACGCATCTACCAATTACTATTAAAGGCGGGTATAAGCGGCAAGCTCCCTAGCGTGGTAGGAAAGGTATATTAACGCAGAATGTTCTAGCTACCGTTAATTTTAATATAAACTTCATATACGTTCTGGCTAGATAGGAAGGCACCGCCTATAACTATAGAGTTATTAATTTGGCAAAGAAGAAAGGCTTTAAAGCTCTATAAGGTTAATATTATCTTGCTAATGCTGGTTACTCAAATACCTCTATAACATTAGTACTATACCGAGGCGTTTAATATCACCTTCGTGAACAAGCTTAGGCGAATATAAAACTATAAAATGCAAAGGAGCTGTTTAATCTACGTTATACAGGACTAAGAAATGTTATTAAGCGTACCTTTAGAGTCTTTAAGGCAGTAAGATAGAACTTCCCTTTAGTAACACAGGTTCTTTTAGTATATACATTAATAGCAGTGCATAACTTCTTAAATATGTATAATCTAGATAATCTAGAAAGCTACGGCGTAGTAAAGGATAAGGAAATTAATAAGGAGGACGTGTAGATAGCAGAGGAAGAGAGCAAGGTTGCTATAAATTAAAGACAGGACAAAATTATAGAGCTTATATAAAGAGGCTATTATCAGGCAATTAGGAGGCCTTTATAATATATATATATATAATCTATAAGTAAATTACTATATTAAATTATATACTAATACATTTTACTGCTATAGATTGCGCCTTAAAAGAGCTTCTTAATATAATTGCTTTAATTTTGTAAAGTATATTTATAATAAGTTTAGAATTTTATTAATTTATATATAAAATCTTTATTAAAAAATAAATTTACTAACAGTAAAGTAATTATAAATGTAAAGTAAAAGTACTAATTTAAACTATAAAACTTTAACCCTTAACGTCTTCCTTTTTCTTTATCTTTACTAAAGTTTTATCTATTAACCTCTTCTATAACGCCCTAGATATAATTAAAAAGGTCCTTGCTGTTAATTCCGTCTTAAAGGCTTCTAGAATAAGCACTTAATTGTTAAGGTCTATATCACTAAACTTGTTAAGGAACTCTACTAAGGCCTTTTCTAGAGGCGGCTTTTAACTAAGAAGCTCTCGCGTAGCTCTAATCTCTTTTAATACTATCTCTATAGTCTTTCCTAGTAGGTTCTTTGTCCGTTGCCTCTAATGCTTTGTATCTAGTTCATTTAACCGGGTAGCTTGTTTAGCAGCGCGTTTTCTTATAGCCAGTAAAGACTTTTAAGCAGGTGTTAACAAAGGCGTATAACTAGAAGGTGTAGTAGAGCGATTGTCTAAGGAAATATCACTAGCTGACGAAGCTAACTAACGCTGTTTTATAGAAGATTAAGGTTTATCCTTATTAACTACCTTATTACCTTCCTTATTAGAAGACTCTTCCTCCTTACTCCTGCCGTCCTATGCGGTAGCAGCGCTTTCCTCCTCTATTAGTATAGGATTAATCGGCGGCCTATCTATTTAATTAAGAGCTTTATTAACTGTAAAAGTATAGTTACCCGTTATAACTATACCTTAAAATAGCTTATTAAGGTCCTCCAGAAAAGGCGGCGGAGCGTCTTAAAACTTTGCGGCGTTAGGATTGGCTTTAAAATATCTATCCATAACATCTTTGGAGGCAACTAGTATACCTTTATTATCGTCCCACCCCCAGCCAGATTGACTGTAGAGCTCCTTCTACGCCTTTTAATCCTTTTTATGGCTATTGTGCTTACTTTTTAGCTGCTGTATAGTAATCGGATATCGAGTCTTTGCCTATGCGGCGTTTAGAGCTATCTGCCAGCCTTCCTTCTTATACAAGCTATCTACGCGGAGCCCTTTCCGAACGGCCTCTACTAGGCCTTTAACTATAGCTTCTTCCATTTCATAAGTCCAGTTAATACGCTGCTTCTTTGGAGTTTCTCGGCGAGCTGCGGGCTGTATACGAAGGGGCGGAGGGCGCGAAGAATGCAGTGTATGCGCATTAGTAGCAGGGGCAGGGGTAGCAGTTGTTGGCAACATGGTAATAAGACACTGAATAAGGAGCTGGTAATAATAGATCGGTAATAGGTACGTTTTGGCAGAGGATTAATCAATGTGGGTAGAAGATGTTGCTAATTTTGAGCCTCATCTGAGGCCTTTTTAGAACGGTTAACCAAACAGTCGGCTTCATTTCAGATTGAGCACGACTACCAGATTAAGCGCCACTAATTATCTACTAATTGACGCCGGTGAAAGCACGGATCAACGTCAGATTGAAAAAGCTCCAGATTGCAACCGAACACCCCCTAAGGCCTCTATGATGCGGGTTAACGATAAGGTAATTACGACTTTAAATTAAAGATAACGCAGTAGATGGCCCAGGCTTATAACTATCGAATAGGACGATTAAGGGTGAGAACTCTGGTCTATTGCGAGAGGCTCTAGAGCCTCATTAAATACACAAAAGTGGGTGGGCCAAATGCACCCGTAATCTAAGCTTGATATGGTGTAGTGATCGACGCCAGGTCGACATTAGTCGGGTTGGTCAATGCCCCCAGCTGCGCGCCAATTGCGTCAACTGCTAGCAATTCAAGCCACTATAGGGGACAGCATTTTGCTGATGTGGAGTAAATCTAAGATTGGATAATATTTATATTTATATATATATATATATAAAAGGTACTACCAAAAATCTAGAATTTAACTCTATAACTCTACTAGGTCTATACAATTACCTAATTAGGTGTAAGAGTACATAGTGGATCCCGCCACAGTCGCGATAGATTCGCGAGTACTCGGGACAAGTTACATTAGGATAAGCGCGCTAACAGCTCTACAGTCAGCGTATATACATATTCAGCGAGCATCCAGCGAGTGACTTGATTGGCTGCAGTCAGTCAGCGGATGGTGTGGTCGCTGGCTGAACGCTGCCTGTTGGCCACACTGATGCCCTTTATCGTATCAGAAGCTGCAAAATATTAGTTCATTCGACCAACGGCATGAAATGCCTCAGACCCTTCGAAATTATCAAGATCGCTCAGGCCAATATGGTAGCGAGGAGGTGTTTGCATTTCTTAATTCACATAGAATGCTAATTTGAGCTACGTGAAAGTCGCGGACTAAAAGTTAAGCACTGATTTGGAGTTGGAGACAAATCAGATCATCTACCTCATCGCAGTTCTTGATCGGAGAATGCAAAGGAAGAATAGGAGTGATTTTCTTGCTGTTCTGGCTGACTGTCATTGTCTCAGATATCCCAATCCTCTCGCAAGTGATGTCCTAAAGGAAAGAGGGAATGTGGAGCCTCAACAACATGACCAAATCAATACCACGTTTTCCGTGGCGAATTGTTTTTTTAACATGGTTAGAATTTTAGATAAGGTGGTGAAAGAGTTGCAGCGATCACGGCCCGAGAAGAGCTGTCGAAAATCCACTCGCTATGGCTTGCGACGCTCGCTAATGTGATTTGTGTGGGTCTTATACGCTGGATTTTAATTACCGTAACCGCCTTTGTGGGATAGCAACCAATACTAGCTCCCTCATCCTGATTCTTGCGTGTCGGGCCCAACGCCAGCGACAATTAGAGGAAGATTTGTAACTGGCCAAGATCCTGTCACACCAAATTGGTCTCCAGAGCCGAATGTTACCCTGTTTTCCAAGGCTGGGATCTTGTCCGCACCGATGCTCGATTTGGGCTTTGCCGCTTTCGTCAAGAATGTAGGGGAGTCGGAAGAGAGCAAGATATCCCTCAACGGGTTAAGGGATAGCACCAATCAAGCAGTTTTATCCAAGATACGATTACTATCGGACAGAAAACCAGCTACTGATATCTGGAAATGACCGTATTTGAGATCACTCAACGCGCTCTTGAAGCCGCTTCGATTGGTTGCTTCATCTTAGTGTTCAAATCACTGCTGATGGATCTACAAGAGAATTTGATCGGATACCTCCGTCACGAGACCTTTGGAACAGATGTATGAAATAACGAGGGAGCTCTACGTTCCTTTTTTTCCGATTTACAACTATGATCCATCCCAACAGAAGTTATGCAGATGCACACAGTAAGAAATTAGTACTGCTCCCAGCCCAGCTAGCAGGCTGCCATTTTGAATTATTATCCGTGTGCAGAAACCATCTAAGGCTGCCCTCTGCTGTTTCTTCAACTTCTTCTATTACTCTCACCACTGCTATGACATCACTACCCGCCTCCTATGGTTATCGATAAGGTACTAGCCAATCGGAGAACCTGGTTCAATGCAAGTGCTCAATCAAATCCAGGTAGCGAATTACCGATTTCCGGGAACCAAGCAAATCCCTGCATCTGGATCTTCGGCATCGTGCACAATGGCACCCTTTGTTTAATTCCATACAGTTGGCCTCGGGTGGCGCATTTATCGATTAGTCTTTCACGGATTACTAAACACTTCACTTTGCCAAGGGATCAATATTCAACACTTCCACCAACCCACTCATACGTTACGGACGTACCTGCTTGAATATTCACGGCGGAGACTCCTCGGAACTGCAGAATTGCGCAATGATTTTGTGAATTGAGCTGCTTAATCAATGTTCCAGCTGGTGGCTAGCAAATGGCGCTTCGAAGTAGTCATGATAAGTTCTCAGGATAAAACGATCACCTGCCCAGCAGATTGTGAACGTATCAGCTACTCTTTGCATTACACATTCAAGTCTATCAGTCTGCTAGAGGTTTCCCCCTAACTAATTTGCTGTGATTGTTTGACATTTATTTCCCTCTATTATTGCAACTACACCTTAGTACTGAGACGCTTAGCGACCTGACCTTGAACCACGCAAAGTTTCTCCTATTCGAACATGAGCCCAGGGGCTACCTCAGATGAACGACAGCGTTCTGAGTATGAGGCTGACGATTCGTCGGTGAGCAGCTTCGAGAAGAGCGACAATCTGAAAGACCTGGATGGAGCAGTTCAGTCGCCTGAACGAGTTCGCACCCGCCGTCGCGGCGACGACGAAACTACTGCAGATGTAGACCTTGAGAAGGAAGCGGAAAGAGATGTCGAAAATCTCCCGCCTACGACTAGAGTGGTAACCGCTCAAGACTGGACTGGTCCCGATGACCCGGAAAACCCTCAGAATTGGAGCCTATTACTTCGTGCTTATCATACAGTACCTCCCGCACTCTTTGCCTTTGTAGTGTGAGTGGACCCCCAAAACTAACCGGCTACTTTAACTCCCGAAGAAACACTTAGCACGATAAATAGATGGTCTTCTAACTATTTACAGAACGTTTGGCTCATCCGTGTACACGCCTGCGACACACCAGATAATGGAGCGATTCCATGTATCGTCAACCGCGGCCCTTCTGGGTCTCTCATTATATGTCATTGGACTCGCGTTTGGACCTGTCTTGGCCGCACCATTGAGTGAAATACACGGACGCAGCATCGTATACAAAACATCCCTCCCAGTTATGATGCTCTTCACGCTCGGGGCGGGGTTCTCCCAAAACTTCGGTTCCCTTCTAGTATGCCGATTCTTTGCCGGATTCTTCGGTAGCCCAGTCCTCGCTGTTGGAGCTGGAACAAATGCAGACTTGTTTCCACCACGGATGAGGGCCATTGCAACCACCTTTTTCCTCCTAGCACCGTTTGCAGGCCCCTCTCTCGGGTAAGACTTCCGCGAAGCTTCCCATTATGAGTTATGCAATTGACTTCTGAGTTTTAGGCCTTTTGTCGGCGGTTTTGCAGTACAATATAAAAGCTGGCGCTGGACGCAATGGTGTATCCTTTTCATATCTGTCGCGGTATATCTTACCTGTCTTCCAATGAAAGAGACATACAAAAAGATCATTCTAAGACGCCGCGCGAAACGCCTTGGTATTATGCCTCCCAAGGGCCCTACTGGACTTAGGGCCATCAAGATTCTCCTTGGTGTCACACTAGTTCGGCCATTACATATGTTGCTTGTCGAAGTGAGTCCTGAAAATTTGCCACTCATTATGATGGTCTCTTGCTGACTTTCATAAGCCTATTGTCATCTTCCTCTCCCTCTATACTGCCTTCGCGTTCTCAGTCCTCTTCGCCTTTTTCGCTGCGTTCCCCCTTGTATTCTCTGGTGCGCCTTATCACTTTACCACATCTCAAGTCGGCCTCACCTTCCTCGCCATAGGTCTCGGCGTTGCAATCGGCGGTGCATGCGCCATTGTTATAGACCGAACCATCTATCAAAAATATTATCGTCAGGCTCTTGCTGAAGGGCGGCAGCATGCAGCTCCAGAACACAGGCTCTACGCTGCTATGATGGGCAGTTTTGGTCTTCCTATCGGCCTATTCTGGTTTGCATGGACTGCGGATAACGGTATCCATTGGGCTGCTCCCGTTATTGCTGCAATTCCGTTTTCATGGGGAAATCTTAGTCTGTTTGTGAGTATATACCTTATACATTGCCGATACTCTGGTGGCGGTTAGCCATGTTAGATGAGATCTTACTGATGAGACTTATATTTGTTAGGTATCAACTGCCCTCTACTTGATCGATGTGTACGGCCCTCTGAACGGAGCATCCGCCATTGCAGCGAATGGAATTCTGCGATACATGCTCGGTGCCGTGTTTCCACTTTTTACCATCCAAAGTAAGTGTTGTGCCTTCCGATTTCTATACAATTACTGACACTGCTGCAGTGTACGAGAAGCTAGGTACCGGCTGGGCAACGAGCCTTCTCGGCTTCATCTCCGTTGCGATGCTTCCCATTCCCTGGATCCTCTTCAAGTGGGGTCCGCAGATTAGAGCGAAGAGCCATTATCCTGTAATGATATAGTGAGGTTACCGAATTGTTCAGGGAGAATTAAATTTGTGTAACTGTTATGGAATATATATGAATATAGAATATGGCTGTGTATAGAGGAATTTGATGTGAGGGTATGTATCTGTGGATGTATAAGCCACGGTAATATCGATATGTTTGAGGGCATTGGCATTCCTAGCAGGGCGTTTTGGGTTACCCTTGAATTATTATCGAAGGGGAACGGGAACGAAGACTATAAAGTTCTAGAGGCCTTCATAACTCAGAAATTATTCTTAATATATAAAAATTTACTTGCCGAACCATTATTTTCACATTCAATTTCCATATTAGCGGATGCGTATCGTAAGGCTGGGGCTCCAGCCTACTGAGAAACGATTCTCACAATTACGAGCCTATATAAGGCCCTGTTCCCTAAAGCGCCTACATATCCGTGTAGGCCTCATAAACTCAAATAGATGCGCATAATCGTTAGACTTATAGAGTTCAACTCAACCGTTTATCTTATTTTAGAATACCCTTAAATTTCTACTAAATCCATATTGGGGACCACCTATTACTTATAGATGGAATTAACCCTATATTTAATAATTGGAAGCTTTAACTACAAGACAAGCTTAAAGTTAATATAGACTACTTCCCTACTACTTAAGCTAAGATAGCCTATATCTTTAGCCGTATTAGTGGGGATGTATAAACGCATCTACGTCCGTAATACGCCTAGGATTCGGCAGACCCCTTCCTCTTTAGAGAAGAGATAATTAACTACCTGTTTTCTATTTATAAGGACCCCTTTAAGATATAGAATGCCCGCCTTAATTATAAAGCCCTTAATATAAAAACGACAAAGACCTTTTTAGCCTTTTAGACCCACTTTCTATACTTAGCTGGCTAAGCCTATATTTCTTATAAAGACCTAATACTAACCCTCTTTAATAAGCTTACCCTAGACCTCCAGCGCGCCGTACTACTAATTTTTACTATTATATAAACGTTAAAGGTACTTATAGACCACTACTTAGCTATTAATTAAGACCTCTATTAAATTAAGGTATAAGCTAAGCAGTATAAAGCTAGAAACGTTTTAAACTAGACTATAAGCACTATAAGAATAGCCTATAGTGCCTTAGTATAATTAGTAACTCCTATAGCACTAGCTATATAGCCCGCCGTTAATTTAACAGCTAGCTACGTAGCTAGTTCTACCACGGGTCTAGCGCATACTTAACCTATATATAGTAACCCCTATAAATAGGCCCTTAGTAATTAAGAAGCCTACTTCTTATATAGTTAGAAAAACCATTTTGCTAAAGACTGCCCGATAAAGGTAAAAATAAATAAGGTTCTATTAATATAGGAAAATAGCACAGAGTTAGAAAAAGAGGAACCTTAGAGAAAGACTCCTCTTTAGGGTTAAAAGGGATTAATATATTATATATTAATCTAGGTCGGCTAATTAGTAGAAGAAGCTGCACTATCCCTTATACTTTATTTTATAATAGATATTAAGTTTTAACTTCTGCTTTAGCTAACTCTAAAGTAAATACCTAATATACTATAAAGCTAGCTAACCCTTTAAATATATACCTTAAAGAACTACCTAAACTAATTCCTATTTATGGGTATAATAGATAGATAGGACTACCTATTATAAATATCTTATAAATTTACCTTCGCGTAGATGGATAAAGGCAGTATAATATCCTCTTTTTTATTACGGACCTAGAAAGCTATAATATAATCTTAAAAAAAAAGCTAGCCTATTTAGGCTTATAGCTTATCTGGCTTAAAACCCTACCCCTAATACTTTCTTTTATAAAGGAAATTAGTATTATAATAGAAAACCTTATACGGCTATAGGTAGACACCGTTTATTAGGCCAATACTATATATAGGGACTAGGCCTTTAAGAAAGATATATAGCTTAATCTATAACGGGTTTATATACTACGCCGTCCCTAAACTACTAATATTGCGCTACCGGCACTAAAACTCTAAAAAGTTAGTAATAAGCTAGCTAGCTTAGGCCCTATTCGGCTATAAAGAATAGTAAGAAATATTAGACGCCGTACTAAATATATAGGCTAGAAAGATAAGTTATAGAAGATAGAATAGGAGCTAAGAAGGGTTATAAACCCTTAACCACAGAATATAGTCTATAGAACGTCCGTAAAGAAATCTATAAACCTCCAATTAGTTAATATCTACTATATTAGCACTATAGGATTCTACTAAAACTTAATACGGCCTAATACTATTACCTTTATAACTAGTTTATATAAAACTAATTAGATAATTAAAGATAAGGAAGCTCTAGCCTATAACTAGCTTAGTAGGAAAAGTAAGCTTATAGATAAGAAGCTAGTAGAATAAAAACTACTCCGCCAATACTAGAAATTTAAGGATATATTCTCTAAGGCAGTATCTAATATACTCCCAGCTTACTAACTATATAACTATAAGATTAAGATTAAGCTAGATAAAGAAAATACTCTTAGCTACAGCCCCCTTTACTAGTAATCTCTAACAAACTATAGGCCACTAAGTAGTACCTTATTAACAATCTTAATAAGGGCTTTATTAAGCCTAGCTAAGTTTCCTTTACTATACCTATTTTCTTTATAAAAAATGTAACGGAACCTTGTAGCTTAGACTACGGTGGGTTCTATTATTGGGCTGGGTATATAGGTACGAACAAACAACAACGTAATAATAACTGGTGGAGTGGTTGCCCAACAGATTAACTCCAATTGTATTCTAAAATTCACTACAAGGAGAGAACTATCTACGGTAGGGACTAAGGTCCTTTAAATACACAACCGTACTCCTAAGAAACCCTCTCTTGTACGTAAGGTACGTGTTGTCTATATTAAACGTAACGTCCTTCTTGTTTAACGCAGCTAACGCGTTTAATACCACATAACCTTGGTTACTATTCCTTGTTATATAGTTCCACCAGATCCATCCTAGACCGTACCTATATTAACCAACTAGCTTCCGCCGACTCTTCTCCAAGTAGTTATAATATTGTACTTAAAGCGTCTATAACACTATCTCCCTTCTCTTTATCTTTGTCCTTAAAGATTTCTAACATCTCTAAGTTATCTACTAGAGGTGTAATGTCCGTTTAATTATTCTGGTTAATATCTATACTTATTATACCTAAAGCTTTTTCTTCTCTTTCCTGGGTTAAGCGTTGCCTTCGTACGGTTTCCTCCATACTGTCGCTAGGCAAGGTGATGGCGATTCCTTGCTCAAGGTATGTAAAAGAGAGGTTAGTCTGTGTTGCGCTAGCGAGTCCTTTATCTTAATAACCCTCCTCTTACTCTAAGTATACTAAAGCAAATGTTTAATCGTCCTACAATATTCGCTCTATCTCTAACGCTAAGTATACGCGTCCTATAACTCTTAACAGTCTTTAAGTTCCCTAAGTAACCTATTATAGGGTCTTATATTTAATCTACCACTGCGAAGCTTGATAGTAAGCTGGCCTCCGCGCTACTTAAGGTTTAACGTGCCTTAGAAGAGTCCGCACGCGTCCTTAAAGCTTAACGTTTAGCTTATGCTCATCTTTAACGTCTTAAGTGTGTCCGTGAGAAGGTCCGTTCTAAAGAGTAGAAACTTGTTTAATAGGGTTTGTCTAAGCTAGGTAATAAAAGGGTTGGCTCTCCTCCTGCAAGGGAAACAACTCTAAGTAGCTTAGTAATTGCTCCTCTTAGGTCCCCCTTAGGCAATTCATTTTTTAGCAATCCCTCTTTATTAATGCTACCTAACCTACTTTCTTCTAATACTCCTATACCTTTCCTATAGCGTTCCTTAGGTTGCTTAGTGGTTCCTAGGTAGTCTCACTATAGCCTATCTACTTTACTTTATACCACGTTTTGTTATCTACATCCTTATAACTAATAACCTTCGAAACTTGCTATTTTTCTTCCTTTTATCCTCTATATATATCTGCCTTATAGACTGGTAGCTTAACACTTCCGTATGCTAGCTCTAGCATTGCAACATATTATACAGGGTAGATTTTTATTTTGGCTAGTAGGTTTAACTTATACGTAACTAATAAAATTCTTTGCTTAATTTTAAAAGGTCCTAGTCTAACATAGTCCAACTTCTTACTTGGTCATTAACTCTTGAAATTTTTATATAGTAGCCATACTTTATCCCCCTCCTTAAGATCTGGTCCCTTAGATCTCTTAGCATTATAGTACCTTTTTATTTATTCTTGTACTAGTTTCGCTGTTTCTTTAAGGTCTGCATAAAGATTCATTAATATCTCTATTCTTTGTTTAGCTGTGCTACTCGTCTTTTTTACTTAATGTGGTGATAATAATGTTCTTAGCTTATACCCGTAATTCGCCTTAAATAGTGATGTCCCTATTCCTTCTTATGGTGTTGTATTATATGCAAACTGTATAACTGGTAATAACGATACCTAATTATTCTATGCGTAATTAATATAATGCCTTAGATACTGTTCTAGTATCTAGTTTAGTCTTTCTGTTTATCTATCCGTCTGCGGATAATACGCTGTAGATATTACTGTATAAACCCCTTATTCTGCCAGAAACACCTCCTAAAATACTACTATAAATCTTAGATCTCTATCTAATATAATCTTATCTAGTACTCTATATCTTACAAATACTTCTCTTATATAGATTCTAGCGATATCTTCTACTGATATCTCTTTAGTGCATGCTATAAAGTATCCCTACTTTATTAGCTTATCTATTATTACTAAAATCGCGTTATAATCTTATTCTATAATAGGATCTCTTAACTTTAGTAACTTAATAATAAAGTCCTATAATATAACCTCCTATAGTCTTCCTGGTGTTTTAATAGGTTATAGCCCTCTATACAGCTTATGCCTCGTCGGTTTGTTCCTTTGGCAGTCTAGATATTCCTTTATAACTTATTATACTAGTCCCCAAATTCCTTAAATAATATACTCTTCTTAAAGTCTTAATACTAAGCCTATAGCTCTATTGTGTCCTTATATTATTCCCTTATAGAATTCCTTAACAAATTCTTCTGTAATAGACTTAGGCACATACGTTACTTCTCTATTTTTATATTGCTCTAAGTCTAGATCCTCTGCCTATACTTCTTAGATCTTCTATGTCTAATTACTCTCTAGTAATTTATAGATCTAACTTTCCTTGGTCGCTGCGATCTTTAGATAATTATACCTAATTAATCTGTCTTAATCCTTTTATAACAAAGCTCCCGATAGCTTTTTATCACTTTATAGTTTAGCCTTCCTGCTTAGAGCGTCTACTCGCGCATTATCTATACCCTTAGTATGCTAAATTTCAAAATGGTATTCTGTAAGTATTTCCGCCCATCTAACCTGTTTTTGGTTAAGTTCCTTTATTATTAGGAATCCTGTAAGGTTCTTATAGTCTGTCTTAACCATAAATAGTTTCTTTATACCTTGTAAGAATGCTCTCTATTCCTTAAGCACTATAACTATACCTAATAACTCCTTGTTATAGATATCATAGTTTAACTCTAGTGGTGTTATCTTCCGACTATAGTATACCACTGGGTGCTATCTATCTTAATATTTCTATAGGAAGCACGCCCCTAGTGTAAAGTCTAATGTATCTGTTTCTATAACCGTCTCTAGACCTGGTTAATAGATCTTAAGAACTGGCTCCTAGGTAAACAACTCTTTAACTCTCTTAAATAGTTCTTATTATTCCCTTCCTTATGCCTATAGTTCTTCTTTCTTCGTTAACTACGTAAATGGCTTAATATCCTATAACCATTGTGCTATGAACCTTTTACAATAATTATAAAACCCTAGGAACGATCTTAACTATATAATGTTCTCTAGTTCTTACCAATTTACTATAGCCTCGATCTTCTTTAGATCTATACTAAGTTGGCCTAGTTTAATAATGAATTTAACAAAATTGGTCTTTTTAGTAAAGAACTTGTATTTCTTAATTGCTACTGGCATCTATTCTTCTTATAGTCTTTTTAAGACCCACTTAATGTGTTTTCCGTGCTCTTCCTTACTCTCTAAGTAGATGATAATGTTATTAAGGTATACTATAATAAATTCATCTAGGTATTCTCCTAATATACTATTAATTTGCTTCTGGAACGTTGCTAGTGTATTTATAAGCCTAAATTGCATAACTAATGGTTTATATAGTCCTTTCTTTAACCTAAAGGCTGCCTTCTATTTGTCGCCTTCCTTAATTCTAATCTGGTAGTATGCCTATCTTAGATCTATCTTTATAAAGATCTTTGTGTTGCCTATCCTATTTTGGATTTCGCTAATTAAGGGTAAAGGATACCTATCCTTCCTAGTGATACTGTTTAACTGTCTATAGTCTATATATATCCTAAGTTTTCTATTTTTCTTTAGGATAAATAACACTGGATATTCTGCTGATAACTATAACGGTCTAATATATCCCTTTTATAAGTTCTCCTAAATAAACTCCTTAAGCGCTACTGACTCTGTTTTAGTAAGCTTGTAGATTAGAAAGAACTTTAGACTTATTCCCTTTTTTAATTCTATTTTATGGTCCTAAGCTGTATGTTCTAACAGCTTTTTACTCTCTAGTAACTATAACTTTTTACTATACTTATAGTATCTCTTTGGTATATAACTTAAGCCTCGCTTAGTCTCTTTATATATTGCTCTAACTTAGTACCATACTAACTTGGTTTACTATCGCACTTTACGTTATTATATATTCTTAATATTAACCTAACCTATAACCTAATTAATCTTTGGATTATACTCCTATAACTAAGGTATTCCTAGTATCGCCTTGTCCTATCCTAATGGTAAGATATTAAAAGACATTCTAACTGGTCTCCCTTTAATAGTTATCTAAATAGGTCCTATTTTAAGATTAATAATACCTCCTCCGTAGGCTATCTAATCTCCTAAAATCGTTATAAATAGATATAGGTGTTCCTTTTATCTATATAGTAACCCTATCCTTTCTACTATCTTTGGTGATATGTGGTTCCTAGTTGCTCTACTATCTACTAATACTTTAAACTGCTGATTTTGCTATTTAGCTCTTAAATTTAGGTATTGTTCTTAAATTTCTTTAAGGGTTTAAGGCTCTAATACTAGTTCCCTCTAGTTCTATACGCTTCCCCTTTTCCTAATTATTGGCTGCTTGATCCTGCCTATACTTAGTCCAACTTTAGCTAATACTTAGTTTGTTTCTTTTCCTCTATATACTATAGACAAGTGTTCTCTAGGCACTCCTACTACTATTATCTATCTAGGTATTCTTCCGTAAGGAATCTTTCTGGTTAAAGTGTTAAGTTTCCTTAACCTTATACTTCTACTGGGTGCTAACTATGTATATACTTAGTATTCCTAAACCGCTTTTCCTCTGGTGCCTAATATATTCTTACTAGGTACTTCCGGTTCTTATCTTTGGGTGCTCTATATATATTATATATGTTATCCACACAAGCTATCCACGATAGTATATAATACGCTGTATGTTTTAGGTTAACTCTTAGTTTATTTTTAACCTTAAGTTTAAACCTATACCTAGTTAACCTAACTACTGGTATCTCTGCTGTAGGTACTAAGATTTATTGCTTACTTCTCTAGTCCCTAGATCCCTCTTCTAGGTTCCTTAATGTTATAATTAATGCTCCTTTAATGTGACTTATATGTTTTTCTATAATAGGTTAGTCTTAGACAACTTTTTTATTAACTATATATAAAAGTCTTCCTATTTGTTACTGTGTTGTTGCCTATACCACTTTCCATACAACTGGTTTAGTATATATAGTCTATCTATTAGAAAGTACCTTATTATTACTATATTATAATATCCTTTAGTATGTCTTTCTTCGAACCTGGTTAGAATATCTAGATCCTCTTTTTATTTTAGTTTGTCTAACTACTTTACCCTAGGTGTCCCTGTACTTGGCCTATTAGTAACTCTTTATATAGGTGCTCTGTTCCTTATATAACCTAGCATAGCTAACCTCTTGTCTAGCTTCTGCTTTTGCTATATAATAATTCTTGTCCTAAACTTATCTATAGTTTCTTGTTTTTTATGTCTTATAGCTAGATTCTTGTAGTCGTCTTGCTTTTTAATTCTAGTATTAACTGTTTAATCTTTAGGCTGAACGCTGTGTTTACCTAGGATTACTAACGTTCTTATTTATTCTTTAAACTTGTAGTTCTTAAACTTGCGTCCTATACTTATTTATTTATTACTAAACTAAGTTGCTGCTCTTTCCCATCGGTTTTTGTCTGTTATGGGTCCTTAGGTGTGTCTTATCTTATCTTAAGAATTTTAAGCTTCTCTTATCTCTTCTTAAGAATCTTAAGCCTGTGGCCTTTTACCTTTATTAAGTAATAAGCTAGCACTAGTAGTTGTCTACTTACTTAGTTTCTTCTAAACGTTACTCCTATTATCTTGTAAAGCAATGGAAATTATATCTAATGGTATTGCTATACCCATTACTAAACCCTATTTTATAATGGTCTTAGTCTCTACTTCTATTTTAACTTCTCTAAGGTCTGTATGCTTTTAGTAAGCTGCCCTTATTACCTTATTATTGGTAAATGCTTTATTTTTGTTAAATTTATTATCTTTAATGTCTGATCTATAAGCTAGTTTGCTGGTTTCTTTAAACTTAGATAATAATGGCTTCTATAGCTAATAGCTTGCGCTGTATTTAGCATCCTTATGAATTTAGTATGCGTTGTTGTAACAATACGCAAAACTGTTAATTAAACATTCCTTTATTCCTCGCAGTGTACCGTTGTCCCTCTATATGTATGTGCTGTCTGCTGGTCTGGTTCCCTTTACCGCGTAGTTACTCTAACTACCTCTATAGTCTCTGGCGAAATAACCCTATTTTCCGCAATTTATGCAAGCTCTATCTTTAAACTATTTTTCTTACTATGGAGTCTGCCTAAACGTCTTCTACTACTAAAATCCCTAGTTTGGCCTCTGCTTCTAGGTCCTTTAATTACTTAATCCTTAACCTCTAGGTTTCTATAGTTTCTTTTTCTACTTTTAGGTTTCTTTAGTACTACTTAGGTCTATTAGCTCTGCGCCATTCTATAGTTTTTAACTCTATATCTGTTGTTGCGTACTCTACGCCTTATATAACTGTGGAACTCTGTCTTGCCCTCTTTTAGCTTGTTCCCTTTGGTAGATTCTATTATTAATCTTTATTAACTAATCTATTAACTCTCTTAGAGTATCCGCATCTTTTATTAGGATAATTGCGTCCTAGACTTTAGCCTTAAGTCCCTATTTATACTGTGCTATGAGCGCCCTATTATTCCACTTAACCTACGTGGCTAGTGTTTAAAACTGTGTTGTATACTTAATTGCTAAAGTGCGTTATACTAAGTTCTGAAGCTTTTGTTCCGCTGTGGTTATGGCCTCTAGGTCTCTAAACATCTGCATTAGTTGCTCTGCAAACCCATTTTAACTGGCAAATATATACCGTATATCTTGGTTAGTAGTTATTATACTATTAGCCTATATTTCCGTGAGATACGGCTTAAACCACTTAAGTGCCCTCCCTATTAGGAACAATCCTATATAGGCTACTTAATCTAATAATGTTGCTAACTTTGCTCCTTCCTATACTACCTTAAAGTATATTTGCGTAAGAAATCCTTTAAGCTTTAACTTCTCTCCTAAGAATTGTTTAATTAAAGGTAACTTAACCTTTACTACTCTAATTCTATTAATGCGTTCTTTAAGTATCCTATTATTATCTTATAAGTGATTAACTATTTCCTATAACTGACCTTGCGTAACCACTTAAGAATCCCTATCGTCTATACTGGTATCACCTAGCCCTGAGGTTGTGGCTGCCGTTAACGCCGTCGTGACTGGTGCTGCTCTTAGTGGTATATTATTCGAGTCTATTCCAATACTATAACCTTAGTAGTGAATGTGTAACGGAACCTTATAGCTTAGACTACGGTGGGTTCTGTTATTAGGCTAGGTATATAGGTACGAATAAATAACAATATAATAACAACTGGTAGAGTGGTTGCCTAACAGATTAACTCTAATTATATTCTAAGATTTACTATAAGGAGAGAACTATCTATAGTAGGGACTAAGGTTCTTTAAATACACAACCGTACTCCTAAGAAACCCTCTCTTGTACGTAAGGTACGTGTTATCTGTGTTAAATATAACGTTCTTCTTATTTAACGCAGCCAACGCGTTTAACACCACATAACCTCGGTTACTATTCCTCGTTATATGGTTCCACCGGATCCATCCTGGACCGTGCCTGTATCAACCAACTAGCTTCCGCCGACTCTTCTCCAAGTAGTCGTAACATTGTACTTAAAGCGTCCGTAACAAAAAAGCCCAATAGCGGACTTCGTTTCTATATTAACTACTACAAGCTAAACTATATTATAACGGGCTTGTACAAATGCTTCTGTCACGGGACGGGGGCAATGGCTATAGAGCGTATGTATTTAAGGAGTCTACAAGACGTTGCGCGATCGATCGTAAGGATCGAGGGCGTAGGAAGGTGATATACTACGCGTGGCTGACGTAAGCTGTACGCGAAGCGTACGCGAGGGCACGGGGTTCCGCTAGGGAGTCTCCCATAGAGGCTCCTACGGCGGCGTTCCGTGACACTACCCCCCCTCTTATAGAGGCAGAGCTCCGGCGACGCTGTGGTTACTATATATATGTAAAAGGAACGCTTAAGGCATAGAGAAGGAAAAGAAATAACGCTAAAGGGGTTGGTAGTGTGGAGTTCTACCAGCTCTAATCATTAAATAGACTAATCAGGATTTTCTATCCCTGGGATAGAAAATCGCTATTAGCTTAGTGGAAGGCGGTAAGCTAAACTAACATCTTTACAGTCCACAGCGATATCGTGTGATAAGGCTTGGCACCCAAGAATTCGACCAATTAGATAACTTTAACTGGTGGTTAAAGTTCTTGGATATCTTAACGATTTTTTAGTCACGTAATGGTAATCTGCGGCAATCTGATGGCAATTTGCCCTTACGTGGTAGTGTATAATAATTAAACTCTATAAGGGCTCCTATAGAGGATTAGGCATGAAATCTCTGCTTAAGCCCAGTTTCTGTAAATTCGCGTAGTAAAAGTCGCTAATTAGGTCCTTTGCATTTTTAAAGTCTTCCTATAGTTGCCATTCTGGCTAATCTATGTTAAATCCTGTGTAGATAGCTCTGTAGTAGAGCCGCCGTCCTCTGCCTTTGCCAAAGTATTTAGAGTTAATGATTCGTTTAATAGTCTACTCCTTATAGTTCTCATCTTCGTTCTCATCTTAGATTAGTACTGGTGGGGGTTTAGGCTATATCTATCCCAGTAAGGGGTTAGGCTGGTAAAGGTATAGTAGCTATAGGTAAAATACAGGCCATATCCTACAGGTGGCTAGGGCCGGCGGGAGCTCTAGCTTATATACGGCTCCCCTATTAATAACTTATTTAATCTAATAGGGGCCGAGGTTCTTATAATTAAGTGACTTTATAGGCCTCTATATAGAGATATTGCGTGTATCTAGCTATACCCAGTCGCCAACACGCATCTCCGGTGGTGGCGTTCTATAATAGTTAGCGAAGTAGGCCTACTTTGCTTAAGCCCAGGCCATTTCTCCCCTGCAGTAGTTAAATAGATTTTTTATGCGGTCTATATGCTAGTCAGCAAGTAGCATCTTAAGGCGTTTTCCGTATAGCAGTTTCTTATTAATAGGTTCTGGTGGCTCTATGCTAGATTAGGGGTGATAACCCTTATTTGCAAAGAACGGAGTAAGTCCTATAGTGGCTAAGACGTGGTTATTGGCTGTAAACTCGCCTAGTGGGAGGTAATCTACCCAGTTATCCTAGCCGTAGGCAACGACCTGTCGTAAGTACGCCTTTATACTGGCGTTGGCGTTTTCTGGCTGTCCCGCAGTCTTATAGTGGAAGGATATAGACATCTTAATGGAGATACTAAGACGTTAACAGATCCGTCTCTATAGGTTAGAGTCAAATTGCGTGCCCTAGTCGGACGTAATGGAGTTGGGTATCCTATGTAGTCAGTAGACTTCGCGAAGAAAAGCGTCTGCGACGTTGTTAACGGCTATGCCTTTAGTTAGGACGTAGTAACATTCCTTTATAAGTTGGTATATTATTATTAGGATGTTCTTATAGGTACAACCGTGCCGTTTATAGGGTGGTAGGTTAGTAATAAAGTCTATAGCTATATCTGCCCACCACCGTATAGGGATTGGTAGCGGGTGTAGTAGTCCTTAGTACTTAGTGCGAAAGGCCTTAGCGCGCTTATAGCCGTGGTAGGCGCTTATAAAGCGTTTAACTAAGTCTATTATTTTAGGCTAGAAGTAGTATCGGCTAAGAAGTTTATAAGTTCCTTCTCTACCTAGGTAACCGCTTAACCGGAGGTCATAGGCCATCTGGATTAGTTGCCGTTATAGGTCTTCTAAATTAGGGACGAATAGACGGCCTTTATAATAGAGTCTATTCTCCTTTACTTCTAAGGCTACTATATTAATTTGGCCTAAGTTTTGGAGGCTAGTAGGTAGCTTACAGGCGCTAGCAGTTTTCGCGGTAATAAGTTGGTATAATAACGGGTTAATAGAGATATTATATACAGCAGCAATAAGCTTATTAATTTTAGGGGGCGGCTCTAAGTCCGTAGCGTAAAGCTAAGGTGCGGATGGTTCTGTTATAGGTAGTATACTAGGGGCTAGGTTCCTTGCTTTTAGGATTATCTACTATTAGAACTGATTATAGGGGTTATCCTCTAACTAAGGAAGATCTTGCGAGCGGTATGTTAGGCTATTAGGTTTTATGCCTTATATTCCCAGCCTATATGCAATTTTAAAGTTAAAACTAGAGAGGAACTTGTTCTAATATACTTAGCGTTAGTTTAGCTGCTTTATAGTTATAAAGTATTTAAGGTTACAATAATCCGTAAGGACTTTAGTTGGCTGGTTAGGTTCTACTAAGAAGAGTTCTAGTTAGAATTCTTTAAACACTTATACAATTGCAAGGAGTTCTTTGTTATAGATCTTATAGTTATACTCTTATAGTGTAAGCTTAGACGAGTAGAATGCGACTAGGTAGAGGAGACCGTTATTACCCATCTAGAAGAGGACGCCTGCGTTAATATGGTCTAAGGAGTTGGTTTTAAAATAGAGTTGTCGTCCTAGTATAAAGTGAGCTAGGATAGGTGCTTTAGTAAAGGCATTTTTAAGGTCTTAGAACGCCTTCTTATAGTTAGGCATCTAGGTAAAGCGTAGGTGCGTTTTTCTTCCTTTTACAGAAAGGCCCTTCGTTCGCATTATTACTATAAGTGGTGCTACTACGCCTAAGAAGTTATATATAAATTTCTAATAGAAGTTAGCGAAACCAAAAAAGGCTTATACGTCCTTAATACAGTTAGGGGCTTGCTATTTGGTAATTATACATACCTTCTTAGGGTCTATACGGACACCCTTAGTAGTAATAATTAGTCTAAGGTATTTTACTTCTGTGACTGAGAATTCGCACTTCTTTAAATTAATATAAAGTCCTGCTTCCCTAAGGCGCTGTAGGACCTTTCAAACGTGCTCAGTATACTTAGAAGGGTCGTCGCTGTAAATAAGTATATTGTCCAGGTACGCTAAGCAGAAGTCGTTAAGGTAGTCCCGTAAGGCGTTATTAATGTAGCTTTGGAAGGTGCCTAGGCCGTTATATACGCCAAAGGGCATAATAGTATATTCAAATTGGCCAAAGCGCGATACAAATGCGGTTTTCCATTCGTCGCCTTCCTATATTCGGAGATAGTTAAAGGCAGCGATAATATCGAGCTTGGTATAGATTTTGGCTTAACTAAGCCACTTAAGGGTCTTATGTATAAGCGGTACTAGGTATCAGTTCTTAATTATAATAGCGTTAAGTCCTCTATAGTTAACGCAGAATCAGATACCTCCTCTAGGCTTCTTAGCGAGAAGGATAGGGGCGGCTGCTAGTAATATACTAGGACGAATAAACCCTTTGTTAAGGTACTCGTCAATATACTTTTTTATAACTAGAAGTTCGTCTTTTAACATTAGGTAGGGTCTCTTATAAAGTAGCATTTTTCCTTATTTAATGTTAATGGCATGGTCATTAGGTTAATATAGGGGGAGTATATTTACGCCCTTTTATAAGCACATGTCAATAAAGTTATAGTACCTTTTAGGGAGGAGCTTGCGGAGTTCCTTATTAGTAAGTCCCTTTTTAAGCTTTATAAACTTTTTAAAGTCTAAGGTTAAGAGTTTATTAAGTTCTATAGACATATCGTCCTTTAGGAGGTCCACCAGATCTATCCTATTACTATAGAGGACGTAATCCTGTTCTTTATTAAGTTCGTATAGCTATAAGCAGGAGGCTGCTATAACAACCCAGCTCTTCCTTTATGCTATGCAATAGAAGGCTACGGCACTAACGTGGTAACAGTTAGTTGTAGGTGGTGTAATTAGAGGTTCTTTGGGTTAATATCCTAGGGAGTAGGTAGAGGCGGCTAGGCTATGCCCTAGGCAGGTCTCTCTGCAGTAGTTAGAGTTAAAGGTCACTTCTCTTTTCTTCTAGTTAATAATGGGGTTATACTGCTCGAGCCAGTTTATTCTAAGGATAATAGGGTAATTGGCAAGTAGTATAACGTAGGCCTAGAGCTCTTCTTAGTGTCCGTTTATATCTAGGTAGAGTTGTACCATATAAGTAATCTTTTATGTAGTACAATTACCGTCAGCGAGTTATAGGGCGCGGGCTTTAGTAAGGGGTAAGGTTAGTAGGTTATATTTACACACAAATTAGGTATTTATAAATTTATTAATAGCTCCGCAGTCAATTATGGAACGGTCTTTATATTATTTTTTAGCAGTTGTTCCTATTATAGGTAAAACTATCTATTTCCGTCCATCTATTCTTACTAAGTTATCTATTAAGTAGGCTAATATATAGATCCCTTTATTATCAGGGTATCCTAGCTTGCGACTTAGGGCTAGGACTAAGTATTTCCCACTACTTCCGCTGCTGCTGCTTCTTCATCTTGTACGGTAACGGTGCGTAGCAAGGTATTCGGTGTTTAAGGTATAAAGTTAGGTATTAGGCGGCGATTACTAAACCTAGCTATTAGGCAGTTTAGGTTTTTGCAATAATAGCCTTCTTAATGGCATCTATAGCAGCGCCCTAGCTTCTAAAGTAGCTCACGCTCTCCGTCTAGGAGTTTACGTGGGAAGGTTAAAATGGAGAGGTTAATATTAGCTCCGGTAATAGTATTAGTAGTAGGCGTTAGTAACCTAGTGTATATAGGTATAGTTGGTCCGGAGAGCTTTTATATAAAAGCCTTTAGGCGAGGGTTAGCAGTAAAGATCTAATTTAGCCGTTATTCAATCTTCCGTAGGGCTGCCACCATGCTGTAAATATTATTATAATTATGACTAGCGGTAGCGTAACTAAGACAATAGGTAACCTTTTTAAGGAGGTCTTTCTGGTCTTTAGTGTCATCTTAGAAGAGGACTCTAGTGTATTCCTAGAACTTAACATAGAACTTGTTGAATAACTTAGTGGGACTCATCTTTAGGGCGCGTAGTTTGGCTCGACTGGTGGCCACTAGGTCGTGGTCGCGATATATTAGGTCAAGATCGTTAAGGACCTTATAGTAGGACTACCACTTCTAGGGGCCATTAGTCTCCTATTAGGCGAAGAGTCTGTTAAATGGGGTACCCTTTATATGCCTAATAATATAACCAATCTTGGTATCCTCTCTAGGAAAAAGGTAGGCGCTTTAGGTTAGTTTTTTGCGGATTTACATCTTCTAGTGGCTGTATTCCTTACGGTCTCCCTAGAAGACTAGGGGATTGGGGTATTATATATTAGACCCCACAATTATAGCTTAAGTTTAGTCGCTGTTATAGGGGTTGTCCCTATTAGGTGAAGCTGCTTAACGCTGACTTTTGGCCAAGCGTTAGGTGGGTAAGGTTGCCGGAGGCGTAGGGATTTAGGTAGTATAGTGCGTAATAGGGAGGTGCTTAGCATCGTTATAGATGTGCTCGTTAAGCTAAGACTATAGGTATTTAATTATGCCCTCCTTCTTAGTAACCTGGGCAATAAATATAATCTTAGCTTTCTTTAATCATTAAACGTCGCGCTTAGATATACGGAGGTTATCTTTAGTCTCTTAGCGTGTGTTATTAGTAAGTGCCTCACTAGCTTATAAGTCTTGGATAATATTATAATCTTAGGTAGCACGCAGTTCAGCTCGCGTAAGCTTTAGGTGGTAGTTCTATAGAAGGCGGTAGTATTTATTAGGTTCTTGTGCTACCATTTATATAAACATCTCGGCGTCTTATATTTTAATCTTAATAGGTAGCTGCCCTTCTGGTTACTTTTCCGTGGCTATATAATTAATAAAGGATAAGACGTCGCTGGTGTCTATCTCATTAAGGTTGTCGCTGTGGCCACCTATACCAATAGGGGTGTACCTATCCTACTAGGCTGGTTGACTCTTATCGTCTTTAAGGTGGTGCTGGGTGCTTAAGGGTACTTATAGTTGTAACTCTTCTAAGCCGCTAGGCTTGCCCTTAGGGGTTAAGGCTAGGGTTAATAAATTAAATTCTCCTGGGATTAATTGGCGTCGTAGGTTGGGTTAGGGTATTAGGTTGCTCTTTAGGCTTAACATAGTAGCTAGTAAGGAATATCGTCTTACTATTATAATGCGGAGGTTGCTCGTAGACACGCTACTTCTAGCAGCGCCTGCAGTATCATAGAGACGTAGAATTGGTCGTAGGCTAGGTGTCGGTAGTAAAAAAAAAAAAGGCGCAACGTAATGTCACGGGATGGGGGCAATGGCTACAGAGCGTATATATTCGAGGAGTCTACAAGACGTTGCGCGATCGATCGTAAGGATCGAGGGCGTAGGAAGGTGATATACTACGCGT
>Ga0307507_10001045_pt1 | contig 61644 bp, 55 predicted proteins | sample 7_EM_MG_FD_207223 | JGI IMG/M metagenome (GOLD analysis project Ga0307507, IMG submission 207223) | Populus trichocarpa ectomycorrhiza microbial communities from riparian zone in the Pacific Northwest, United States - 7_EM | ecosystem: Host-associated > Plants > Roots > Unclassified | place...
CGTGTCCATCAGTTCCCATCTACACCGGCGTCAGAAGCAACCCGCCGTCGTCGCGGCCTTGTTCGGCAAAGACGAAGTCCGCTACGCAGCAGCCTGCGAACAGGACATTTGAGTTACGGGTCAATAATAAGCTGCGTAGCTTCACCACTCGCACGGCCTTGCGCCTGATGCTGGGCCAAGACAACGGGATACGGCTCGACGAGGTATTCACCAAGCGACGCATCTTGCTCGTGGCGCTACCGGCCGGAGTGATCGGGACGGACACGGCGGCCCTGGTGGGCTCGCTCATCCTGGCCGGGTTGTGGCAGGCGACGACGGCGCGGGTGGTGGTTCCGGCCACGCGGCGGCATCCGGTGTTTATGTACCTCGACGAATTCCAGTCGATCTTGCGGCTGCCGCTCGATCTGGCGGACATGTTGGCGCAGGCACGGGGGTTGGGGGTCGGCTTGGTGTTGGCCCACCAGTACCTGGGCCAGCTGTCGGACGAGATTCGTACGGCGGTGTTGGGGACGGTGCGGACACAGATCACGTTCCAGGTTGAGCATGATGACGCGCGGGTGCTGGCGAGTCGATTCGCGCCATTGAGCGCGCAAGATCTGGCGAGCCTGGCGGCATACGAGATCGCGATGCGGCCGTGTGTCGGCGGGGCGACGCTGGCCCCGGTGACGGGCGCGACGCTGCCGCTGCCGGAGCCGACGGCCGACGCGGTAGCGCTGGGGGAGGCAGTGCGGGAGCGGTACGGCCGCCCGCGCGCCGAAGTAGAAGCGGCGCTCAAAGCTCGCATTCAAGAGCCGGTCCGGCGACAGCGGACCGGGCGGACGCGGGGAGGCAGGTCATGAGCGGTGTTGAGTTCGCTGTTGACGTCGCCCGCTTGCTCGGGGCCGGTCTGGCGTGCGCAGATATAGCAATAACGCCAACGAAATACCGCCCTCCGCTGATGCAACTTCTCGGAGGTGCGCTATGACGGCGGCGGTCACCCGGCCCACCCCGACCCGGGTACGTCCGGCTCATGTCGACCGCCTCGCCGCGCGGTTGTCGCCCCGGGACTGGCGCGTGATTGAGACGGTCAACCGGCTGCGGGTCGTCTCGGGGTGGCAGCTGGAGCGGCTGTGCTTCGCCGAGTTGGGCAGCGCGCGCAGCCGGACGGTGACGCGCTCGCGGGTGCTGGGGCGGCTGGTGCGTGAGCGCGTGCTGGTAGCGGTCGGGCGGCAGATTGGCGGAGCGGGCCGAGGCTCGACGGTACAGGCGTACGCGCTGGATGTGGCGGGCCGCCAGTTGGTGGTGCGGCGGCAGCTCGGTGAAGCCGAGCGCTTGCGGGTGCGGCGGCCGGGCGCACCGGGCGAGCGCACCTTGCGCCACACGCTGGCGGTCAGCGAGCTGTACGCGCAACTTGTTGAGCAGGCGCCGGCTGCGGACGCGCGGGTGGCAACGTTTAGGGCGGAGCCGGGAGCGTGGTGGCCGAACGGGCTGGGCGGGTTCATCAAGCCGGACGCCTACGTGGTGCTGGGGCGCGGCGACGTGCGCGACCACTGGTGGGCGGAGGTAGATCTGGCGACGGAGAGTCTGCCGACCATACGGGCCAAGATCCAGACCTACTTGAGCTTTCGCGAGCGCGGGGCGCGCGGGCCGGATGAGGTCCTGCCGTGGCTCGTGATCTCGACCACGACGGCCAAGCGGCGGGCGGCGATTGCTGAGCTGGTGCGGCGGCTGCCCGAGGCGGCGGAGCTGGTGACGGTGGTCGAGGGCCGTGAGGCGGCCGAAACGATGCTTGAGATATTGCGGGAATGAGGCGCGAAATGATGGGCGATCTTGGATTTAGGGGCCTCCATTTCCATGATTCATTCGATATACTGACATTGGCACGAAATGGGCGTAAAACGGCTGCACGAAGCCGTTACCGGCTGAATTTAGAGGAGGACTTAAACGATGGGCAGGCAAGCAGCATTTACGAGAATGACACCGCGAGTCGGAGGCACTGCCGAAGGCAAGCGGGCGGTCTTCTACCTGCGTGTTTCGACGCCGAGCCAGGTCAACACGGACTACAATCCGGAGGGCATCTCGCTGCCCGCGCAGCGGGAAGCGACCGAGCGCAAGGCGTTGGAGCTGCGGGCGGAGGTAGTGGACGAATACCTGGAGCCGGGCCGGACCGCGACGACCATTGACAGGCGACCGGTCTTCCAGGAGATGCTGGCGCGCATCAAGTCGCAGCAAGACGTCGATTACGTCATCGTGTATCACTTCAACCGGATATTTCGAAATAGCATTGACGCTGCCATCACGAAGCGGGAGCTGGCTCGGTACGGGGTGCGCGTGATCTCAACGGTGCTCGACATGGGCGAGTCACCGGAGAGCGCCATGGTGGAGACGATCATCCACGCCTTCGACCAGTACCAGTCGGAAGCGAGTGGGGCGGATATCAAGTACAAGATGGGCCAGAAGGTCAAGAACGGCGGCACGATCACCAGTGCGCCGCTGGGTTACCTGAACGAGCGCATCGACGTCGACGGGCGCAAGGTAGCCGTATCCGTTCAAGACCCGGAACGAGGTCCCCATCTGGCACGAGGCTTTGAGATGTACGGCACGGGCCAATACACGGCTCAGGAGGTGCTCGACCGGCTGACAGCGGCCGGACTGAGGACGCGGGGACGCAAGGGACAACCCTCCAGTCCCCTGTCGCTGGCCCGGTTCTACGGCATCTTGGCGGACCGCTACTACACGGGCGTGGTGGAGTATGAGGGCGAGGAGTACCCAGGCCGCCACGATGCGCTCATCTCGGTGGAACTGTTTGAGCGGGTCCAGCGGGTATTGGCGCTCCACGGTGGCGGCGGAACCCGGCAGCGCACGCACCACCACTACCTCAAAGGGCTCTTATGGTGCGGCCGCTGTGGAAGGCGGTTTGTCATCATGCCGGGGCGGGGCAACGGCGGGACCTACTTTTACTTCATGTGCCGGGGTCGACAAGATCACGAATGCGACCAGCCGTACTTGCGGGTGGAAGCCGTGGAGGAGGCGGTCAGCCGCCACTACGTCACGGTGCAACTGGATGCAGACTTCCGGGAGCGGCTGCGGCAGCTGTTGGATGAGGCGCTGCTCGGCGATCTGGGCAGCCTGGACCGGCTGAAGAAGCGGCTGAATGCCCGGCTCGGCGAGCTCGGCGCGAGAGAAGACGAGTATCTGGAGCTGGTGGGCACGCCGGGCTGGCCGAAGGAGAAGATCCGGCGCAAGCTCGACCAGATTCAGATCGAGCGCGACCAGATTGCGGAGCAACTGGCGGATACTGGCTCACGGCTGACGGCCGGGCGGGAGTTCTTCCTGGCGGCGCTGGAGCTGCTGCGTAATCCGCAGGCGTTCTACGAGCGAGCGGGCACGAGTCTCAGGCACGCGATGAACAAGATCGTGTTCGCGAAGCTATTAGTGGACGGCGAGGAGATCTCGGACCATGAGCTGACGGACGTGGTGCGCGACCTGGTTGAGGCGCAGCACCGTATCTATCGGTCAGGCGGGCTACCAGCAGCTTTGAGTGCGAAGGGCAAGAACGCCAACAGCCGCCTCCCAGAGGAAGCGGCTGTATGGTCGGGACTTACTAGTGCGGACCTGCTTGCCATGGCCGTTTTGGGTCATGGTTCAAGTAGGGTCGCAATGGTGGACGATACTGGGATTGAACCAGTGACCTCTTCCGTGTCAGGGAAGCGCTCTCCCGCTGAGCTAATCGTCCGGGAACCCGGCTAGGGGCCGGAACTGCGAGCGGACGACGGGATTCGAACCCGCGACCCTCACCTTGGCAAGGTGATGCTCTACCAACTGAGCCACGTCCGCATGCTGCCGGGTTGCTTCACTGCTCGTTCACTTCAGCGCCCTGGCGACGGGTAGAACTGTACCCGATCGCGAGGGCGCTTCGCACACTCGGGACGGGGTGGACGGCGGGTCGCGCCGTGCTCCGCCGAACGGGTGAGGGCACCGGCGCGGTGGGGCTCGGGTGCTCGCTGCCTGGTCACACGGACCCTAGGCTCCCCGATCGTGACGACAGTGACTCCCTCGGACCGGGCGGGCGCGGCCTCCGCGAAGCGGTCTGCCTCGATTCCCACGCAGCGTTCCGGCCAGGCCCTGCGGCTTCTGGTCCTCGGCACCGGCGAGGGCGCAGCTGCGTTCCGGGAACGGGCGGCCGCGGCGGGTGCGGAGCTGGCGCAGCGATTCTCGGTGCGCGTGACGCATGTCGTCGCCGAGGACGGGATCGGCGAGGAGGACGCACGGGTCGTGCGGGCGCGCACTGCTGGACTGCCGGTGCTCCGCCTGGCGGAGGGTGCCCGGCTGCTCGAAGACGGCGCCGACGAAGGCGAAGCGAGCGCAGATGCGGGGTCGGGGGCGGGCGCGGAGATCGCAGTGGAGGAGGTCGACGCGAACGGGGCTGTCCCGGCAGAGAACTTCGCGGACGGGCTTGTCGCGGCGGAAAACGTCATGAGCGGAACTGTTGCGGTAGAGACAGCAGAGACAGCAGAGACAGCAGAGGACGTTACGGACGGGAATGCGGATGCGGATGGGGATGGGGATGGGGATGGGGATGGGGCGACGGACGGGGTCGCCGATGGCGGTGGGCTTGGGGCTTGGGCTGACGAGGTGTCTAGTCACCGCGTGCAGCTAGTTCGGCCGCGGAATGAGTTTGTGCCCGAGCCGGTCGAAATCGCGCCGATCGAGGTTGGACCGGCGGACGTCTTCACCGGGTCGGCGCTTGAGGCGGTGTTGCTCTTCCCGCCGCTGTCCGTGAGTGGAGCGGTGGCGGAAGAGGACACGGAGGCTGAGAGCGAGGCGCAGGACGAGGGCGGGTTCCAGTCTGTGTTCGGGATGGGGGCGGACAGCGGGCCGTCGGCGCTGATGGAGGTTGCGTCGGGGGCTTGTGAGTGTGGCGACGAGGGCTCGGAGCTGGGGCTGGAGCTGGATTCGAATGCGGACACGCACGTGAGTGTGGGTCTGGGTGTGGATTCGGACGGCGAGATGGGGTTGGACTCGGGTCCTGTCGCACTTGTTGGGTTTGACGGGGAGGTTGAGGTTCTCGAGGTTGGTGTCGCGGCGCCGGAGGTCGCGGATACGCGGGTGGCTAGTCGGACTGCGGCGTCGATTGCTTGGGCGCTGGTGCCGCTGGTCAGCCTGGGGCTGCTCACGCCGATCGCGATGGGGTACGCCGCGTTCCGTACGCGGTCGCGGCTGCTTTGGATCGCCTCGACGGGGTACTGGCTCGCGATGATCACGGCTTTCACCTTGTCGGCTGCCTCGCCGCTGCGTACGGGGTCGCATGCTGCCGTCGGGGAATTGCTCACCGCATGCCTGGTCTCGTCGTGGCTTGGCGGGACGGTGCACAGCTTCCTGATTCGGCGGCGGGTGTTCGGGTAGGGCACGGCACGGCGCGGCAGGCGGGACGGGAAATGGTCCGCCTGCCGTTGTTGCTGCTGCGGAAGCGCGGTCCTGGCGGGTGGATTAGTCGATCTCGTGACGTGGTCGCATAGCCTCTGAGATGATGCGCGGCATGGACGGCGTCGACACCCCTGCCTTGGCCGCCAGGATGCTGACACTGCAGGTCCTGCCCGCCGGCTCGGAGCGGTACTTCGACGGGTCGCGGCCGGTGACCATCGGGCGGGACTCTGCCGCCGACGTCGTCGTGCTGGACGCGGCCGCCTCGCGGCAGCACGGGCTGCTGCGGCTCGAGCCTGGCGGGGCCTGGGTGTTCGAGGACCGCTCCAGGCACGGCACCTTCCTCGACGGGACGCGGGTCGGGCTGGTGACGGTGGATCGGCCGCTCACCCTCGCGCTGGGCGCTACCGCGGGCGGGGCCCGGATACGGCTGGTGCCGCCAGCGCCGCGCGGTGCGCCTGATCCGCACACGCCCGACCCGCCTATGTACGCACCGGGTGAGAGCGCGCCGGGCACGTTCACCGGTACGTACCGCACCTCGGGGTCGCGAATACGCATCGGCCGCGCGCTCGACAACGACATCGTGGTCGACGACCTGCTGGCCTCGCGCCACCACGCCGAGCTGCGCATCGGCACGGACGGCGGCCTCGAGATCGTGGACCTCGACAGCCACAACGGCACCTTTGTCGACGGGCGGCAGGTCTCCGGACGGGCCAGGGTCAGCGAGGGCTCGCTGGTCGCCGTGGGGCACACGCTGCTGCGCCAGCGGCACGGAACCCTGGAAGAGTACGTGGACACCGGCGAGGCCGACTTCGCCGCGCTGGACCTGAGCGTACGGGTGGGCCGCCGCAAGCTGCTCGACGGCGTCAGCTTCGCTCTTGAGGGCGGGCAGTTCCTGGCGGTGCTCGGGCCGACCGGCGCGGGGAAGTCCACGCTGCTCAAGGCGCTGACCGGGGCACGGCCCGCCGACCGCGGGACGGTGCTCTACAACGGCCGCGACGTGTACGGCGCCTTTGCCGAGCTGCGCAACCGGATCGGGTACGTGCCGCAGGACGACATCCTGCACCCGCAGCTCAGCGTCCGATCAGCCCTCGACTACGCGGCCCGGCTACGCTTCCCGCCGGACGTCCCGCGCAGCGAGCGCTCGGCGCGGGTCGACGAGGTCATGCGGGAGCTGGGGCTGGAGCAGCGGGCGGGGGTACGGGTCGAGCGGCTCTCCGGCGGGCAGCGCAAGCGCACGTCCGTGGCGATCGAGCTGCTGACCCGCCCGTCGCTGCTGATCCTGGACGAGCCGACCTCGGGGCTCGATCCCGGGTACGAGAAGAGCGTCATGGAGCTGCTGCGCGAACTGGCCGACGGCGGTCGCACGGTCCTGGCGGTCACCCACTCGATCCAGAGCGTCGACCTGTGCGACCGGCTGCTCTTCCTGGCGCCCGGCGGGCAGACCGCGTACTTCGGTCCGCCTGCCAACACCCTGGAGTTCTTCGGTCGGCCCGGTTATCCGGAGGTCTTCCAGCTGCTGGACCGGGCCTCCCCGGGCGCGCCCAGGGAGGCGTTCACCGGGACCGACATCGAGGAGCGGTACGTGACGGCGCCGCTGGCCGCACAGCGCGCACGGCGGCTGGAACTGGCCACCGCCCAGCCGCAGGCCCGCAGCCGCAGCCCGCACGCGCTGCGCCAGCTCCACACGCTGATCCGCCGCTACTGCGCGCTGATCTCCGCCGACCGTCGCAATACCCTGCTGCTGTTGGCGCAGGCGCCGATCCTCGGACTGCTGATGCTCGGCTCCTTCGGCGACGGCAACCTGAAGCCGGGCACGGCCGCGGCGGCGGAGAACGCGCCCACCGTGCTGCTCTCGCTGATCCTGGCGGCCAGTTATCTGGGCGCGTCCAACGCGATTCGGGAGATCGTCAAGGAGCGGCCGATCCTGGTGCGCGAGCGCTCGGTGGGCCTGTCGGTGTGGGCGTACGTGCTCAGCAAGACCCTCGTGCTCGGCGCGATCACCGTCGTCGAGTCCTTCGTCCTGACGTATATCGCACTCCTGCGACAGGGCGGGCTCAGCCACGGCGTGCTGATCCACAACGGCCGGATCGAGATCGCGCTGGTGGTCGGCCTCACCGGGTTGACCGCGATGGCGCTCGGGCTGTTCGTCTCCGCGCTGGCCGGCAACGCCGACAAGGTGCTGACGATCCTGCCCATCATCCTGTTCGCCCAGTTCGTGCTGAGCGGCTCGGCGTTTCCGGTGCGCGGCACACCGGGGCTCGACCAGGTCGCCTACGCCTCGGGCGCGCGCTGGGGGTACTCGGCGGCGGCGAGCACCGCGGGGCTCGATTCGCTCCTCGGTGACGGCTGCAACGGCGCGACACAGATGGGAACGATCCCGGGCGGCGGCATGGGGATGGTCAACTGCGATCCGTCGCACGCGCCGACGGTGATGGCGTGGAGCCGGGACATGGCACTGCTCGGCGCGTTGAGTGTGGTGTGCCTTGCGGGCGCGGGGCTGGCGGTACGTAGGGTGGGGCGGCCGGCCCGGAGGTGACGGGTGTGGGCCGGACGTAGCTGCGGGCGGGGCGCGAGGGGCTCGGGGTCAGACCGGGAACTCGGGTTGCAGGGCCTGGAAGCGGGCCTCGACGCTGGCGTAGACCGTCTGCTGCTGCGGTTCGAGATCGAGCGTCGGCGGCTCGGGCAAACTGGCGGACAGGGCCCGTGAGCCGTAGAACACTCCGCCGGAGGGCTGCGGGTGCGGCGGGTTCGACGTACTCGTCAGCCCGGTGTCGGCCAGCTCCAGCAGGCCGGTGACCCGGCTGCCGACCGCCTCGGCGTAGTCACGGGCGCGGGCCACCGCCTCGGCCACGGCGCGGTTGCGCGCCTCCCGGTACACCGGTGAGGAGCGCCGCAGCCGCCAGTACGGTCCCTCGATCACCGAGGTCTCCAGGTCCGCGACCCGGGCCACCAGTTCGCCGAGGATCGAGATGTCCGCGACCGTCACCCGGACCCGCACCGCCCCGGAGTAGGAGCGGATCCGCTCGTCCTTGCCCTTGCGCAACTCGGGCGCGACGGAGACCCCGGTCGACTCGACCCGGTCCACCGAGTCGCCGTAGGAGCGCACCAGGTCCAGCACCTCGTCGTTGCGCTTGACCAGTCGCTCGAAGGCCTCGCGCCGGTCCCGGGCGTGCGCGGTGACCACCACGGTCAGGTCCACCACCTCGGGATCGACCAGCAGGGTGGCCTCGCCCCGGACGCTGATCACGGCGGGCGGCGCGGAGTGCGTCCGGCCGGCGACCACGGTGGGCTTGGGGGCCGGGGGCTCCGGCTGCGCGCCGACCGGCCCCGAACCCGGGCCCGGCTTCATGGTCGCGCCGCCGGGACGGCCGTGCTCCGGCGGCTCGTGGGAAGCTCGCTGCATGGCGCCGGCTCCTTCAGATGACGGACGGTACGGGGGCTCAGGCCTCCCCGTCGACAGTCTCGACGCTACCCGCCCGCAACCCGCCGTCACACCCGGGGAAACCCTACCGCCGCCAATCGTTTCGGAAATGTGGCCTAGACCTCTGGACCTCTAGACCCCTAGACCTGATGCCGGGCGCGGACGTCGAGCGGTCGCATCATTTCATTGTCTTCGTGGTCGATGATGTGGCAGTGGTACACGTACCGGCCGGGCAGGTCGAAGCGGGCCCGGATCCGCGTGGTCTCGCCCGGGAAGGCCAGCACGGTGTCCTTGAAGCCGGTCTCCCAGGGCTGCGGGCCGCGTACCGCACCGTCCCGAGCCGTGCGGCTCACCACCTGGAACTGGGTCTGGTGGATGTGGATCGGGTGACCGTCCACGGTGAAGTTCACCAGGTCCCACTCCCCCACCGCGCCGGCCGTCGGCGTGACCGTGACCGGGTCGTCCCACATCTCCGGGCGCCCCTTGCCGTCGGGGCCGACCGTGCCGAGGGCACCGACCACGGGCGCGTCGTCGAAGGATCCGGAGTCGAGTTCGTTGAGCGAGACGGCGAACCGCTCGGTCGGCGCGCCGAGCGGGGCGATGACGGGCAGCCGGAGGCGGTCGGGTGGGATCGTGCCGTCGAGCGCCGGAGCGCCGCCCCGGACGACGATCTTCATCACCTGGCCCGTGGTGCGGCAGTCCGCTGCGACGAAGTCGGTGTTCGGCACTCCGCCGTGGTACGGCTCGTCCGGCCCCTCGTTGATCAGGTAGAGCGCCGTACCCTCAGGCACGCCGCTCAGGTCCAGGATCACATCCGCGCGCTCCGCCGGTGCGATGATCACACTCTCCAGCTGCACCGGGCGCGAGAGAAAGCCGCCGTCCGCGCCGATCTGCCACAGCGGCAGGGCGGCGCCCGGCGGACGTGGGGCCAGCGGGTTGGCCACCAGTTTGAGCAGGAACGTGCGCGCGTTGCAGGAGTTGAGCACGCGCAGCCGGTAGCGCCGCCGCTCGGCATGCCAGACCGGCCACGTGGCCCCGTTGACCAGCACGGTGTTGGCGAAGTACTCCGGATTCCAGTACGGCGGGGTGTCCGTGGCCGGGATCCACGGGCCGCCGGGCGCGGTGTCGCCGAAGAAGGCGCGGCTGCGCGGGAAGAACAGCGAGCCGTCCCGGTCGAAGCTGCGGTCCTGCAGCACCAGGCCGATTTCCTGCGCTCCGGCCGGCAGCACGCCGGCCGGCAGGTCGTGCGGGCCGCCGCGCAGCAGGTAGAGACCGGCCAGCCCGGCCTGGACGCTGAGCCGGGTCATGCCCAGCACGTGGTCGTGGTACCAGAGCGCGGTGGCCCGCTGGTCGTTCGAGTACTGATACGTGGACGAGCCGGGCTGCCAGCGCACGCCGTAGCCGTCCTCGGCTGCAGCCTTGTGCCTTTCGTAGTACGAACCGACCGCCGCGTATCCGGCGGGAAGGTTCGTTGCGTCGGGCAGCGTCCAGGACTGCGGGTAACCGTCGCTCTCCTCGCTCACGTGTGCGCCGTGCACGTGGGTAACTAAGGGCACGGGTCCGGTGTAGGGCGGCGGGGTCGACGTAAAGGCGGTGCGGGAGTCACAACCCGCGGCGCCGCCCGGCGGATTGGCCCAGTGCAGCGTCGGATCGACGGTGAACAGGTGCGGCAGGTAACGTCCCCTGGCGTCCACGAGCTGATTGACCCAGGTGATCCGCACCGGCCGATCCACCTGCGCCTCGATGGTGCAGGCCGGGGCGCGGAACGAAGCCTGCACGCCGGGCGTGCCGTATCCCCAGACGGTGGTCGGCGGAAAGCCGTCGGGCAGCACCTGCTGCGTGAACTGGCGGCTGGCGATGACGTACCTGTCGAGCGGCTCGCTGCCGAAAGTGCGGGTCCAGGCTGCGCTCTCGGCGCTCGGCATCACCGGCAGTCGCGGCAGTTCGGTGAGGTACTTCGGAATGCCGAGCGGATTGAGACTGCCGCCGGGCACCGGGCCTGACCCGGATCCGGTCCCGGCCGCAGATACGGGCACGGACACGGACGCGCCGGCCCGCCCGCTCCCGACGATTGTTCCCGCCCCGCCCGCGAGGGCCGCGCCGCCCATCCCGAGCAGGCCCCGGCGACTGAGCTCTGACATGCGTACTCTCACTGGCCAAGGGCTCCGTCTCGACCCGCCGCGGCGGAATGGGCAAGGACTCCCCGATGTTGGCAGACTGATAGGTGCTGGTGCCATTCCACGGGTAACCGCGCGGGCACTGCGGGTGAGCGACACTAGTCGCAGCTGTTGCAGCGACAGCACTTCGGAAGACGATGGATGGGACGGGACCGACCGTGAGCGAGCCTGAGGGCCTCTATCAGCTGGACCAGGCGGGGCTGGCGGCGTTGGCCGAGGCCCGCGGGGGGTCCGGCGGCGGCGGCGACCTGGTCCTGCTGTACCACTTCGAGGGCTTCATGGACGCCGGGCACGCCGCCGAGCAGGTCATGGAGCACGTGCTGGGCGAGCGCTTCCAGATCGGCGGGGGCGGCGAAGACGGCGAGGACGGCAACCCGGTGGTGGTCCGCTTCGACGCGGACCGGCTGGTGGACTACCGGGCGCAGCGCCCGACGATGACCTTCGACACCGACCACTGGGCCGAGTACGAGGCCCCGGCGCTCGAGGTGAAGCTGGCCCGGGACGCGATCGGCACGCCGTTCCTGGTGCTGTACGGCCCCGAGCCGGACACCGAGTGGGAGCGGTTCGCGGCGGCGGTGATCGAGGTCGTGGACCAGCTCGGGGTGAGCCTGTCGGTCAACTTCCACGGCATCCCGTTCGCGGTGCCGCATACCCGTCCGACCACGCTGATCCCGCACGGCAACCGGCAGGACCTGCTGGCCGGCTACACCAAGTGGTTCGACCGCGCCCAGGTGCCGGGCTCGGCGATGGCGCTGGTGGAGTTCCGGCTCAGCGAGCGAGGGCACGCGGTGCTCGGCCTGGCGGCGCAGATCCCGCACTACATCTCGCGCTCGCCGTATCCGGCGGCCGCGATGCGGATCCTGGAGGCGGTCACCGGGGCGACCGGGCTGGTGCTGCCGTCCCAGGACCTGCACACGCAGGCGCAGCGGGTCGCGGCCGAGATCGAGTCGCAGGTCACCCAGGGCGACGACGAACTGCGCACGATGATCCAAAGCCTCGAGCTGCAGTACGACTCGGTGGCCGGCTCGGAGTCGCAGACCAACCTGCTGGCCGAGCAGCAGGCCCGGATCCCCACCGCCGAGGAGCTGGCCCGCCAGTTCGAGCAGTTCCTGGCCGAGCAGGACCGCGACACCGACCACTGACGCGGACCGCTGACGCAGATCACTGATACCGCGCCCTGCCGACCGCGGAAATCCATGGTCGTTTCGGCGGGATTCGCCTAGTCTGCGTCGCATGGCGGATGCGGATCAGGACTGGCACGCGTGGCACGAGCGTTACGACGAACCCGGCTCGCAGCTGGCCCGCAGGCTGGCGGTGGTGCAGGACCGGATCACCCGGGCGCTGGACGCCGCGCCGCCCGGTGACATCAGGGTTCTGTCGATGTGCGCGGGGCAGGGCCGGGATCTGCTCGGCGCGCTGGAGGGGCACCCGCGGCGGGCGGACGTGGACGGGCTGCTGGTCGAGCTCGACCCGCGCAACACCTCGGCCGCCCGCGAGCACGCGAAGGAGCTCGGGCTGCGCCGGATCCGGGTGGTCACCGGGGACGCCTCGCAGACCGACCAGTACTTCTCGCACGCCCCGGCCGACCTCGTGCTGGCCTGCGGGGTGTTCGGCAACATCACCTCCGAGGACATCCGGCGCACGATCGGCCACTGCGCGGCGCTGTGCCGGGCCGGCGGCACGGTGGTCTGGACCCGGCACCGCCACGAGCCCGACCTCGTGCCGTCGATCTGCGACTGGTTCGCGCAGAGCGGCTTCACCCTCGAGTTCGTCACCGAGCCGGGCGACTTCGGCGTGGGCGTGCACCGGCGCACCGGGCGGGCCAGACGGCTGCTGCCCGGCGCGACGATGTTCAACTTCATCGGCGGGCGCAACCTGACCATGGCCGAGCGCGGCTGCGGCTGAGCTGAAAGGCCCTGCCGGATCAGGGCGCGGCGACGAAGGTCTGGCGCTGCGAGCCCAGGCCGGTGATGCCGAGTTCGACGACGTCTCCGGGCTTGAGGTAGTGCTCGGGCCGGCCGGTGGCCAGCGCGACGCCGCCCGGGGTGCCGGTGTTGATCAGGTCGCCCGGCTCAAGGACCATGAACTGGCTCAGGTACCGGACCACCTCGGCCACCCCGAAGATCAGGTTCTTGGTGTTCGAGCTCTGCCGGCGCTCGCCGTTCACGTCCAGCCAGAGCTCGAGCCCGCCCGGGTCGCCGACCTCGTCCGCGGTGACCAGGTACGGGCCGGCCGGGTTGAAGGTCTCACAGCTCTTGCCCTTGTCCCACTGCCCGCCGCGCTCCAACTGGAACTCGCGCTCCGAGACGTCGTTGCAGACCAGGTAGCCGGCCACCACGCCCAGGGCCTCCTCGGCGCTGTCCAGGTAGCGGGCCTGACGGCCGATCAGCACGCCGAGTTCGATCTCGTAGTCGGTCTTCACCGAGCCGCGCGGGACGTGCACGTCGTCGTGCGGGCCGACCAGCGTGTTCGCGGCCTTCATGAAGACCACCGGCTCGGTGGGGACCTGCGCCCCGGTCTCGGCGGCGTGGTCGGCGTAGTTCAGGCCGATGCAGACGATCTTGCCGGGCCGCGGGATCGGCGCTCCGATGCGGGTCCCCTCCGGGATCGCGGCCGCCTCGCCGGCCCGTTCGGCCACCGCGGCGCGCAGCCGGTCCAGGCCGCCGCCGGCCAGGAAGGCCGGGGTGAAGTCGGGGGTCAGATCGGAGACGTCGAGCACCAGACCGCCGTCCAGCGCCACCTGCGGCCGCTCCCGGCCGGGCTCTCCTATGCGCATCAGCTTCATGGTCCGGACTCTACGACAGGAAGGGTCATCCGACCATTCCCCCCTGGATGAAGAGGTGCATATCCGACTCACTCGGACGCGATATGAAAGCTGCTCTAGACAAGTTCAAAACTCTGGGCGTATACATCGGATGACTGCTCCACAGACGATCTGGTCTCCGCAGCGCGGGGATCGCCGAAGGGGTTCGCCGCATGGCCCGCGCCGCCCGCATCACCGCGCTCGACTGCCTCGACCTGCGTTTCCCGACCTCGGCGACGCTGGACGGCTCGGACGCCATGAATCCGGATCCTGATTATTCGGCGGCGTACGTCATCTTGCGCACGGACTGCGACGACGGCTTGGAGGGGCACGGGTTCTGCTTCACCATCGGCCGGGGCAACGACGTGGTCACGGCCGCGCTCGGGGCGCTGCGGCCGCACGTGGTCGGCCGACCGCTCGACGAGGTGCTCGACCACCTCGGCCGGTTCAGCGCCGAGCTGGTCGGCGACAGCCAGCTGCGGTGGCTGGGCCCGGAGAAGGGCGTCATGCACATGGCGATCGGCGCGGTGCTCAACGCCGCCTGGGACCTGGCCGCCAAGCGGGCCGGGAAGCCGGTCTGGAAGCTGCTCAGCGACCTGACCCCGAAGCAGCTGGTCGAGCTGGTGGACTTCCGGTACCTGACCGACGCGCTGACCCCGGACGAGGCGCTGGAGATCCTGGCCGCCGCCGAGCCGGGGCGGGCGCAGCGCGAGCAGACCCTGCTGCGCGACGGGTATCCCGCGTACACGACCTCGCCGGGCTGGCTCGGCTACGACGACGCGAAGGTCACCCGGCTGGCCCGCGAGGCGGTGGCCGAGGGCTTCACCCAGATCAAGCTGAAGGTCGGCGCCTCCCTGGACGACGACGTCCGCCGGTTCCGCACCGCCCGCGAGGCGGTGGGCCCGCAGATCCGCATCGCGGTGGACGCGAACCAGCGCTGGAGCGTGGACGAGGCGATCGGCTGGATGGGGGCGCTGGCCGAGTTCGACCCCTACTGGATCGAGGAGCCGACCAGCCCGGACGACGTGCTCGGCCACGCCGCCATCCGGCGCGGGGTCGCCCCGGTCCTGGTGGCCACCGGCGAGCACGTGCAGAACCGGGTGATGTTCAAGCAGCTGCTGCAGGCCGAGGCGGTGGACGTGGTGCAGATCGACGCGGCCCGGGTGGGCGGGGTCAACGAGAACGTGGCCATCCTGCTGCTGGCCGCGAAGTTCGGCGTGCCGGTGTGCCCGCACGCGGGCGGGGTAGGGCTCTGCGAGCTGGTGCAACACCTGTCCATGTTCGACTTCGTGGCGGTCACCGGGACGATGCGGAACCGGGTGATCGAGTACGTCGATCACCTGCACGAACACTTCGTGGACCCGGTGCGGATCGTGCGCGGCCGGTACGCCGCGCCCACCAGCCCCGGATTCGGCGCGCAGATCCTGCCCGCCAGCCGGGCCCGGTACGCCTTTCCGGACGGTCCGGTGTGGCGCGAGCGCGAGGAGGCGGTCTGAATGGGCGACGGTTTCGCTGACTTCGAGGGGTTGGCGGCGGTGGTCACCGGCGGGGCGTCCGGGATCGGGGCGGCCACGGCCGCGCTGCTGGCGGCCCGCGGGGCGCGGGTGGCGGTGTTGGACCGTGCGATCCCGGCGGACGCGGTCGGTCCAGGCGACTCGGAGTCCTGGCTCGCGCTGACCGCGGACGTGACCGACGACGCCTCGGTGCGCGCGGCGGTCGAGGCCGCGGCGCAGGCCTTCGGCAGGATCGACGTGCTGGTCAACAACGCGGGGATCGGCGCGATCGGCACGGTGGAGGACAACGACGACGCGATGTGGCGCACCGTCTTCGACGTCAACGTGTTCGGGATGGTGCGCGTCACCCGGGCCGCGCTGCCGCACCTGCGCCGCTCCGGGCACGCCGCGATCGTCAACACCTGCTCGATCGCGGGGGTGGCCGGACTGCCGCAGCGTGCGCTGTACTCGGCGACGAAGGGCGCGGTGCTGTCGCTGACCCTTGCGATGGCCGCCGACCACGTGGCCGAGGGCATCCGGGTCAACTGCGTGAATCCGGGTACTGCGGACACCCCGTGGGTCGGCCGGCTGCTGGACGCCTCGCCGGATCCGGCGAGGGAGCGCGCGGCGCTGGAGGCCCGCCAGCCGCTCGGCCGGCTGGTGTCCGCCGACGAGGTCGCGCACGCGATCGCCTACCTGGCCAGCCCGTTGTCCGGCTCGACCACCGGGACCGCGCTCGCGGTGGACGGCGGCATGTCCGGACTGCGGGTCCGTCCGCCGGGCGCCGCGACCCGTTAGACCCTCGGGACGCCCGGAAATTGCTCCGATCTCAACTCCAGGGCCGGCGGCGGCGCGACCGCTCGGCCGCTGGTCGAACGCCTGTCGAACGACTACGTCAGCAGCATGACTCAATGTGAGTTAGGGATCTATATCGCTTTCGTCTCGACCGTTGACTGACCCAATCATCCGACCTATGTTGCAGTCCGGGCGAGCTTAGCCGACGCGGTTGCGCTCCCCGCACGGGATTCCGTTCGACTCTCAGCGCCGAGACTCCAGGAGAAACCGTTGGACCGTCACCGTTCCACTTCACGCCGTCCGCGGCAGTCCACCCGGATCGCGGCGGTCGCCGCGGCCCTGGCCCTCGCCGCCGCCGGATGCGGATCGCACACCACGAACTCGCCCGCCTCCGCGGGCAGCACCGGGCCGATAAAGATCGGCGTCGCGCTCACCTACAACAACACCGCGTTCTGGGCCGCGTATATCAACTATGAGACAGAGTATGCGCAGAAGGACGGCGTGCAGCTGATCGGCCCGCTGCTGGCCCAGAACGACGCCTCGCTGCAGAACCAGCAGATCGAGGAGCTGGTGAACCAGGGTGCGAAGGCGATCATCGTCAACCCGGAGACCGCGACCAGCCTCGGCCCGGCCATCAACTACGCCGCCGCGCACCACGTCCAGCTCGTCTCGGTCGACACGATCGTCGGGGTCGGGCACGTGTACATGGTCGTGCGCGCCTCCAACACCCTCTACGGCCAAGACGCCTGCGCCTACATCACCGGCAAGGTCAGCTCCGGCTACGTGCTGGACCTGGAGGGCGACCTGGCCTCGTCCAACGGCGGCGACCGGTCCACCGCGTTCGAGTCCTGCATCGCGCAGAACGCGCCCGGCATCAAGCTGCTGAAGGAGCCGACCAACTGGACCGAGGCGACCGCGGTCAGCGACGCGCAGAACGCGGTCAACGCCTACGGCTCGCAGCTCAAGGCGATCTACGCGCAGTGGAGCAGCCCTGACACGGGCATCATCCCGCTGCTCAAGTCCAAGAACTACGGCAAGGTCGGCGCGGCCAACCACGTCATCCTGATCAGCGACGACGGCGTGCCGTTCGAGATGTGCGACATCCAGCAGGGCACGCTGGACGCCGCGCAGTCGCAGCCCGCGAACCTGTACGCGCAGTACGCGCTGCAGTACGCGATCGACGCGGCCAAGGGCGTGACGCACAAGGTCGGCGACCCGGGCGGCGGCGCGCCGACCCTGCAGAACGTCACCTACAACGGCGACACCAACCTGGCCGACCCGATCGTCGCGCCCTTCGTCACCGCGACGCAACAGACGTACACGCTCACCAGCCCGGTGGCCGGCAACCCCGCGTCGCTGACCAGCACCTCGGTGACGGACGCGACGCTGTGGGGCAACGTGTACGGCGCAGCGCACGGCGGAGTGTGCGCGAGCTCCTGAGCAGCGCAACGCATCTGCAGCACAGGTACGGAGAAGACCGCACGGAGAGAACCGCACGTAGGAAATGGAGTGCCGATGACGCCGACGACGGCAACGGCGGTCGAGGCGGTGGGGATCCACAAGAGCTTCGGGCCGACCCACGCGCTGCGCGGGATCGACCTGGCGCTCGAACCCGGCCGCTGCCTGGGCCTGGTCGGACGCAACGGGGCCGGGAAGTCCACCCTGGTCTCCATTCTCAGCGGGCTGCTGCAGGCGGACGCGGGCGAGGTGCGGTTCGGCGGCGAGCCGGCCCCGCCCGCGGGCGCGGTGCACGCCTGGCGGGAGCGGATCGCCACGGTGCATCAGCACTCGATGGTGGTACCGGACCTCACCGTGGCCGAGAACGTGTTCCTCGGCCGGCTGCAGCAGCGCGGCGGGCCGCCCGGCTGGCGGCCGGTGTCCTGGCGCGCGGTGCGGGCCGAGGCCCGGCGCACGCTGGCCGACTGGGGCCTGGACATCGACGCCGGCGCACCGTGCCGCAAGCTGACCATCGAGCAGCGGCAGCTGGTGGAGATCGCCCGGGCGGTGGCCTCCGGGACCCGCTGCCTGCTGCTCGACGAGCCGACGGCCGCGCTGGAGCACGACGCGGTGGAGCGGCTGTTCGAGCGGGTCAAACAGCTCACCGCCTCGGGCGTCGCAGTGCTCTATATCTCGCACCACCTGGAAGAGGTCTTCGACATCTGCGACGACGTGGCAGTGCTGCGTGACGGAGAGCTGGTGCTCTCCTCCCCCACCGCCCAGCTGAACCGGGAACGGCTGGTAGCGGCCATGGTCGGCCCGTTGCCGGTGCGCGAGATCGACGAGAGCCTGTCGCGCCTCGATCTGTCCGGAGCCCGCGCCCAGCAGGGCGCCGACCACCTGCTGGAGATCGCCGACCTCGCCGCCCGCTCCACCCACGGCGCCCTGCGCGGGGTCTCGCTGCGGGTCGCGGCGGGCGAGCAGGTCGGCGTGGTCGGGCTGATCAGCTCCGGGGTGGTCACCCTGGGCCGGATCGTGGCCGGGGCGGACCGCGCCGAGTCCGGGACGGTCACCCTGGCCGGCCGGCAACTGCCGAACGGCAGGCCCGACGCGGCCCTGCACGCAGGGGTCGGATACATCCCGGAGGACCGGCGGGCCGAGGGCTTCGTCGGACCGCTGTCGATCGCCGAGAACGTGACGATGACGGTCACCGACCGGCTGGCGAAGGCCGGCCGCGGCGTGCTCGTCCCGCGCGCCCTGGAACGGGCCGCGGCCCCGCTGGCCGGGGCGCTGAGCGTCGCGGCGGCCTCGCTGCGCCAGCCGGTGGCCGAGCTGTCCGGCGGCAACCAGCAGAAGGTGACCGTGGCGCGGGCGCTGATCCGCGACCCGAAGCTGGTGGTGGCGATCACGCCGACCCGCGGCGTGGACGTGGCCTCGAAGGAACTGCTGCTCGGCGCCCTGCGCGCGGCGGCCGAGCGGGGCGCCGGCGTGCTGCTGGCCACCGACGACCTGGACGACATCGAGCACTGCGACCGCGTCGTGGTGCTGGTGCGCGGCCGGGTCGCCGCCGAGTTCCCCCGCGACCCGCGGGCGCCCGCCCCCTTCGACCGTGAGTTGCTCATCGCGGCGACCGAGGGCCTGGACACCCAGCAGCAGCAAGAACAGACGCAGGCGCAGCAGTCGCCGTCTCAATCGCAGCCGCCATCGCAGTCGCAGTACCGAAACGACGCGGACCGGAAGGACGGCCGAGCGTGAGCGAGATCCAGGACCGCGCGGACACCGAAGGCGAGGCCACGACCGGCATGTCCACTCCCGGCAACACCACCGGTTCTCCGGACGCGAAAGGCGGCAGCGACAAGGCAGGCGCTCGTGCCAGTGCCGACGCCAGCACCGGCGTTCTCGCCGCCTCCCGCCCTGGCGTCCTCAGCCGGCTGAGCTCCCGCACCGCCCAGCGCAGCCCCGCCGCGGTGTCCTGGATCCGCCAGGCCGCGCTGCTGCCGGTGCTGGTCGTGATCCTGATCGTGGGCGCCACCAAGAGCGACGCCTTCTTCACCGTGAACAACCTGGTCTCCGGGGTCGGGCAGCAGGTCTCCGCGCTGGGCATCACGGTGGTCGGCGAGAGCCTGATCCTGCTGATCGGCGGGATGGACCTGTCCCTGGAGGCGACCTACGGCCTTGCCCCGATGGTCGCGGCCTGGCTGATCGTGCCGACCATGGCCTTCGGCTCGGGCGCCCTGCTCAACCCGTATCTGGGCATCCTGATCCTGCTGGCGATCGGTGCGGTGGTCGGGCTCGTCAACGGGCTGCTGATCGTGAAGGCCAGGCTGAACGGCTTCATCGTGACGCTCGGCATGACGGTGCTGCTGGCCGGCGTGCAGAACGGCATCGTGCACGGCCAGTCGCCGTACGAGCTGCCGAGCGCCTTCTCCTACCTCGGCAGCGCCTTCGTCGGTCAGGTCCCGGTCTCGCTGCTGGTCGCGGGCGCGGTCTTCGCGGTGACCGGGCTGTTCCTGCGGTACCACCGGGTCGGCCGGTCGATCTACGCGATCGGCGGCAACCCGGAGGCGGCGCGGGCGGCCGGGATCAAGGTGGACCGGGTCAAGATCGGCGTGTACGTCGCGGGCTCGATGCTGGCGGCGGTCGGCGGCCTGATCGAGGCGGGCAAGGTCTCCTCGGTGACCGTGCAGCAGGGGTACCAGGAGGGCATCATCTTCTCGGTCTTCGCGGCAGCGGTGATCGGCGGCGTCTCGCTGCGCGGCGGCCGGGGCGGTATGTTCGGTGCTGCCAGCGGCGTGGTCCTGCTGGGCCTGGTGCAGAACATCATCGACCTGGCCCAGGTCTCGAACTACTGGCAACTGGCGATCAGCGGCGCGGTGATCCTGTTCGCTCTGGCCCTGGCCCGGGTGGTCGGCGGCGAGGCCAGCGCAGACTGACTGATCGCGTGCACGTGTCCGCCTCAGGTGGACACAGTAATCATCCGAATGCGTCTGCTTCAGACGGACACTGTAATCGCGAGAACATGTCCCACTGAGACGGACACCGTCATCGCGTGAGTGTCTCTCGCCGAAACGGACACTGTAATCGCGTGAACATGTCCATCTCAGGCGGACACCGTGCCTCACCCGTTCGCACCGCTTCCCGATGCTCGGAGCCATCCCTTGCCTATCCATCTCGCCGACCGCCGCGTCCTCGGCCACAGCGCCGTGTCCGTCACCGCGCTGTCCCTCGGCACCGCGCCGCTCGGCAACCTGTTCACTCCGGTGACAGACGCCGAGGCGGCGGCCGTCGTCGAGGCGGCGTTCGAGGTCGGCATCGGCTATCTGGACACCGCTCCGCACTACGGCGTCGGCCTGGCCGAGGAGCGTCTCGGCCGCGCGCTGGCGGATCGGCGGCAGGGCCCAGGCCGGGCGACGTTCACCCTGTCCACCAAGGTCGGACGACTACTGCGTCCCCTGCGCGAGGACGAGGCCGCCGACCCACAGGGCTTCGTCGACACGCTCTCCCGCACCCGCGAGTGGGACTTCAGCGCGGCCGGCGTCCGCAGGTCGATCGAGGAGTCGCTGGCCCGGCTCGGCCTGGACCGCATCGACGTGGCGCTGCTGCACGATCCGGACGAGCACGAGCAGGAGGTCTACGAGACCGCGTACGGCGCACTCGCGGACATGCGCGCGCAAGGCATGGTGGGTGCGATCGGCGCCGGGATGAACCAGTCCGCGATGCTCACCCGCTTCGTGCGCGACCTGGACCTCGACCTGGTGCTGTGTGCCGGGCGCTTCACCCTGCTGGACCAGTCCGCGCTGGAGGACCTGCTGCCCGAGTGCGAGCGCCGGGGCACCTCGGTGGTCATCGGCGGCGTGTACAACTCCGGCCTACTGGCCGACCCGCGACCCGGCGCACGCTTCAATTACGTCCCGGCCCCGGCCGCGTTGGTGCGCACCGCCGAATCCCTGGCCGAGCTTTGCAGCACGTTCGGCGTGCCGCTCAAGGCCGCGGCCGTGCAGTTCCCGATCCGTCAGCCCTCCGTCGCCGGCGTCCTGGTCGGCTGCCGGACCGCGGCCGAGGTACGCGACAACGCCGCGGTATTCGAGCACCCGATCCCCGAGGACCTGTGGACTGCCATCGCCAAGTCCGGCCTGGTCGCCGAGGGCGCGATCTAACTCCGCCACCTATCAGAACCTCGTGTCCCGCTGAAACAGACACTGTGATCACCTGATTCGGACGCCATGTCCGCGTCAGATGGACACCATGTCCCGCTTCACCGCGTCGTAGCACGATTATTTATCAATACATTTACAACACTGAAGCCAGCCATTGCTCCACGCTGGCGATGTGGACGGTGGCCCAGGAGCGCGCGGCCTCGGGGTCTCGGGCGGCCAGCGCATCCAGGATCGCCTTGTGCTCGGCGATGGTGCGCACCGCCGCGCCCTCCTGGGTCAGGCCACGCCAGACCCGGGCCCGCGCGGTGGGCGCGGACAAGGTGTCCAGCAGCGAGCACAGCACCGAGTTGCCGGAGGCGGCCGAGATCCGGCGGTGAAACTCCAGGTCGTTGGCCACCAGCTTGTCGATGTCGATGTCCGGCGCGTCGCCGAGGCCGTCGATCAGCTCGCGCAACGACTCGATCTCCTGCTCGCTGACCCGGGTCGCGGCCATCGCCGCCGCGGCCGGCTCCAGGATGCGGCGCACGGCCAGAAACTCGAGCACCGTGTTGTCCTGGTGGAAGTCCACTATGAAGTTGAGCGCCTCGAGCAGCAGCGGCGGCTCCAGACTGGTGACATAAGTCCCGTCGCCCTGGCGCACGTCGAGGATGTTGATGAGCGAGAGCGCCTTGACCGCCTCGCGCAGCGAGTTGCGCGACAGCCCGAGGTCCGACGCCAGGTCGGCCTCCTTCGGCAGCCGGTCGCCCGGACGCAGCGCCCCGGTCACGATCATGCCCTTGATCTTCTCGATCGCCTCGTCGGTGACCGCCACGTCCCGCTCCCGTCCACCCTCGCCGAGACTCCCGGGCACGCCCCCGGCAGTCATCGGACCTCTCGGGACCAGTATTGCGGTCACCGGCCGCCAAGCACAGCCCGGCCGCCAGGCGTGCTACGTCAGGCGGCCGGTGTCAGACGTCCAGGGTCAGACCTCCGGCGCAGGCGTCAGCTATTCGCGCATATGCAGAACGGGTGCCCGGCCGGGTCGAGCAGGATCCGCCACCGGTCCGGCTGCGGCTGGTGCTCGGCCAGAGTCGCGCCCAGGTCGACCGCCGCGGCCTGCGCGGTGTCCAGGTCGGCCTCGGCGCGGAAGTCGAGGTGGAACTGCTGCGGGTGCGCCTGGCCGGGCCAGACCGGGGCGGTGTACCCCTCGACGCGCTGGAAGTCGATCGCCGGGTGCGCATCCCCCTTGGGGGCGATCGCGGCGTACTCGTCGTCCTCGTACGTGGTCTCCCAGCCCGTCAGCGCCTGGTAGAACGCCGCGAGCTTTCTGGGGTCCGGACAGTCGATCGCGGTCGCGATGAGCTTGCTGACGATTGGCATTGGTACTCCCCGATTTGTACGGTGATTCCGTTCACCACCGACCTTAATCGGGGGCACCGACAAGTGCGCGGCCTCAGCCGATCCACCGATCTACCGAAGCGGCTTCACCCAGCGCCGCCAGTGGTCCTCGCGCTGGTACCCGGAGGCGGTCCACGCCCCGTGCGCGGTGAGATTGCGCTCCAGGACCATCGCGTCGGCACGCCGCCCGCCGAGGGCCGCGAAACGCCGCTCGGCGGCCTCGATCAGCAGGCCGCCGATGCCCTGACGCCGCCGGTCCGGAGCCACCGCGAGCCGGTAGAGATGGCAGCGCCAGCCGTCGAAGCCCGCGATGACGCTGCCGACGATCCGTCCGCCGTCCACCGCGAGGATCAGCGCGTCCGCATCGCGTTCGACTAGACCGCGCACGCCCGCCGGATCGTCGCTCACGCTTGTGCCCTCCGCGCCGTCGGCCCAGAACCGCAGGATCGCGTCGACCTCGTCGGGCCGAGCCGGGCGCAGCTCAAGATCGCTCATGCGCCGATCCCATCACGCGGCCGACCGCAGCGGCCACCGGTTAAGCGCGTGCAAGCAGCGCTCGGACCCGTCGTCGCTGCCCGCCATCACACTCACGAGGCTGGCATGGCCGAGCCGGTCCTCTTAGCCTTGAGCAATGACGGATCCTGATGTGCTGGCCGTGGTGGGTTCCGCCGTCGGCGGCGAACGCGAAGTGCTGGAGACGTTCCTGGACTTCCAGCGCGGCGTGCTGCGCCGCAAGGCGGCCGGGCTCTCCGATGAGCAGGCGCGACAGCGCCTCGTTTCCTCGGTCACGACGATCGCCGGACTGCTCAAGCACCTGGCGGTGGTCGAGCACAACTGGTTCGAGCGGATCCTCGCGCAGCAGCCGTCGGAGCTGCCTGAGCCGGACGCCACCTTCGCGGTCGGCGAGCAGGAGACCCTCGCGGACGTGCTCGCGGCGTACGACGGAGCCTGCGCCCGGTCGCGCGAGCTCGCGGCGAAGTTCGAGCTCGACCACGTAGTGCCGCAGGAAGAACTCGGGCAGGTATCGCTGCGCTGGATCTACACGCACATGATCGAGGAGACCGCCCGGCACGCCGGGCACGCCGACATCATCCGCGAACTCACGGACGGCTCGACGGGCGTCCTGGGCTGACCAGACTGGCGCGCAGGGCGTCGAGTTCGGCATCCGTCATCCCGTGCATGGCGAGGTATCCGGGCACGTCCCCGCCGAGCCGCCGCGCGTGCTCCAGCGCAGTCTCCATGTGCACCGCGCGGACGTAGCGGTGCGTCTGGTATCCGTCGAACGCGATATCCGCATCGTCCGCGGGCGTCTCGATGTTCAGCCCGGGGTTGCTGAGCAGGAAGTCCCCGATGATCGCCTCGTCCGGAACGCCGACCGCCGCGAGCGCGAGCCCCACGGTCACGCCGGTGCGGTCCTTGCCGACCGCACAGTGCACCAGGACCGGCTGCGCATCCGTACGCGCGATGACCCGCACGGCTCCGGTCAGTCCGGAACCGCACGCCTCGATCATGTGGCGATAAAGCCCCATCTGGTCTGTCGGCACGTCGAGATCTCCAAGCACCGGCAGGTGGATCCGAGCTATCGCCGGATCGCCGAGCTCGTACGGCCAATGTTCGAGTTCGTATTCATCCCGCAAATCCAGCACGGAACGCAGTCCAAGAGCTCTGATAGCAGCCACTCCGGCCTGGCCGAGCCCGCTGGGCGAGTGCGAACGGTAGAGCGTGCCGAATGCGATCCGGCCGCCGCCCCGGACCGCAAGACCGCCCACGTCCCGGAAATTCAGCAACCCGGCGATGACCGGTGCAGTTTCGCTCACCGGCGCACCGTATCAGCCCGGAATCACCGGCTTTCCAAACGGGTGTGCTAACGGGCACAATGCGCGTCGTGATCGGTATCTCAGAAGGCATAGTTTTGGCGGACCGGTACCGGTTGGTCCGCCGCCAGGTGGAGCGCGGCATCGGCGCCACCTGGATCGCCGCGGACATCGAGACCGGTGCGGACGTGTGGGTCCAGTTCGCCGACCAGGGCGGTCTCGCGGACGCGGCGGAGCTGTTGCGCCGGCACGAAGCGGAGCACCGCGCCATTCCGGCCGTGCTCGACACCGGCGAGCTGCGGCTGATCGTGGACTCGCAGGCGGTGACGGTCAGCGACGGACGCCCGGCTCCGCGCGCCACGCACGTCGAGATCGTGATCGAGTTCGTCGTGCTCAAGCCGCTGACCGGCCGGGCGCTGCCTTCCAAGATCACCCGCAGGGCGCTGCCGCCGGCCGAGGCGCTGACCCTGGTGGCCGGGATCGCCGGCGCGCTCGGACCGGCCCGCGCCGAGGGCTGCTCGCACGGCTGGCTGACCGCCGACTCGGTGTGGGCGGCCCGGCGCGGCGGCTACGTCATCGACATGGCGCTCGGCCTGGCCTTCCCGGACTCCGCCCGGATCGAGGTGGGCCAGCAGGCCACCGGTTATTTCGCGCCCGAGCGGCTGGCCGGCGACGGTGCCAGCGAGGCGGCGGACGTGTTCGCGCTGGGCTGGCTGCTCTACGAGGCGTTGATCGGGCACGCGGCGCTCCAGGCCGAGTACGCGAAGCTGGTGGCCGGGGCGGGAGCGGTGACCACGGTGGAGTTGCTGGCGCTGTGGCGGGAGCGGGCGCGGCTGCACCTCGTCGAGATCTTGGACGCGAACTCGCCGCTGGCGCTGCTGCTCACCGCCTGCCTGGCCGAGCAGCCCGCCGATCGTCCGGGCCTCGGCGCATTCGCATCAGGGGCGCGCGACACCGCGGTGGGGTGGGCCGGTGTCGGTGCGCTGGTCGAGTTCTCGGCGCGTCCGCGCACTGCGGCGGGGGCGGCAGTGGCAGCAGCCGAAGCGACGGTCGCGGTGGCTGCGGAGATGGACGCGGCGACCGCAGACGCAGAAGTGGGCATGACGCACTCGTCGGCCGTGTCCGACGAGGTGGCCGCAGCGCTGGTCGTGAACTCGGCGCTCGGGTTGGACGCGACCGCGGCTGCGCTGGACGAGGCGGCGATGTTGTCCGAGGGCGAGACGGAGACAGAGACGGGGACGAACGGCTCGGCCGGGACGGCCGGGACGTCAGCAGGCGCGGCGGAGGCGGCGACCGGACTCGGGGAAGCAGTTCGGGCGGCCGAGACGGTGGAGGCCGCGCAGGCGGTGGGGGTCGCAGCAGCGGTGATGGCGTCCGAGACGCCCCGGCACGGACGTCACCGCCCGATGCTCGCGTTCACCGCGGTCGGGTCGATCGCGGCGATCTTCATCATCGGGCTCGTCGTCGGCTACGAGTGGGGGCACAGCGGCGGCTCATCCTCGTCCGCCACGGCCTTCGTCGGCGTCGCCAGCAGCACGCCGAGCGCCGCGCCCGGCAAGGGAAGCGGCGGCGGCAGCGGCAGCAGTGGGGCAGTGAGTTCCGGTGCCACCGGATCGGTCGTGGTGGCCGAGGCCAGCGCCTCGGCGGCGTGCGCGACGCCCGCGGCGGCTTCAGCTTCGGCCTCGGCCTCGCCCACTGCGTCCGCCGCTACGTCGCCGCTCGTCCAGCTGCACCAGATTGTGCTGGCAGCCGAGTCATCGGGCGGAATCACCTCGTCGACCGCGTCCCAGTTGACTGCCGCGATCACCACGGCGCAGGCCGCCAGCACGGGCAGCACCGCGTGGAACTCCGCGCTCAGCCACCTCAGCACGCTGATCCAGAGCGGCCAGCAGCAGGGGACGATCCCGACCGGGACCGCCGACGAACTGGCCACGGTGCTGTCGGACCTCTACGGCGCCAGCGGCAGCTGAGCCGAGCGGCGCTGTCCGCCACCACGGCACTAGGCTGGGGGCCATGATCGAACGGGTCTCCAGCCGAGTCGTATATCAAAACGCGTGGATGACCGTCCGCGAGGACGGGATCGTCCGCTCCGACGGCAGCGCGGGCATCTACGGCGTGATCGACAAGCCGTCGTCCGCGCTCGTCGTGCCCTTCGAGAACGACGGCTTCTGGCTGGTCGAGCAGTACCGGTACACGGTCGGCGGCCGGTACTGGGAGTTCCCGCAGGGCACCCTGCCGGACCGGGCCGACGGCGATCCGGTCGCCGTGGCCCGGCACGAGCTCGCCCAGGAGACCGGCCTGCACGCCGCGCAGGTCACCCCGCTCGGCCGCTTCTTTCACGCCTACGGGATGTCCAGCCAGGACTGCAACGTCTTCCTGGCCACCGAACTGAGCCACGACCCGCAGGCCGCCGAGCCCGACCCGGAGGAGCACGACCTGGTCGCGAAGTGGTTCCCCCGGGCCGAGCTCGAGGCGATGCTGCGTGACGGGCGCATCGTCGACCTGGCCACGATCGCTGCGTACGGGCTGCTGATGCTTGACGAGCGCGCCGCGGGCGCCGAGGCCTAAAGCCCCAGGAGCTACAGCCCCAGGCTCTTCGCGACGATCGTCTTCATGATCTCGGTCGTGCCACCGTACAGCCGCGAGACGCGCGTGTCGGCGTACAGCCGCGCGATCGGGTACTCGTTGATGTAGCCGTAGCCGCCGTGCAGTTGCAGGCACTTGTCGATGATCCGGCCCGCCGCCTCGGTGGTGAAGATCTTCGCCGCCGCGGCGTCCGCGACGGTGAGCTTGCCCTCGTCGAACAGCTCCACCGCGCGGTCGGTGAAGGCCTGCGCCGCCTGGAACTCGGCCTCGCAGTCGGCCAGCACGAACTTGGTGTTCTGGAACGAGGCGACCGGCTGGCCGAAGGCCTTGCGCTCCTTGACGTAGTCCACCGCGAACCGGATCGCCGCACCCGCCGAGGCGGTGGAGCCGACCACGATGGCCAGCCGCTCCTCGACCAGGTTGTGCGTCAGGTACTTGAAACCCTGGCCCTCCTGGCCGAGCAGGTCCTCGACCGGGACCTTGACGTCCTGGAAGGCCAGCTCGGCGGTGTCCGAGGTCTTCAGCCCGATCTTGTCCAGCTTCTTGCCGATCGAATAGCCCGGCGACTTGGTGTCCACGTACAGGATCGACAGACCGCCGCGCCGGTCCTCGGGCGTGGCCGGGGCCGTGCGCGCGACGACCAGCACGCGGTCGGCCAGCACGCCGCCGGAGATGAAGGTCTTGGCCCCGTTGAGCACGTAGTGGCTGCCGTCCGCGGACAGCTTCGCGGTGGTGGCGATGCCCGCGAGGTCGGATCCGGTGCCGGGCTCGGTCATCGCCAGCGCGCCCATGGTCTCGCCGGAGACGAAGCCGGGCATCCAGCGCTGCTTCTGCTCCTCGCTGGCGAACGAGAGCAGGTACGGCCGCACCAGGTTCACGTGGATGCCGTACGCGCCGAACGAGACGCCCGCGCGCGCGACCTCCTCAGCGATCACCAGGTTGAACTTGTAGCTGGTCTCGCCCGCGCCGCCGTACTCCTCGGGCACGTTGATCCCGTGCAGGCCGAGCTCGCCCAGCCGCAGGTAGAACTCGCGGGGGACGTGGCCCTGGTGCTCCCACTCGGCGTGGTTCGGGACGACCTCGGACTCGATGAAGTCCCTGATCATGGACCGGAACGCCTCGTGGTCCTCGTTGAAGATGCTGCGGAGCACGGATGCCCTCCTCGCGAGACTGTTGAACGTTCGTTAAGCTACTGCTCAGTAGCCCAGACTGTCCAGAGCACCCGAAGGAGCCGCCCCGTGACTGGACGCCCCGCCGGGCACCAAGCCCTCCTCGACGCCGCGTCGGCCGAGTTCGCCGGGCGCGGCTACTACGCCACCTCGATCCGGGACATCGCCGCCCGCGCCGGGGTGAGCCTGTCGGCGCTCTACCACTATTACCCGGGCAAGCAGGCGCTGCTCGCCGCGCTCCTCCACGAGGGGATGGACGCCTACTTCGCCATGTGCGACGACGCGTTGGCCGAGGCCGGGCGTGACCCGGCCGGACGGCTGGCCGCAGTCGTCGGCGCGACGGTGCGGTACCGCGCCGAACGCTCGGTAGCCAGCCTGATCGTCATAAACGAGGCGCGGGCTCTGCCCGAGGACCTGGCGGCGGCGTACCGCGAGCGGGAACGGCAGGCGACGGACCTGTTCCGCTCGGCCATCGACAGCGGCATCGCGAGCGGGATATTCACCACGCCGTACCCGGATGACGCGCGCCGCACGATCATCGCGGCCTGCAACGCGGTCGCGCAATGGTACCGGCCGGACGGACCGGTGCCGCTCGAGACCCTGGCCGAACGGTACGTGACGCTTGCGTACACCCTGCTGGGTTACCGCCGCCGCACCCCGGTCGCCCGCTGGAACGCCCCCGCCACGGCCACGGCCACAGCCGACTCCCATGATCAACAAGCCCCCGCGATTGACAGAGCAGGCACGCGCGAATAGACCCGTACACGTGATCACCGACGGTCTCGAGAAGGATCTGCCGGCCGGGCGCGTCGTCACCGACCCCGACCAGATCAGCGCCTACTGCCACGACGAGCACTCGTACGTGACGCCGGGTCAGCCGTGCGCGGTGGTCGTCGCACACGACCGCGACGACGTGTCGACCGCGCTGCGTTGGGCCTCACGAAACCGGATCCCGGTCATCCCGCGCGGGGCGGGTACGGGCATCGTCGGCGGCACGGCGGCGACGGACGGCTGCCTCGTGCTCTCCCTGGCGAAGATGACGGCGATCCGCGAGCTCTCCGTCGAGGACGAGCTCGCCGTCGTCGAGCCCGGTGTGATCAACGCCGACCTGGACCGCGAGGCCCGCAAGCACGGCCTGATGTACGCGCCGGACCCGTCCAGCTTCGAGACCTGCACGATCGGCGGGAACGTCGCCACCAACGCGGGCGGGCTGCGCTGCGTGAAGTACGGCGTGACCCGCGAATCCGTCCTCGGGCTCGAAGCCGTACTCGCCGACGGCAGCGTGCTGCGTACCGGGCGGCGCACGCTCAAGGGCGTCACCGGCTACGACCTCACCAGCCTGCTCGTGGGCTCCGAGGGCACACTCGCGGTCGTCACCGAGGCGACGCTGCGGTTGCACCCCGCGCCCAAGCAGCCGCCGGTGACCGTGGCGGCGGAGTTCGCGACGGTGCATCAGGCCGCCGAGGCGGTCTACGCGATCATCCGCGCGGCGGTCGGGCCGAGCCTGCTGGAGCTGATGGACCGCGCGACGCTGGTGGCGCTGGACGAGTGGCGCAACATCGGGCTGGAGGCCACGACCGGTGCGATGTTGCTGGCCCAGGCCGACAGCACGGACGCACAGGCGGTGGCCGAGGTGATGGCCGGCTGCTGCGAGCAGGCCGGGGCCTCGGTGGTCGCGGTCTCACAGGACGAGGCGGAGGCGGCGCAACTGCTGACGGTGCGCCGGATGGCCTTCAACGCGATCGAGCGGATGGGCACCTGCCTGATCGAGGACGTGTGCGTGCCGCGCTCGAAGCTGCCCGAGATGTTCGACGCGGTCGAGCGGATCGCCGCGGAGCACGGCCTGGTGGTACCGACGGTGGCGCACGCGGGCGACGGGAACCTGCACCCGCTCTTCGTGTTCGACCGCTCGCTGCCCGAGATCCCGGGCGAGGTGTGGGCGGCGGCCGACCAGGTCTTCCGCACCGCGCTGGCCGTCGGCGGCACGCTGACCGGCGAGCACGGGGTGGGCACGCTCAAGCGGCACTGGCTCGGCGAGGAGCTCGGCGCGCCGGTGATGGCGGCGAACCTGGCGATCAAGCGCGCGCTGGACCCGCTGGGAATCCTCAACCCCGGCAAGGCGATCTGAGGCGGGGCCGGGCGGTCTCGGACGACACAGCCGCACGGGCCCTCCCGGCACAGCCGGGCGGACCCTCACGATTCAGCTGGCCCGCCGCTCGCGCCCCCGTTACGCCGCTACTGCGTCCGCTACTCCGCGCCGAAGAAGGACGAGGTCGCCGCGTCCGGCAGCGACCCGTCCAGGTTGCGCCGCCGGGCCTTGCGCAGCGATTCGAGCCCGGACAGGTCGAGCGTGCCGGTGTCCGTCAGCGTCGGCGCGGACGCGGACAGCGCGCCCGACTCCGGCGCCGCGGCGGTGGACGTCGCCTCGGCGCGGCGCACCGAGTAGGCGATCGCTGCGGTGACTCCGGGCAGCCAGCCCAGCACCGCGCCGAGCAATCCCATCGTGGCCGCCTGCAGAACCAGCACGTCGCCGGTCGGGGTGCCCGCCGTGACCGGTAGGTCGAACACCCGCACGCCCGGGGCGACGACGTGGTCGACCAGTCCCGCGATCAGGCCGATCGCGGCGGCGGTCAGCGTGGCCACGCTCCAGACGCCGAGCAGCAGCGAGAGCTTGGCCCGGCGCAGTGCGAGGCCGCCGGCCAGCAGCCGGGCGCCGACCAGCACCAGCAGCGGCCAGCCCAGATCGAGCACGAGGCCTGCGGCCCAGTGTCCGGTGGAGTGGCCGGCCGGCGCTCCGGAGCTGCCCGGACTGACCGTCCAGTGGAAGACGCTGAGCGAGTTGGACAGCAGCGGCACCCGGTCGGCCCCGGGCTGCTTGGACAGCTTGGCGACGGAGGTCCATGTCCACGGGTTGCCGATGGCGACGGTGAGCAGCAGCACGGCCCCACCGGCACAGCCGGCGATGCCCCATCGGCGACGCGGCGAGAGTGTCGAGAGGTATGTACGTGCCATGGCAAGCAAGCTTCGCCGGAGGTTCGGAGCTTTTCAAGAGCCGATTCCGTAGTTGTTCGGTTACCGCTTCGTGACCAACCGCCCGGCTGCGGGCCGGACGGTTGGTCACGGTTCAGGGTGATTCAGGCTCCTGACTTTACGGGTTACGGCATCGCGGCCAGGTGCGCCGCGACCGTCGACTCGAACGCGTAGCCGTTCGACGCGTCCCAGTTGACCGACCAGGTCATCGCGCCCGCGATGGTCGGCCACTTGGCGGAGGGCACGAAGGAACCGCAGCCGGTCCCGTTGGCCAGGCAGTCCAGCGAGGCGTCCACCACGCTCGGCGCGACGTACCCGCCGCCGGCTGCCGAGGTGCTGGCCGGGAAGCCGAGGCCGACCTGGGCCGGGCTCAGCCCGCCCTGGATCTGGCTGCAGGCCTGGGCTGTGATGAAGTTCTCAGTGCCCTCGCTGTAGACCCCGCCGTCGCAGCCGTTCATCGAGCCGGAGTTGTAGTACTGGGTGTACGAGATGGTCAGGATCGACTTGATGTCCAGGGCCAGCGCGAAGTAGTCCGAGGTGGTCTGGTACATGTCGATGGTCTGCGGCGCCAGGGTGATGATGAGGCTGGAACCGGCCTTGGCGTGCAGGGCGTTGAGCGCCTGGGTCATGTAGGTCGGGTTGACCCCGTTCTCCAGGTCGATGTCGACCCCGTCGAAGCCGTAGGTCTGCATCAGCGAGTACACGCTGTTGGCGAAGTTGGTCGCCGCGCTGGAACTGGTCACGCTGATCGTGCCGTTCGCCCCGCCGACCGAGATGATCACCTTCTGGCCGCGCGCGTGCAGCGTCTTGACGTCCGCCGTGAGCTGGGCGTTGGTGTAGCCGCCGAGCGCGGAGGACAGGCCCGAGTCGACCGAGAAGGTGACCCCGCCGTCATTCGCCGAGTCGGTGTCGGCGAAGGCCACGTCCACCAGGTTGTAGCCGGTCGGGACCGAGGCGAGCGAGAGGGCCTTGGCGCCGTTGGTGAAGTTCTGCCAGTAGCCGGCGAGCACGTGCTTGGGCAGCCCGGTCGAGCCGTTGCCGCCGCTGGGGCCCGTGGACGGCGAGGCGCTCGGCGAGGCCGACGCGGACGCCGACGCGGAAGCGCTCGGGCTGGGCGTGGCCGACGCGCTCGCCGAGACCGACGGCGTCGCAGAACCCGTGGACGTCCCTGCGGCTCCGGTCAGCGAGAGGTCGTCGGCGTAGTACGTCCCCTGTGCGTACCAGCCGTGCACGTAGATCTGCACCGAGGTCGTCGACGCGCCGGTGGTGAAGCTCGTGGTCAGCTGGGTGTAGCTGGTCGAGGAGGTCCACGTCGAGCTGTAGCCCGTGGCCCCCAGGTAGACGTAGGCGCCGTCTACGTAGCCGGACAGTGTGTAGGCCGAGTTCGGCTGCACCGCGACGGTCTGCGTGCACTGCGCGGTGAGCGAGCTGGACGGCGTGGCCGCCAACGCGTAGCTGCCGCTGTGCACGGTGCCGGTGGTGACGGTCGCCGTGCCGGAGTCGCAGCTCCAGCCGGAGGTCGAGCCCGACTCGAAGCCGGGGTTGGCGAGCAGATTGGCGGAGGCGGCGTCGGCGGTCGTGGACAGAGCCACGGCGGCGACGACCGCGACCGCGCCGACGGCGGTACTGGCGATCAGCGCGCGGACGCGTTTGCTGAGCATGGCGGCGGCGGTTCCCTTCTCGGGGCGGGTATCGGTGCCGGTTCCCCGCGGTGCGCCGCCGTCAAGGTCCCTCGGCGCAAGGATTGGACTAGACCAGTAGCCGTGTCAAGAGCTCAGGCGGTGCGAGTGCCGGCTGACGCCGGCACGAGTGTCGGTGGCGGCTGCCAGGATGGCCGCATGGCTATCGAGATGGACCCCGACCGGCGCACCATGCCGCCGACCGTCGGCGACGAGCGGACCCTGTTGACCACCTTCCTGGACTTCCACCGCGACACGCTGACGTGGAAGTGCTCGGGACTGACCGACGAGCAGCTGGCGCAGCGCTCGATCGAGCCGTCCGGCATGTCGCTGCTCGGCCTGCTGCGGCATCTGACCGAGGTCGAGCGCGGCTGGTTCGTGGCCACCATCGCCGGAGAGGAGGTGACGCCGACGTACTACTCGAAGGAGAACCAGGACGGGGACTTCGACGATCTCGACACCCACCCGGTCGCCGAGGTCTTCGAGACCTGGCAGGCCGCCTGCGCCCGCTCCCGGGAGATCACCGCGGCCAGGCCGCTGGACTTCGAGGGCTCGCGGCGCGGCGAGACCTTCTCCCTGCGCTGGGTGCTGATCCACCTGATCGAGGAGTACGCGCGGCACAACGGCCACGCCGACCTGCTCCGGGAGCGCATCGACGGCGGCGCCCTCGGCGAGTGAGCGCGGGAGTAAGCACGGGAGTCGGGCGGCAGGGCTGAGCGCAGGTGCTGAGCGAACGCCCGCCGTATTCTGCGGGCATGAGCCGCACGATCGAGTTCCTGGTGTTCCCGGACTTCCAGATCCTGGACCTGACCGGGCCGCTGGAGGTGTTCTCGCAGGCGGAGCGGATGCGTCCGGGCTCGTACACGCTGCGGACGATCGCGCTCGAGCCGGGGACGGTCACCGCGAGCTGCGGGCTGTCGGTGAGCGCGGGCACGGGTGATTCCGTCGCGGACACCGGCACCACGCCTGACACGCTCATCGTGGCCGGGGGCCGCGGAGCGCGGACCGCCGCAGGGGACGGGGCGCACGCGGCCTGGGTCGCGCAGGCCGCGGGCCGGGTGCGGCGGATCGCCTCCGTCTGCACGGGAGCCTTCGTGCTGGCGGCGGCCGGGGTGCTGGACGGGCGGAGGGCGACGACGCACTGGCAGTCCTGCGGCGAGCTCGCCTCCCGGTATCCGGCGGTGACGGTGGATCCGGATCCGATCTTCGTGCGGGACGGACCGGTGTGGACCTCGGCCGGGGTGACCACCGGGATCGACCTGGCGCTGGCCCTGGTGGAGGCCGATCAGGACAGCGCCCTGGCCCGGGCGGTGGCCCGGCAGCTGGTCGTGTTCGTGCAGCGGCCGGGCGGGCAGACGCAGTTCTCGGCCCAGCTCGCGGCGCAGCGGCCGGAGCGGGAACCGCTGCGGCGGCTGCAGTCCTTCATCGCCGAGCATCCGGACGCCGACCTCTCGGTCCCGGCGCTGGCCTCGCTGGCCGGGATGAGCGAGCGGCACTTCGCCCGGGTCTTCCGCGCGGAGACCGGCAGCAGCCCGGCCGCGCACGTCGAGGCGGTGCGGGTGGAGACGGCGCGGCGGCTGCTGGAGTCCACTCCGGACGGGCTGGACCGAATAGCGCGGGCGGCGGGCTTCGGGACGATCGCGACGATGCACCGGGCGTTCCGGCGCACGGTCCGGGTCACCCCGGGCGAATACCGGTCGCGCTTCCGCGCCACGTGACCGGCTGCGCGCAACGGCGCGGCGACTACCGCTACAGCTACAGCTACAGCTACAGCTACAGCCGCGTACCCGCGACGACTGCGGCCCCGCTGTGGATGTCGAGCATCCGGCCCACCGAGGCCGACCACGGGAACTGAGACGCCCTGGCCCGCGCCGCCGCGGCTCGATCCTGCGCACTGTGCCCGAGCAGCTCGATGACCCCGCCCGCAATGCCGCGCGCTGTCGCCTCGACCGCGATGCCCGCGCCCGGCGACGCGCCGCCCGGCTCCGCAGAGACCAGTTCGGCCGCCCCGGACCCAGCCGCCGCCACCACGGCGACGCCGCAGGCCAACGCCTCGAGCACGGAGAGGCCGAAGGTCTCGCACGCGGCCGGGGCCAGCACCAGGTCGGCATGCGCGAGCCTCGCGGCCAGCTGGGACCGGTCGCCCTGGTGGCCGTGGAAGGTCACCGGCAGTCCCGCGCCGCGGCGGGTGAGCGAGGCGAGTTGCGGGCCGGTGCCGTACACGTCGAGGTGCGCGTCGACGCCCCACTGACGCAGCACCCTGATCGCCTCGACGGCCAGGTGCGGGCTCTTCTCGGTGGACAGGCGGCCGGAGTAGACCAGCCGGACGGGCGCGCCCGGGGGCGCGGGCACGGGCAGGCGCGGCGCCGCGGGATGCGGGCGGAAGACCTCGAGGTCCACGCCGAGCGGCACCCGCCGGATGCTGCGCGCGCCGGCCGCGGCCAGTTCCCGCTCGCCGAAGGCCGAGGTGGTCACGACGTGGTCGAACCCCGCGACGACGCGCCGGGTCCAGTGGCCGACGGCCCGCTGCATCGTCCGCGGCAGGGCGCCGGCGCCGGCCCGGTGCGCGACCATCGCGTCCAGCCGCTCGTGCGAGAACAGCACCGCGCGCACGCCCCGCTCCCGCGCCCACGGTCCGGCCGACGCCAGGGTCGCCTTGTCGGAGACCTCGACCGAGTCCGGGCCGAGCGAGGCCAGGATGCGCAGCACCCGCTCCGGGCGCAGGATCATGCGATACCCGCCGGTGACCGGGGTGCCGGGCACCGTGATGACCGTTCCGTATTCGCCCTCGGCGACGGAGGGCCGCGCGCCCGGAACGATCAGGAACCTGTCGTGCCCGGCGGTCACGTAGCCCCGGCCCAGGGTGTCCACCACGGTGCGCAGGCCGCCGGAGCGCGCGTGGTACATGTTGGCCAGCTGGATGATTTTCACCGGACGGCCGCCGTGGCGTCGGGTGCTGTCTCCGTACCCGTGCCGCCGGTCGCCGCGAGACGGTCGAGCAACTGGGCGTAGGTCACGGCACGCGCACCGAGCGCCAGCGCACGCTCGATCGCCCGCAGAGTGGTGTCGCGCAACCCGGGCCGACGCAGGTCGTCCGGATGCAGGGCGAGACGCAGCGGTCGGCCTCGGTGCGTGAACCACTGCGGGGACCGCGAGATGAGGTATTCGCCGCTGCGTTCACCGAACGGACGTCCGCGCGCACCCATTGCAGGCCTATGCGATAGCGCGACCACGGTGCGGCGCACCTCGGCCCGCAGGTCGTGCACCGCGAAATGGCTGGTCCAGTAACGCAATCCGGAGGCCGCCAGGGCCGTCCAAGTTCCCGGCGAGGCGAGATACCCGGGTGGCACGAAGCCCTGCGGCTCGATCCCTGCTGCACGCAGGGTGCCAAGCCCGAGGTCGATCCGGGCGCGCGCTTCCGATTCGTCCAGCGCCCAGAACTCCCCCGCGCCGCGCGCCGCGATCTGCCCGCTCCAGCGCCGCGACCGGCCGCCGCCCGGTTGCGCGGTATGCGACCAGCCGTGCAGCGCGAGTTCGTGCCCTGCCTCGGCCGCGCGGCGCAGTTCGGCGCCGAACTCGGGTTCCTCGGCCAGTCCCGGCCCGCGCCACGGACCGGGGACGACCAGCAGCACGGCCGGTACGCCCAGCCCTGCGAGGTCGGCGAGCCAGCCGCGGGTTTCGGCGGCGGTGGCCGGAGCTACGTCGTGGATGGACACGACCAGCGGCGGATCGGCGTAGGGCGGTCTGGGCACACTCGGAGCGTCACGGGTCGGGATGACAGCCTCGTGACAAACCGTGTGGCTGGGGGTAAACGGCACGCGGCGAACGTCAGGAGCCGGCGAATTCCGGTCGTCGCGCAAGCAATGGTGACGGCGAATTTCAGGGCAAGGGTGACGGCACAGACGATGGCAGGAATCGTCATAACCATGTCCTTGCCGCCATCACCGAGCCGGACGACGCTGGATCCATGCGAATAGTGATCCCGATCTTCCCCGAGTTCACCGCCCTGGACGCGATCGGCCCGTACGAGGTGCTGCGCATGCTGCCCGAGGCGCAGGTGACGTTCACGGCCGCCGCACGCGGCGTGGTGCACACCGACAGTCAGATGGTCGGACTGCATGCCGACGCCGCCTTCGACGAGGTCGAGTCCGCGGACGTGCTGGTCGTCCCCGGCGGCTGGGGTACCCGGGCGCTGCTGCACGACGCGGCAATGCTCACCTGGGTGCGCGCGATCCACCAAACGACGCAGTGGACGACCTCGGTATGCACCGGCTCGCTCGTGCTGGCCGCCGCCGGGCTGCTCGACGGCCTGGACGCCACGACGCACTGGGGCGCGGTGGAGACCCTGGAGAAGCTGGGCGCGCACTACACCCCGGAGCGGGTCGTGCGGCGCGGGAAGATCGTCACGGCCGCCGGGGTGTCCTCGGGGATCGACATGGCGCTGACGCTGGCCGCGATGATCGCGGGCGAGCAGGTCGCCAAGGCGATCCAGCTGGCCGTCGAGTACGACCCGCAGCCGCCCTTCGACGCGGGCTCGCCCGCGAAGGCCGGCCCGGAGATCATCGCCGTCCACGCGACGCTGCGCTGACGGCCGCGGCCCGCCGACCGAGCAGCCGGCGCTGGGCAGCCAACGCCGACACCGTGTCGGGCCGTTCCGGCCGCAGCGGCGGCGCGACCAGCACGGCACCGGCGCCCTTGCGCCAGGGTGGCGCACCGGATGCCGGTGTCGGCGGGCGGTGGCAGAGTGAGGCCGAGGAACCCCCTTCCCACCTAAGGAGGTCGGGAGCGATGCCCGACGCCGAACTCCCGCACGCCCAAGGCACTCCCTGCTGGCTCGACATGTTCGCCGACGACCAGAGCGCCGCGCTCGCCTACTACGGCGGCCAGTTCGGCTGGACCGGTGAGCCGAACACCGAGTTCGGCGGTTACGCGGTCCTCTCGCTCGGCGAGCAGGCGGTCGCCGGGATCTCGCCGGTCATGCCCGACACCGAGCCCCGCCCGGTGACCTGGAACCTGTACTTCGCCGTGGACGACATCGCGGCCACCGCCGAGCTGGTCGGCAAGCACGGCGGCACCGTGTTCGTCGGCCCCGACGAGGTGCCCGGCACCGGCAAGCTGGCCTTCGCGGCCGACCCGTCCGGGGCCGCGTTCGGCCTCTGGCAGGCGGCGCCCTTCCCCGGCTTCCAGGTCACCGGGGTGCACGGCGCCCCGGCCTGGTTCGAGCTGGAGACTCACCAGGGCGGGGCCTGCGCCGAGTTCTACGCCGCGGTGTTCGGCATCGAGGCCCCGACGCTGCCGGAGATGCCGGGCGCCTACTGGCTGCTCACCGTCGGCGAGACGCAGGTCGCGGGCATCTGGCAGGACCCGGACACCGCGGGCGCCCCGTCGTCCTCCCCCGCCTGGAACCCCTACTTCCAGGTCACCGACACCGACGCGGCGGTCGCCTCCGCGGTCGCGGCCGGGGCGAGCGTGGTCAACGAGGCCAAGGACTCCCCGTACGGGCGGCTCGCCAAACTGCGCGACCCGCAGGGCGCGGAGTACTCGATCATCACGCCGCCGGCCGGCTGACAGCCCCCGGAACGCATAACGCCGTTCCGAGCCGCTGCGGGGTCGGGCAGCGGCTCGGAACGGCATCGCGACAGCGCCCCGTGCTAGCAGGGCGCCGCCGTTCATGGGACCGCCGGACCCCCATAGCACCGACGATCGGGACACGGAACAGCGTCCGCGGCACGCGAACGGTCCCGAGCCGTCCGAGCAACAATCACCCTGCCCGTCGCCAATGCGAAACGACAGGGTTAGCGCTTGGCGGGAACCTGCCGTGGCGTATCCGCGCCAACGCGCTCCCGCCCCGCGATCGGCGATCTTCGCTGCTCACCGACGCCTGCCTGGGCATACGGCCGTTTTATCCCGCCGCGCGGACCAGCTGCGGATAAGGGGTCAGCGCCGTGCGGTAGTGCCCGAGCAGCTCATCGCACACCGACGCCCAGGATCGGGCGAGCACCGTGTCGCGGGCGTTCATCCCGTATGCCGCCCGCATCCCCGGGTTCGCGACCAGAGTGGCGACCTGGCGGCGCAGGTCGTCGGTGTCCTCCGGCTCGAACAGCAGCCCGGTGTGCCCCGGCCGGACCAGGTCCAGCGGGCCGCCGACGGCCGGGGCCACCACCGGCACCCCCGAGGCCATCGCCTCCTGCACGCACTGGCCGAAGGTGTCGTCGGCGCCGGTGTGCACGAACACGTCGAAGGACGCGTATGCGGCGGACAGCGCCGGTCCGCTCAGGAAACCGGGCAGCGCGGCGCTCGGAATCAGGGAACGCAGGCTGGTGGCGGCCGGTCCGTCGCCGACCGCGACGATCCGCACCCGCGGCAGGTCGGCCAGGTGCGCGAGCAGGTGCACCCGCTTGTCCCCGGCCAGCCGCCCGACGTAGCCGACCAGCACCTCGCGATCGCCGAGCAGCCAGGCGCGCAGCTGCTCGTCGCGGTGCGCCGGATTGAACCGCTCGGCGTCCACGCCGCGGGCCCACAGCGCCAGCCGCGGGATGCCCTGCGCGCGCAGCTGCTCGTAGCTGGCCCGGGACGGCACCAGGGTGACCTCGGCCTGCCGGTGGATGTGCCGGATCCAGGACCAGATCATCGCGTCGGTGCCGCGGAACCCGTACTGGCGCGCGAATCCGGCCACGTCGGTCTGGAAGACGGCGACGCAGGGCACGCCGATGCGCCGGGCCGCCCGAGCCCCGGCCGCGCCGAGCGCGAAGGGCGAGGCGAGGTGCACCAGGTCCGGCTGGAAGGCGCGCAGGATGCGCTCCACCCGCCGGGTGGGAAGGCCGAGCTTGAACTCCCGGTAGCCGGGCAGCCCGACGCCGGGCACGGCGACCACCGGGAACCCGGCGTACGACTCCGGACCGGGTCCGGGCGCGACCAGCAACGCCTCGTGCCCCTGGGCGGCGAGGTGCTCGAGGATCCGGCACACCGTGTTGGTGACGCCGTTCACCTGCGGCAGGAAGGATTCTGTGACGAGTGCGACCCGCATGAGCGGAATGTGCCCGGCGGGAGTGGCGGGCGAGTGACCGGCGCGCAGTCGGCGGACGAACTCTGGCCGCAGGATCGGTGAGGGGCGGCGGGCGTCAGGCGGAGCCGGTGCGGGAATGACCAATACACTGATCATCGTTGACCTCGGAGTCGGTCGGCTGCACGGGCGGAAGGGGCGGAGTGTGACGGACGAGGCGGCGATAGCTACCGGCGGGGTCCACCTCCCCGCCGGCGACGACACGACGAAGGCTCCGGAGCACGCCCGACTCCCGCTCCTTGATGCGCCCATGGACGCCGCGGCGGGCACGGTCACGACGACAGACCCGGAAACCGATCCGAATCCAGACCCGGACGCGGATCTCGCGCCCCTGGCCAAGGTCACCCTCTTCGGCGAGTTCGGCAGAGTGCTGCGGACGCGGCCGGACTGGCTGTACGGGATGCTGTGCAGCTGGCTGCTCGGGCTCGGCACCTACGCCTTCATCGTGGTGTTCACCCACCCCAAGCTGAGCGACCCGATCAACGTCCTCATCGTCCCGGTGGTGCTGACCGCCGTGGCCGACGGCTCGCTCACCAACCAGCTGGCCGTCGAGCCGCGGTGGGCCGCGCGGCTGCTGCGCTCCGGGGCCGATCCGGGCCGGATCCTGCTGGTGCGCAACGTCATCCTGGTGCTGTGGGAGCTGGTGTTCGTCGGGATCGTGGTGGGGCTGACCGTCTGGATCGGGCACACCGGCGCCTGGGTGGGCCAGGCCCTGCCGCAGCTGGCCGCGCTCCCGGTGGCCTCGATCGCGATCGGGAACCTGGCCTCGGTGCTGGTGCCGTGCCCGTTCATGCGGATGAGCAAGCGGTTCCAGGCGGTCGGCACCTGGGCGCGCTGGTGCATCTACCTCGCGGTCCCGTTCGGGCTCAGCTCGATCGCCGCCGCGATGTGGGCGCTGCCGGTGTACCTGGAGGGGCGCTGGGAGCCCGAAGCCGTCGCGAAGGCCATCCGGTTCAAGCACGACACGCCCGCCGAGGCGCACGCGCTACGGGTGTACATCATGATCTGGCTGATCATCATCCCGCTGTGGCACCTGACGGTCTGGCTGGTCTCGCTCAAGCTGGCCCAGGCGCTCGCCCGGGTGCGCCGGCACGGCCTGGTCCGGCTGATGGAGAAGCACGAGCAGCTGACCGCCCGGCTGCCCGACCTCTCGCTGCGCGCCGCCGCCCGGCAGCTGCCCCGGCGGATCCGGGAGATCCCGGCCGACCTGCGCGGCGAACTCTCGCTGCTCGGCTCGGAGATCCTCGAGGCCACCACGACGGTGACCCGGATCTAGTGCCGTGTCAGCCGACCTTTGCCCCGCTCGCCGTCCCATGACGACCTCTGGCTGCGTTGCGGCAACGCCCACGCACAACCCAGTGCGAGGGCGTTGCCGCGCCTTGCCATAGGCCGCCCTGGAACGCCTCGCTTGCGGGCAAAGGTCGGCTGACACGGCACTAGACGGTTTGTAGCCCCCGATCGGGCCCGGCCGGCCACCGGCGCGGCCCGTCGCCGCCGATCCGGTGGACAAAACGTCGCAAAAGCCCCAGTGTGCTGACATCCGCCGCACCGGTGTGCCAGGCTGGCAGCCGAACAGCGGGAGCACTGGAGAGACCGGGCGCGTGACACGGAGCGGGAGCGGCGATCGGCGGCTGATACGCCGATCCGGTGTGCTGCTCGCGGCGGGTGCGACCCTGGCGTTGGGCCTGGCCGCGGTAGGTGTGCACGCCGCCGCCGGAGCCGCGCTGCGGGGTCCTGGACTGGCCGTGGGCTGGTCCGTCGGGCTCGCCGCACTCTTCGCGCTCGCCGCCCTGATCGTCGCGTCGAAGTACCGTGGCCACATCCGCGTCACCGACGTGCCGACGACTGCGCTCGACCGGCTGCGGCAGGCCACCGTCGCGGTCCTGTTCGCCAGCGCCGTACTCGTCCCGTTCACGCTGATCCTGCTGCACCGGCCGATTCCCGGGTCCGGTCCCACGCCCTACCCGATCCCGAGCATCTCCGGGTCGCGCGGCAACGGCCCGTCCGAGCCGTCGCTCGTCGATCCGAGCAGGAAGGCGGGGTCCGGACACCACTTCGCCTTCGACCTGACCGCGCTGCTGTGGACGCTGCTCGCCGGGCTGGGGATCGCGCTGGCGCTCGGCCTGATCGCGTTCGGGCTCCGGATGCTGCGCCGGCTTCCGCAGTCCGGCTCGGCCCAGGCCGCGCCGCCGGTCCCCGGGACGGACGGCGACGACGAGGCGCTGGCCGACGCGCTGCTGGCCGGGCGGTCCGCACTGACCGGCGACGACGCACGGGCCGCGATCATCGCCTGCTACGCCGCGATGGAGTCCTCGCTCAGCAGCGCGGGCGTGCCCCGCGAGCTGGCCGACAGCCCGTCGGACCTGCTGCACCGCGCGGAGGCCAGGGACCTGCCGGGGACCGGCGCGCGTGACGCCGCCGCGCTGACAGACCTGTTCCGCGAGGCCCGCTACTCGACGCACCCGATGACCACGGAGCGACTCGCCGCAGCCCGCAGCGCGCTGGATTCGGTGACCGCCGCGCTGACCGAGCGGATCCGGGAGCGCGAGGCCGAGCTGGCCCAGGCCCACGCGGGAGCAACCGCAGATGCGGGCACGGGGGCGGCAACAGCAACCGGGTCGGGGGTGTCCGCGCCATGAGCACGAGCACGTCAGGGCAGCGGACCGGCGCCCTACGCCTGAGCCACGCCGGCTTCGCCGTGCTGATACTCGTGGCCACGGCCGTCATCTCGGAGACGGTGCTCGCCATCGCGGGCGGGCCGGGCGCCGCGGCGGCCGGGGCGGCCGCGATCGTCGTCGCCGGACTGCTGGTGGCCCGGTACGTGGGCGGCGCCGACACGATCGACGCCTCGCAGCGCAGGCCGGTGCGGCTCGTGCACCAGCGCGAGCCGAGCCTGCAGGGCTGGGCCACCGCTGTCGACGCGGCGCAGGACACGGCCGCCGGGTTCGAACGGGTGCTGCGGCCGGCCCTGGAGCGGCTCTACGCGGTGCGGCTGGCCGATCGGCACGGGGTCTCGCTGTACCACGAGCCCGAGCGCGCCGCCGCGTTGATCGGCGACGAGGTGTACGCCTGGATCGACCCGCGCCGCCCGCCCTACACGGGGCCGGTGCCGCCGCGGCGCGCGCTGGACCGGCGCGCGCAGTCGGCGTACGTTCCCCGGCCGATTCCGGACGAGGTGCTCGAGGCGCTCGTCCGCCGACTCGAAACGCTGTGAAGCCTCCCCGCGGGGAGTGCACAGGTAGGACCGATGAGGAGCGGGAAGCCTTGGAGAATGCAGTGACCCTGACGCCGAAGCAGGCCGGGGAGCGGGCGCACGCCGTGCTCGACGAGGTCGAGCGCGCGGTGGTCGGCAAGCGCCCGGCCCTGGAGCTGGTGATGCTCGGCGTGCTGGCCGGCGGCCACGTGCTGATCGAGGACCTGCCGGGGCTCGGCAAGACCCTGCTGGCCCGGTCCTTCGCCGCCGTGCTCGGCCTGGACTTCGCCCGGATCCAGTTCACCCCGGACCTGCTGCCCTCGGACGTGACCGGGGCGCCGTTCTACGACCAGCGCTCCGGCGAGATGGTCTTCCGGCCCGGCCCGGTGTTCACCCACCTGCTGCTGGCCGACGAGATCAACCGGACCCCGCCGAAAACCCAGGCGGCGCTGCTGGAGGCGATGGCCGAGAGCCAGGTGTCGGTGGACGGCGCGACCCGGCCGCTGCCCACTCCCTTCGTGGTGATCGCGACGGACAACCCGATCGAGTACGAGGGCACCTACGCGCTGCCCGAGGCGCAGCTCGACCGCTTCCTGCTGCGGGTGCGGATGGGGTATCTGCCGCCGGTGGACGAGGCCGCGATGCTGCGCCGGCGGCTGGACCGCGCCACCCCCGAGGCCGTGCTCAAGGCGCTGACCAACCCGGCCGAGGTGCTGGCGATGCGCGGCAGCCTGGAGTCGGTCGAGGTGGACGACGACCTGCTCGGCTACATCATCGCCCTGATCGACGCGACCAGGAAGCATGCGCAGATCCAGGTCGGCGCCTCGCCGCGGGGCGGCCTCGCGCTGGTGCAGCTCGCGCGCGGGCGGGCGGTGCTGGACGGGCGCGACTACGTGACTCCGGAGGACGTGAAGGCCGTCGCGGTCCCCGCACTCGCGCACCGGGTCACTTTGCGTCCCGAGCTGTGGGTGCGCCGGATCAACTCGGACGACGTGATCTCGGGTATCGCCAACGCAGTGGCCACGCCACGCACGGTCCCGCAGCCGTGAGTCTGCGCAGTGCCATTCGTCCACACAGCGCCGGTAGTCCACACGACAGTGCGGTAACACCCACCGACGCGGTACGCCGCGCGCTCGGTGACCCGGAAACCGCCAGCGGACCTGCCGAGCCGCCGCCCGCCCCGGCCCCGGGTTGGCGCCTGACGGAGCGGGCGCTGCGGCTCAGCAGCGTCGCCCTGACCGCGGCCGCGCTGGCTCTGATCACCGGGCACGCCTGGCTGCTCGCGCTCGCGGCCGGTCCGGCGGTGCTGCTCGCCCTCGGCTCGCCCGGCGGGACCCGCCCGACCCGCGTCGGCGCCCGCGCGAACGTCGAGCCACGCCGCTGCTTCGAGGGCGAGCCGATCACCGCACGGATCGACCTGGCCTTCGACGGACTGGTCGGCTGGATCGACCCGGGCATCGCGCCCGGTCCCGGCCTCGAACTCACCGACGTGACCATCGCGGGACCGGTCGTCACGCTCGTCTTCACCGCGCGCCGTTGGGGTCGCTGGTCGCTGGGTACCGCTGACGTGGACCTGCACGACGTGGGCGGCCTAAGGCGTCGTACCGTGCGTGTGGAACTCGGCGACGTGGACATCTATCCGCTGCCCGCTGAAAGTGGCCTGACCCCGATCCCGACCCGGCTGCCCAATCGGCTCGGCGAGCACACGGCGCGGCAGACCGGGGACGGCTTCGAGTTCGCCGGCGTGCGCCCGTACGCGTGGGGCGACCGGCAGCGGCGGATCCACTGGCCGTCGACCACCCGGCGCGGCGAGATCCAGATCACGCAGTACGCGGCGGAGCGCGCGACGGACGCGGTCGTGCTGCTCGACGCGTTCGGGGACCTGCTCGACCCGGCGAGCGGCCGCTCGACGCTGGACGACTCGGTGCGCGCCGCCGCCGGGATCACCCGCGCGTACCTGCGCAGCCACGACCGGGTCGGGATGGTGTCGGTCGGCGGCAAGCTGCGCTGGCTGCAGCCCGGAACCGGCGGCGGCTACCTGTACCGGATCGTCGAGACGGTGCTCGAAGTGCGCCGGGACCTCGGCTTCCACACCCCGGACCTGGACCGCGTCCCGGCCCCGGCGCTGCCGCACGGCGCGCTGGTGTACGCGATCACCCCGCTGGCCGACGAGCGGATCCTGGACGTGCTGCGGGACCTGGCCGAGCGGGGCAATCCGGTGGTGGTCGTGGAGATCCCGACCGGGGGTCCCCGGGTGTCCCCGCAGGACGACTCCGCGCAGGTCGCGCTGCGGCTGTGGCGGCTGGACCGGGAGGCGCTGCGCTTCAGCCTGGTCGAGCGCGGCATGCCGGTGGTGGTCTGGGACGGCGCGGGAGAACTGGACCTCGTGCTCGCCCCGCTGCTGCGCACCGGAGTTCGAGGCAGGAGCCGATGACTGATGTGCCGATGACCGACGTGAACCCGTCCACAGCAAAGGACCCTGCGACGGACGCATCAACTGCCGTCGTCACGCAGCCACCCGCCGCTCCCCCGACCCCGACTCCGACCCTGCCCAGCCTTCCCAGCGCGCTGTCGACCCGGACCGTGTTGCTGCTCGGCGTCGCGCTCGCGCTAGCCGCCGTGAACCCCTCGCACTCGGCGTCGCGCGGCCCGGCCGGCTGGCTGCTGCTGGTCGCGGCCGTGGCAGCGGCGATCTGGGCCGCTCCGGCGGTGACCAGGCGGCCGACCTCCGACACGATCCTGTGGATCAGCCGGCTGATCCGCCACCGCAACACCGCGTTCGCGGTGGCCTGCACGGTGCTCGCCGCGTTCAGCGATCCCGCGATCTGGTTGACGGCGGTCGACGCCGCGCTGCTGCTGGCGTATCTGCTGGCCGTGGACGCGTTCGCGGCCGGGCCGATCGGGGCCCGCCAACTGCGCGGCGACATCGCCCCCCTGGCGTCCGCGGCGGCGAGCGCCATCGTGCTGCTCGGTGCGCAGGCCCCGGTCAATCCGGGGGCGGTCTGGGGCCGGATCGTCGCCGCGCTAGCCGTGGCCGCCGCTGCTTCGGCTGCCGGAGCCGCGCTGTGGTTGCGGCAGACCCGTACCGGGATCTCGGAGCGGGACGGCCTCATCCGCTTCGACTGGCGCCGGCTCCGCGACAAGCCCCGCCATCTCTGATCGCAGCTATCGGCCGAGCAAGCCCGCCGTCACCGCTCCCCGGTAACGTGATCGAGGTGACGACGACACCCGCCGCGTGGCTCGACCCCTACCTCGCCCGACTGGGCATCGCCGATCCGGGCGAGCCGTCGCTCGAGGCGCTGACGGCCCTACACCGCGCCCACGTGGAGCGGATCGCCTACGAGAACCTCGACATCCAGTTCGGACGGCCGCAGGGGATCGATCCGGCCGAGTCGATCCGCCGGATCCTGGCCGGACGCGGCGGCTACTGCTTCAACCTGAACGGCGCGCTCGCGACCCTGCTCGGCGCGCTGGGGTACCGGGTGGCCCGGCATCGCGGCGAGGTCCACGGCGGCGGCGATCCGGCTCCCCGTCCCGAGCAGTACGGCAACCACCTGGCCGTGACGGTCGACCTGGACGGCGAGACCTGGATGGTCGACGCGGGGCTGGGCAACGCCCACCACGAACCGATGCGCCTCGCCGTGGGCGAACACCGGCAGGGGCCGTTCGCCTTCGCCCTGGAGCGGACGACAGTGGCCGCCCCAGACTTGGCCACCGACACCGCTACCGACACCACCGCGGACACCGCGCCCGAGGGCTGGCGCTTCGTGCAGGACCGCACGCTCGGCACCGGCTCCTTTATCTGCATGGACTTCACCCTCGCCCCCGCGCAGTGGACCGATTTCCTGGCCCGGCACGTCGAGCTGTCCACGTCGCCGGACTCATCTTTCGTCAAGGCCGCGCAGATCTACCGGCGCGACGCCCTCGGCGTCGACTCCCTGCTGGGCTGCGTCCTGCACCGCATCGACGGCCCGCAGGCCCACACCAAACGCGAGCTGACCTCGTCCGGCGAGTGGTTCGAGGCGGCGACGGACGTCTTCGGCCTGGACCTGACCGCACTACCCGCAGAGGACCGCAAGCGACTGTGGCAGCGGATCCAGACCGCGCACGAGAACCGCTGAGCGTTCGGCGACGACTGCACGTCGCCGTCACGCTCGGCTGCGCCCTTCGTCAGGCCACGACGTCGAAGACGCGCAGCCGGTGCGCCACCGCCGCCGCCTCGGTGCGCGAGGCGACGCCGAGCTTGGCCAGGATGTTGGACACGTGCACGGACACCGTCTTCGTGCTGATGAACAGCCGCCCGCCGATCTGGCCGTTCGACAGGCCCTCGGCCACCAGCCGCAGCACGTCCAGCTCACGCGGCGTCAGGCCGAGGTTGCCGACCGCGCCGACGCCTGCCGTCGGATCCGAATCGGCCGCCGCGGATCCCGCCAGCGCTGAGCTCACGCCTGCCGCGCCTGCCGCGCCCGACGACCCACGATCTCCAGCGCCCGGCGTGGTGCTCGATACCGGTTGCAGAGCCAGACGCGCCGCCCGCACCAAGGCCTCGATCTGCTCCAGCAGCGGGGTTGCACCCAACGGCTCAAGCAGCGTCCGCGCCTGCCGGGCCGCCCGCGCGGCCTGCTCGCGCTCGCCGCAGACCGCGGCCGCCTCGGCCAGCCGGAACCGCAGATAGCCGCGCAGGTGCACCGGGCCGACCGCCTCGTCCGCAGCCGCCACCAGGCCGACCCACTGCACAGGGTCCTGATTCTCCTGCACCCGGCTGCGCGCGGTCTCGGCGGCCACCAGCCGCCGGTGCACGCCCTGCACCGGCGTGTGCACCGGGAGCGTCTCGCCGACCTGCGCGATGCGCGGCAGGATCGAGTCGGGGTCGAACTCGCCGGTCGCGGCCGCGCGGTCCGCCTCGGCCCGCGCCACCAGCGCCAGCATCTCCCACAGGAAGCGCTCGCTGCCCTCGCCCACCCCGCCGTCCAGCACGATGGACAGCGCCGCGCGCACCTCGGCGATGTGCCCGCGCGCGGCTGCCAGCCCGGCGACGGCGCGGTGCAGCGGGATCACGTACTGCGGCTCGCCGGTCTTCGAGCCGCCGCGCCGCCGGGCCGTGTCCAGGTCCGCCTGGGCCAGGTCGTAGCGCCCCCGCAGCACCTGCAGGTCGGCCCGCAGCCGCAGCAGCGCGAGGTCGTGCACGCCCGGCAGGTTCAGGTCGATCGCCTCGTCGATGTGCCGGGCCGCCTCGTCCCACTCCCCCAGCGCGATCAGCGGCTCGGCCAGATTGTTGCGCAGCATCCCGGACTGGATCGGGTTGCACGGGAGCATCGAACCCAGGCCGGCGCGGGCCATCTCGGCCGCCTCGGCGTACCGGCCCACGTCGTAGAGCTCCGAGGACAGGCCGATGTGGATGCGGGTCAGCAGGGTCGCGGTGTAGCCGAGCCGCAGCGCCTCGTCCCGGCTGGCCCGGCGCAGCGCCAGGCCCTCCTCGATCCGCCCGCCGTTGGTCAGGATCGCGGCGCGGGTGCTCTCGGCGTTGATCCGGTCCATGGCGTCGTCGGAGTTTCTGCACAGCTCGATCGCCTCGTCCGCCGCGATCAGCGCCTCGGAGAGCCGGCCGTGCAGGCACAGCGTGGAGGCCAGGCCGCTGAGCATGTAGCCGCGCTTGACCGTGTACTGCTCCTCGCGCAGCAGTTCGATCGCGCGCAGCTGGTCGCTGATCCCGGTACCGCGGCCGAGCGTGCGTCGGTGCTTGCCGCGCTGGTCGTACAGGTGCGCGGCCAGCGTCGGGCGTTCCAGCTCGTCGATCGCGGCCAGCCCGGCGTCGGCGAAGGCCAGGCCGCGGTCCATCGCGCCGGCGCGTCCGGCGGCCATCGAGGCGCGGTACATCAGGTAGACGTCGTCGGGCTGGACGCCCGGCTCGTGCGGCACCTGGTCCCACAGCTCCAGCGCGCGCTCGAACATGGCCAGCTCGTCGGCGAACGCGTAGCGGGCCCGCGCCGCCTCGGCCGCGGACAGCGCGGCGGTCAGCGCCTTGTCCGGGACGTGCGCGCGGTACCAGTAGTGCGCCAGCTCGACGTCGAAGCAGTCGGCCGAGACCAGCGCCGGGGTGGCGTCCAGCGACTCGGCCAGCCGCAGGTAGATCCGGGTGTGCTCGCCGGGCAGCAGCTCGCCGTGCACGACCTCGCGCATCAGCGCGTGCCGGAAGCGGTAGGTCTCGTGCTCCCCCGCCACCAGGATGTTGGCGGCGAACGCGGGGCGCAGCGCGTCGGTCAGCTCGTCCTCGCCGACCCCGGCCACGGCCGCGATCAGCGGCGGGTGCGCCGGCTGCACGGCGCTGGCCAGCAGCCGCAGCAGCCGCTGGGTCAACTCGGGCAGCCGCTCGACCCGGGCCATCAGCAGGTCGCGCAGGCTCCAGGACAGTTCCGGCCCGGCCCCCTCGGCGGCCACCCCGCAGGCCACCTCCTCGGTGAAGAAGGCGTTGCCCTCGGCCCGGCAGTAGACCTCCTCGACCTCCTCCGGCTCCGGCTCGCGGCCCAGGATGCCGCGCAGCTGCAGCGCGGTCTGCGCCCGGTCGAAGCGGTCGAGTTCGAGCCGCTCCACCCCGCGCACCCGGTCCAGCTCGGCCAGGAACGCGCGCAGCGGGTGGCCGCGGTGCAGCTCGTCGGCCCGGTAGGTGCCGACCGTCAGCACGGATCCCCCCCGCGAGACCCGCGCCAGATAGCCGAACAGCTCCCGGCTGGCCCGGTCCGCCCAGTGCAGGTCGTCCACGACCAGCACCAGCGGGCGCTGCGCACAAGCCTTCAGCAGCGCCGCCTGCACCGCCTCGAACAGCCGGATGCGGGCGTACTCGTCCTCCTGCTTGCGCTGCGGAGCCTCCCCCATCTCCGGCAGGATGCGGGCCAGCTCCAGGCCCTCCCAGCTCTCCCGGTCGATCAGCCCGCGGGCGTCGAGCGAGCGCAGCGCGGCAGCGAACGGGGCGAAGGGCACCCCGTCCCCGCCGCCCAGTTCGATGCAGCCCCCAACCGCCACCGTGGCGTCGAGCCGGATGGCGAACTCCTCCACCAGGCGGCTCTTGCCGATCCCCGCCTCGCCGCCGATCAGCACGGTCTGCGGTTCGCCGGTCACGGTCCGCGCGAACGCGGACCGCAGCCGGGCCAGCTCGTATTGACGGCCAACGAAGATCGGACTCACGGAACGGCTCGACACATTGCCGAGCATGTCACGTCCATCGATCCAGCGCACCGGCGTTTCCGGTGCGCTATCGCTCCCCGGCGCGGTCATGATCGGCGCAGCCTTTCCGGCGCGGACCGCGCTACGTCACCCGACGTCCTGTGCGCACACCGCCGCCACCGGCTTGCGCCGCACGGCCTGCGCACGTTCCCGGCTCTCCCGCTCCCGCCGCTGCCGCTTCAGGCCGCCGACCAGCCGGTCGTGCTCGGCCTCCGCGATGAGTCGCTGGAGGTGGCCCTGCGCCAGTTCGCGACCGAAACTCGCGTTCATCATCATGTTCGCCCCTCGTGAGGATCGCCTGCGTTTCTCCGACGTCCTCTACGATCCGCCCCAAGGTAGGCCCGGCGGATCGGTCGGATTCCCGAATCCGGGCTCCGGCTTGCGACCTAGGCCTACCTTAGGCAGCGCCCAGGTACCTCAGACGGCCGTGGACCGGTCTAAGGCGGCCGTCGGTGCAGCCGTGACGGGCTGTGCCGACTGGTTGAGACGGGTACGCAGCACGGCGGCCGCACCGACCTCCATCACGATGCAGGCGGCGAATACTCCGATCGCGACCATGAAGTAGATGGCGAGCAGGACCAGCTGCGGAGCCGTCGAGTAGGGCCAGTTCGCCCGCACGACCATCCGTCCCACGATCAGCAGGATGAGGGTGAACCTGCTGCCCCGCACGATCTGCATGCGGCGGACCAGGTACGGGATGCCGGCGAACCAGTGGTAGCCGATGTCCGGCCGGGTCCCGACGACCGCCACGGCGCGCGACATCCAAGTCCGGTTCCGGTAGCGCAGTGCGACGGCGAGCAGCGCGAGGGACGCGGCGAGCATCACGAGGGAGGCGACCGGCGCCGGACCCCCCGCCGCAATCGTCAGCAGCGCCACCACGAGCACGACCAGGTATCCGCCCGAGACCGACCAGCTGATCACACTGCGCCGGAACGCCAGTTCCAGATCCGCCGGGGCCGGCGGGTTCTTCCTGATGATCCGGGTCAGCCATTTCGGCAGCGGCGCGACGGCGAACTGCGCGGGTGGCGGCAGCGGCGCCATCCCCGGTGCGTTATCCGATGCAGGCACGGCCCACGGGTCGCATACGGTGCATTTCGCTCCGGCGGCCTGGAGTGCTCCGCCGCACGTCGGGCAGGTCATGATGTGGTCCCCTCCGATGACTAGAGCGCGACGATATCGGCTATCAGCACTCGCGTACAGGAAGAGGATCTGACCGCTAATCACCTGGGATCACCGCCGCCATGGGCCAGCGGGCGGCGCGCACGGAACGGCTACTGCCCGCTCCGAGCGCCGCCAGACCGATCACGGCGGTGAAGGCGAGGACCGCTGATACCGCGCCGACGTACTGCAACAGCAGCCCGGCGGCGAGCGGGCCGAGCGCGACGCCTACGCTCAGGATCGTCACCGTCGCGCTGATGGTGCGGCCGCGTACCGCGTCGTCGACTTGGCGGAAGACCAGGACGTCGAGCAGGACCACGGCAGCGGGCACGCCCAGCATCGAGGCGCCGAGCATGGCGCCGTACCACCACCAGCCGAACGGGAGTACCAGCGCGCAGTTGAGCGCCGCGATCCAGGCGCACAGCCCGACCAGCAGCCGGCCCGGACGCAGCATCCGGTGCAGCGGCCCCACCAGGGCCGCGCCGATCAGCCCGCCGAGTGAGCCGAGCGCCATGGCCAGGCCCACGTCGGCGGACGAGCCGCCGTGGCCGCGGATGAGCACCACGACGATGAGATCGATCGCCACGCCGCCGAGGTTGAGCAGCGAGAGCGCGATCAGGCAGACCCGCAGCATCGGGTCGCGCATGAGGGTCCTGATGCCGTCGAGGGCGCCGCCGGGCCCGTCGGCCGCCCCGCGCCGGGCCGCGCTGCCCTCGGCGTCGCGCGGGATCGCGAAGGCGCAGACCGCGGAGACCAGGTAGCCGAGGGCGGCGCCGAGGAACGGGAGGGTGCGCGAGACGGCGAAGAGGACGCCGGCGAGCGAGGGGCCGACGATCGACGCGGTATGCGTGCGGACCTCCTCGGTGGCCAGGGCCTTGGTGAGCTGCTCCGGCGCGACCACGGCCCGGGTGGCCAGCGAGCGGCCCGATCCGGAGAACGGCCGGGCCGCACCGGTGACGGCGGCGACGGCGAACAGGTGCGGGACGGTCAGGTGCCCGGCCAGCAGGGCGAGCACCGCGCTGCCGAACCCGAGCGAGCGCACCAGTTCCGAGCCGATCATCAGCGTGCGCCGGTTGTACCGGTCCATCACCATCCCGGCGGGCACTCCGGCGGCGATCGCGGCGGACGCGTCGATGAACCCGTACACGCCCGCCTGCGCGGCGGACCCGGTGGCCGCCAGGATCAGCAGCGGCACCGCCAGACCGGCGAAGCTCGATCCGAGATAGGCCCCGGCTCCCCCGATCCACAACGCCTGGAAGCGGCGGTTGCGGCTGAGCGGGACCTGCTGTGCGATCCGAGCGTCGTCGTCAGGTGCGTCCGGCGCACCGGTTACATGCGTATCCATGGCCACGTCTACGTCTGCGTCCCCGTCTGTTCGCGGTCTCCCTGCTATCGCCTGTGTCGTCATGCGCTCCGCCTGCCCTCCCGCTATTCGCAGCTTCGCGATCATTCATCCCATCGCTCCCATTCACGACAGCGTGAACGATTGCAGATGTGAGAGCATTGCGCAAGACTTGAGCGATAGAGCGAGTGAGAACGGAGTCTCGATGGCCGAGCCCGAGCCGACGACCGGCGACGAGCAGCAGGACTGGTTCGTCGAGGAGCGGATCATCACCGACCTGGACACGCTGCGCCTGCTCGCCGATCCGCTGCGCCTGTCCATCCTGGGCGCGTTCCCTCCCATGGCCCGGCGACCGATGTCCGTGAAGGAGATCGCCGAGAAGATCGACGAGGGCCAGACCAAGCTCTACCGGCACGTCAAGAAGCTGGAGGAGGCCGGGCTGATCCGCGTGGTGGAGACCCGGGTGGTGTCCGGGATCATCGAGAAGCGCTATCTGCCGGCGCAGAAGCGGATGATGATCGAAGGGTCGATGCTGGCCCAGGGACCGGAGCCGGACGACTTCACCGACACCCTGGTCGCCATGATGGACTCGGCCCGCGACCGGGTGCGCGCCGGGATACGGGCCGGACGCGTGCCGCTCACCGCCCCGGACGAGGGGCCGGACCTGAGCCCGCAGATCGGAAGCATCAGGGTGAACATGACCCTTGAGCGCTACAACGAACTGCGCGCCAAAGTGACCGATCTGCTGGAGAACATCGGCCCCAGCGACGAGAGCCCGGATGCGTTCTCGGTGCATCTGCAGGCGCTGGTGTACGCGAGCTTCGAGCCGCCGGAACAGGAGCCGGACCGGTCACCGTCCGACGACATCGCGACGCAAGCCGAGGAGTTCCTGGCCGCCGAGCAGTCCGCGCAGGAGCGGCAGACCAGGTCCAGGGCCCGGAGCACGAGCGAGAACGAGGCCAAGCGGCGGCACGCGTAGTCGGCCGGCTCGTCCGTCAGTGGACGGAGAAACCGCCGTCCACGAACAGCACCTGCCCGGTCACGTACGCCGAGGCGTTCGAGGCCAGGAACAGCGCCGCGCCCCGGAAATCCTCGGGCAGGCCGTTGCGCCCGGCCATCGAGCGTGCGGCCAATGCCTTCACCCGCTCCGGATCGGAGGCAGCCTGAGCCGTCAACGGCGTGAGCACGAAGCCCGGGATGATCGTGTTCACGCAGACCCCGTGCCCTGACCACGCCTCGGCCTGCGAACGCGTCAGCCCGGCCAGCCCCGCCTTCGAGACCCCGTAGACGCCGCTGTCCCCGAACGCCGAGATGCTCTGCTGCGAGCCGACGTTGATGATCCGGCCCCAGCCGCGCCCGGCCATCGCGGGCCCGAAGCGCTGGCCGAGCTGGAACGGGCCGACCAGGTTCGCGGCCAGGATCCCGTCATAGTCGGCCAGGCCCTGCGTACCCAGCGGAACGCGCGGGTTGGCCGCGGCGCAGTTGACCAGGATGTCGATCTCGCCCACCAGCGCGACCACTTCCTCGGCGGCCTCGGCCAGCCGGACCCGGTCGGCCACATCCGCCGCGACCCAGTGCACGTCCACGGATTCCGCGCCGTCGCCGCTATCCGATCCCCGGATTCGCTCCACCGCCGCTTTGAGCTCCGCCTCACGCCGCGCCAGCAGCACCGTGCACGCCCCGGCCGAAGCAATTGCCTCCGCCATCGCGTAGCCGATGCCCGAGCTGCCGCCGGTCACCAGCGCCGTGCGCCCGCGCAGGGAGAACAGTTCGTCGAGAACTCGCATCTCGGTGCTCAGTGTGCGCAGGCCCAGGAGGCCTTGTCGGTCGCCTGTTGGGCGAGGGCACGCAGTTCGCGCACGGCGTTGTCCCGGTCGTCCGCGGCGTACACGGCCGACCCGGCGACGAACACGTCCGCTCCGGCGTCGGCGCAGCGCTCGATCGTCTCGGTCGAGACTCCGCCGTCCATCTGCAGCCAGATCTGGCCGCCGTGCCGCGCGATGGCCTCGCGGGCGCGCCGCACCTTGGGCAGCACCGACTCCAGGAAGCGCTGGCCGCCGAAGCCCGGCTCGACCGACATGATCAGGACCATGTCGAGCTCCGGCAGCAGGTCCTCATAGGGCTCGATCGCAGTAGCCGGGCGCAGCGCCATCCCGGCCCGGCTGCCGGCCGCGCGCAGCGTGCGGGCCAGCCGGATCGGGGCGGCGGCGGCCTCGACGTGGAAGGTCACCGAACCGGCCCCGGCCTCGGCGTACGCGGGCGCCCAGCGGTCCGGGTCCTCGATCATCAGATGGCAGTCCAGCGGCAGCGCCGAGGCCCGCCGCAGCGCCTCGACCACCGGCAGGCCGAGGGTGAGGTTCGGGACGAAGTGATTGTCCATCACGTCCACGTGCACCCAGTCGGCGGACCGGGAGACCGAGGCCACCTCGTCGGCCAGCCGGGCGAAGTCGCTGTTGAGGATCGAGGGCGAGATCTGGACCGTCATGCGGCCATTGTCTCGTACCGCGTCGGCGGCCCGCACGACGGTCCGCGCATGCGATCGTCCGGGCCTGGGCCCGTCGAGCACGTGCGGCGACCGGCGATGATGGTGCCGTGGACGTACGAGCGATCTCCCCGGCACTTCTGGTCGAGCAGCTCGCGGACCGGATCGCCGCATTCCCGCGCGACGAGTGGGTACGCGTAGCGCTCGACGGCGCGCCCGCCGCCGAGCCGGGCCGGCTGGCCGGGGAGCTGCTCGGTCCGCTGCGGCTGCGCGGGCGCGCCGCCCTGCGCGTGTCGGCCGGGGACTTCCTGCGCCCGGCCTCGCTGCGCCTGGAGTTCGGCCGCACCGACCCGGACGTCTTCCACGACGAGTGGCTCGACACCAGGGCCCTGATCCGCGAGGTGCTCGGCCCGCTCGGGCCCGGCGGCAGCGGGAAGGTGCTGCCCGCGCTGTGGGACACCGCGCGAGACCGGGCCAGCCGGGCCGAGTACACGATGCTCGCGCCCGGCGGAGTGCTGCTGCTGGACGGCCCGCTGCTGCTCGGGCGCGGCCTGCCGTTCGAGCTGGCCGTGCACCTGTGGCTCTCCCCCGCCGCGCTGGCCAGACGGACCCCGCCGGATGCCGCGTGGTCGCTGCCCGCCTACGCTCGCTACGAGAGCGAGACCGACCCGATGCACGCCGCCGACGTGGTCGTCCGCGTCGACGACCCCCGGCATCCCGCCCTCGTGACCCGCCCTTGAACCGCAGCGTTGGAAAGGACCGCGGAACCATGGCAGACACCGCGCAGGCGCTCTTCGACGAGCTGGCTGAGGAGCTGGCTCCGCTCGGCGCCAGGAGGTCGAAGATGTTCGGCATGCCCTGCCTCAAGGACCCGGACGGCAAGGCCTTCGCCGGGTTGCACGACGGCCAGCTGGTGGTGCGGCTGCCCCGGGACTCCGCGCAGCACGCCGAGGCGCTCGCCCTGGACGGGGCGCACCTGTTCCGGCCGATGGCCGAGCGTCCGGCGATGAAGGACTGGATCTGCCTTCCGGAGACCGAGCACGAGCGCTGGTCCGAGTTCGCGGTGGCCGCACGGGCCGCGCCCCGGTCCTGATCAGCGCCGGTCCGCGAGCGCGGCCGCGGGCAGGATCTCCCGGGGCAGCGCCGGGGCGCCCGGCCGGGCGCCCCACTCGCGCGGGTAGCCGAGTGAGACCTCTTCGAAGCGCACCCCGTCGTGCCAGGTGGTGCGCGGAATGTGTAAGTGCCCGTACACCATGGCCGCGACCGGGAAGCGCAGGTGCCAGTCGGCGGTCGCCTGCGTGCCGCACCACTGCGCGAACTCGGGGTAATACAGCACGTTGGTCGGATCGCGGACCAGCGGATAGTGGTTGACCAGCACCAGCGGCTCGGTCGGATCGCAGGCCTCGAGCCGGCGCAGGGTCAGCGCGACCCGTTCCCGGCACCAGTCCTCGCGCTGTGGATAAGGGTCCGGATGCAGGCGGAACTCGTCGTTGCACACCACGCCGGTGCGGTAGGCGTATGCGAGCCCTTCTTCCTTCGTGTGGGTACCGGGCGGGTGGAAGCTGTAGTCGTAGAGCAGGAACAGCGGGGCGATCCTGACCGGTCCGTCCGGCCCCGGCCACAGGGCGAAGGGGTCCTCCGGGGTGAGCACGCCGAGCCCCCGGCAGACCTCGACCAGCCGCTCGTAGCGGGCCACCCCGCGCAGCGCGTCCTCGCCGGACTCGGAACTCCACAGCTCGTGGTTGCCCGGCACCCACACCACCTGCGCGAACCGCCCGGCCAGCAGCTCGAGCACCTCCGCGAGGTCCGCGATCCGCTCGCACACGTCTCCGGCCACCAGGAGCCAGTCCGCCGCTGACCGCGGGCGCAGCTGCTCCACGTACGCGCGGTTCTCCGGGTACGAGACGTGCAGATCGCTGACCGCCAGCAGGCTGCCGCCGGTGAACTCGTTCATGAGCACTCAGGGTGCCGTTAAACCGGGTACCGCGGCAATCCCCCCAAGTGCTTTGGATGTCGCCGGACGAGGATGGTGACACGGCGCACCTGCGGCCGTCCGGCTACTTCGCGGAGTACACCAGCCGTCGCGCGAAGTTCCGATAGCCGACCCGCTCGAACGAGGCCGCCATGGGCTTGTTCGCCAGGTCGGTGTCGGCCAGGACGCGCCCGGCGTCGGACTCGTCGACGAGCACCCGGGTGATCTGCGCCAGGATCTCGTCGATATAGCCGTGGCCCCGGTGCTCCGGGAGCACGCCGAGGTAGCCGACCACGGCCTCCTGGGCGTTGCGGGACGGGATGCCGAAGCCGACCGTCTCGCCGTCCTGATTCGCCGCGATCAGCCACCAGGAACGCTTGCCGTGCATCAGGTCCCGGTAGTGCTCGACGTCGCTGCGGGCGTGCACCTCGGCGCCGAACTCGGCGGCCTGCTCGGTGGTGTAGCTGTCCAGCGATCCCTGGACGACCCGGGCGAGCACGTCGACGAACACCTCGTCGTCCGGCTCCTCCCGGAAGACGACACGCCCGGTGGGCGCCGGGATACCGGCCTCGGGGGTCCACTCGTAGCGCAGCCGCTCGAGCTGCTCGCCGAGTCCGGCCCGCTCGGCCGCCTCCCGACGCCACGTCAGGTCCCTGATGAGATCGGGCTCGTTGCGCCAGTCGCTCGATACGAACACGTGGTACGGCGGCGGCTCGATCAGACCCGGGTCCTTGGCGTATGCCCGGTGCGCGGCCTTGAGCAGCTCGGCCGCCAGAGCCGTGCGCCGCTCGCCGTCGCCCAGGGATTCGTGTACGTACAGCGCGTCGAGCGAGCCCGGCGTCAATCCCAGCGCGGCGCCCCACCAGATCCCGGCGGCGAGCAGCTCGCCATTGTCGTCGTCCTCTGCGACCCAGGTCCACTCGAGCCGGTACTGCCGGTCGGCGAGCGAGCGGTTGAAGCCGCCCGCGCTCAACGAAGTGACCTCGTCCGGGCGGATCAGGGCACGGACGGAATCGAGGTCTGACTTGCGCGCGGCGCGGAAGACGACGGGGCGGTCGGCCATATACACCTCCAGGGCGCTCACCCTAGATCGGTGCACAGATCATGGTCAATCCGTTTCGCGGCGGCGCAGCAGGGCCAGGTACATCGCGTCGGTGTCGTGGATGTGCGGCCACAGCTGTACGTCCGGGCCGTCGCCGAGTTCTGGCACGCCGGGGAGGTACGGGCGGGCGTCGATCTGCTCGACGTCGTCGCGCCCGGCGAGTACGTCGGAGACGACCAGCCGGGTCTCGGCCGGGTGCGGGGAGCAGGTCACGTACGCGACCAGGCCGCCGGGACGGGTCGAGTCCAGCGCCGAGGCCAGCAGCTTCTTCTGCAGCGTGGCCAGCCGGGACACGTCGCCCGGCTCGCGCCGCCACCGCGACTCGGGCCGCCGCCGCAGCGCGCCGAGGCCGGTGCACGGGGCGTCCACCAGGACCCGGTCGAAGGTGCCGGACAGCCACGGCGGCTCGGTGCCGTTGGCGGTCACCACCTTGTGCACGCCCTGGATCGGCTGCAGCGCCCGCTTGACCAGCCGGGCCCGGTGCGGGGCCAGCTCGGCGGCGACGAGGCGGTCGCCGCGCTGCGAGGCGATGGCCGCGAGCAGCGCCGCCTTGCCGCCGGGTCCGGCGCACAGGTCGAGCCAGAGCTCGCCCTGCCAGTCACCGGCTCTCTCGGCACTGCCGTCCCGCGCCGGGCGGTCCAACGGTGCGGCGGCCAGTGCGAGCGCGACCAGCTGGCTGCCCTCGTCCTGCACCCCCGCCCGCCCTCGGGCCACGGCCTCGAACTGCGCGGGGTCGCCCTGCGGGAGATACGCGGCGGTCGGCGCGTACCGGCCCGGCTCAGCCCCCTGCTCCACCAGGTCGGCCTGGTCGGACAGTCCGGGCCGGGCGGCCAGGGTGACTCCGGGGCGGAGGTTGTCCGCCTCCAGCAGCCGGTCGATCTCGTCGTAGGCGGCCTCCTTGCCGCGGTGCATGGCCAATGCGTCCCAGAGCGCTGAGACGACCCAGGCCGGATGCGAGCGGTACACCGCGAGGTAGCCCTCGGGATCGCGCTCGGGATCGGGCGCGACCCGCTCCACCCAGTCGCGCAGGTCGTGCTGTCCGACCTTGCGCAGCACCGCGTTGACCATGCGCGCCGCGCCCTCGTGGATCACGTCGCGGGCCAGCTCCACCGTCGCGTCCACGGCGGCGTGCGCCGGGATGCGGGTGGCCAGCAGCTGGTGCGCGCCGAGCCGCAGCACGTCGAGCACCTCGGGATCGAGCTGGGCCAGCGGACGGTCCACGCACTCGGCCAGGATCGCGTCATAGGTGCCGCGCCCGCGCAGCGCCCCGTAAGCCAGCTCGGTCGCGAGGGCAGCGTCACGCGTGTCGAGCCGCCGCTCGGTGAGCAGCTTGGGCAGGACGAGGTTCGCGTAGGCCTCGCGATCAGTCACGGCGCGGAGCGTGTCATAGGCCGCGCGGCGGGCAGGGTCGGTGCGCATCACACCATTATCCAGCCGGGACGGGGTCATTCGCGCCACCGGGCGGCCGAAATATGTCAAGGCATTGTGTCCACCTGAGCGAGACGACTGTAAACCCTGTCCGACTCAACGGGACAGCTGTGAACTGTGTCCGTCCGAGCGAGACAGCTGTAAACCTTGTCTCGCTGAACGGGACGACTGTAAACAGCAGTCATCCCGCTACAGTCATCCCGCTACTCGAATCGCGCGTCTTCCGGCAGCCGCAGCCCACGGGCCCAGTCCGCCGCCGCCATCCGCTTCTTGCCCTGGGCCTGGACCTCGCCGAGCCGCACCGTGTGCCCGGAGCCGGTACCGACCTGCAGGCCGCGCTTGTCCGCCACGATCGCCCCCGGCTCGACGTCGGTCACCCCCGGGATCGGCGTGACCGGGAAGATCTTGACCCGCTCCCCCGCCAGCGTCGTCCACGCCCCGGGCGCGGGGGTGCACGCGCGCACCTGCCGGTCGACGTGCAACGCAGGGGTCTTCCAGTCGATCCGGGCGTCGTCGGTGGTCACCTTCGGCGCGTGCGACACGCCCTCGGCCGGCTGCGGCACCGCGGTCAGCCGGCCCTCCTCGATCCCGTCCAGGGTCGCGACCAGCAGCCGGGCCCCGTCCACGGCCAGCCGGGCGAGCAGGTCGCCGCTGGTGTCGGCGCGGCCGATCTCCTCGGTCACCGTGCCGAACACCGGCCCGGTGTCCAGGCCCTCCTCCAATCGGAAGGTGCACGCCCCGGTGACCTCGTCTCCGGCCAGGATCGCGTGCTGCACCGGGGCCGCGCCGCGCCAGGCCGGCAGCAGCGAGAAGTGCAGATTGATCCAGCCCTGCGCAGGCACGGCCAGCGCGGCGGGCGGGATCAGCCCGCCGTAGGCGACCACCGGACAGGCGTCCGGAGCGAGTTCGGCCAGCCGGGTGAGGAACTGCGGGTCGCGGGGCCGCGGCGGGGTGAGCACCTCGACACCCGCCTCGTCGGCGATCCGGCGCACCGGGGACGACTCCATCCGGCGCCCGCGGCCGGTCGGCGCGTCCGGGCGGGTCAGCACCGCGATCACCTCGTGCCGGGAACCGAGCAGCGCCTCCAGCGAGGGGACGGCCGGCTCAGGCGTCCCGGCGAACAGAATCCGCATGCCCGTCTCCCTTGCTCGTGTTACTGCCGAGCGCTCGTGTCAGTGCTCGTGTTACTGCCGAGGCGCTAGTGCCGTGGCGGCCAACGTTCGCCCGCAAGTGAGGCGTTCCAGGGCGGCATATGGCAAGGCGCGGGGACGCCCTCGCACTGGTTTGTGCGTGAGCGTTCCCGCAACGCAGCCAGATGTCGTGCTGGGACGGCGAACGG
>Ga0307507_10001046_pt1 | contig 61623 bp, 18 predicted proteins | sample 7_EM_MG_FD_207223 | JGI IMG/M metagenome (GOLD analysis project Ga0307507, IMG submission 207223) | Populus trichocarpa ectomycorrhiza microbial communities from riparian zone in the Pacific Northwest, United States - 7_EM | ecosystem: Host-associated > Plants > Roots > Unclassified | place...
AGTATTGTACGTAGTATAATACAACGGATATAAAAAAAAAAAAAAAAAAAAAAAAGCAAACGCGTGTCTCTTAATTCCACTTATTTAGATTAGGTTTTTACCTATTATTATTCTAGGGTTAACTAGCGTTGCTCTAGGGCTGTAAAGCCTACTCGCGTTATTCTTCCGCAGAGCAGTTAGATTAGAATCTTCCCCTATTATTAAAGTGAGGTTTAGTCCTACGCTCTTTATTATTAGCATCTTATTCCTTTTGCTTGTCTAGATAGTCTCTTTTAGCATTCTTAATCTAAGTAGCTTTAGAGATAAGCTTTTCTTAAAAGGTAGGAATTTTGCCCTTCTCCTATATAGCCTGTTAAATCTTAGGTTATAACTTGGCAAGTAGCTAATAAAGTTATATAGCGTTATCCCACAGGTCTAAGTAGGGTATATTATCTTCTAGCTCTTCTAAGTAGTTTATAAACTGGACTACACTCTAGCCTTCTTACTGTTTTGCATTATAGTATTACTAGTTATAATCCATCCCTTAATTAGTAGGGTCTTAGACCTAATTAACTAACTAGGACTTAAATTTGCTAAATCTAAGGGGTGTAGTAAGTTTCTTCTTATAGCATATCTATAAACTCTTAATAGTGCTATATAGGAAGGTAGAAGCAATTAGTGTCTAATTATACTTATTAGAGTAACATTTTAGATTTAGCTAAAACTTGGTTTTATATTAACGGATAAAATAATTATAGTTCTAAAGACTATTACTATTATACTTATCAGGTTCCTTTATACAGAATTTAGGTTTATCTAACATTACGGCATAGTATAGCGTTACCCCTTTAAGTCCGCTTCGTGTTTAGGATGTCTATACTTCTCCTAATTGTCCTTATAATTGTTCTTAGTAGTTTTAATATACTTATCTTAATTATATTTCCAACTCCTTTGTTTTTTATAAGGTCTTATATAGTAATCACTCTAATAACTTCCTAGCGGTAATTATTCCTAAAGGTCTTAAAAAGTTAAACGGACTAGCTATGGCTTCTTAATCTACTCCTTTATAAGTAGAGGGGATGCACTCCTCTAGGGAGACTTTGCCAGCCTCTTATAGTAAGGGCGTTGTTTTAGGGGGTAAGAAGGTATAGCCCGTTATTGTTAATTAATAGCTATACGTTCCTTCTATAAAGGATTATAAGCGATTAGAATTATAAAAGGCCAGTTTAACCGGAATATATAGTTATCTAATTAACAGTGTAGAATAAGAGTTACAGGTAAGTAGAAGGTAAGTTAAAGGTAGAATGAGCTTTATATATTAAAGGACAAATGCTTTTTAACTTCTTCTATTTAGAGACTAATCGCTAGTTCTTCTATTTAGAGACTAATCGCTAGTTCTTCTCTAGAGGAGAACTAGCTCCCTATATAATCCTTCTAAGACACTAGTAAAACCCTTTACCCCTTATCTGTCTAACCATATCTCCTCCAGGATATTAGTGGGACATTAGTGAAACCTTTATTTATCTTATCTAATATGTACCTTTTAGGAGCGCCCGTTACACTTTTATAAACTTTACCTAGAACTACTACAGCCCTATTTCGCAGAAGCTTAAGTTTAAAGGGGGGGTACTATTATAGGACACCTCTATAACACCTTATATATATTTACCTATTTTTACTAACGTAGTAAAAAGAAATGAACCGCAAGACGGCAATCTAATAGTAATATGCCGGTAATCTATGGTAATCTAACGGCAATCTACCGCATTTTGCTATATTTTACTAAGTCTACTAAATCTTACTAAGTTCTGCTAGGACCGCTACTTAAATCCTATTCTGCTCTATATATATATTAACTAAATAACCAAGCGAACAATATATACCCTTTCTTCCCTTATATAACGTTTTGACTTAGTTATATAGTTTATATACATAGCTTAATAATATCTACTTCGCTATATATTATTATCGCTTATACTTACTCTATAACACTAACTTACTATAACACTAACTTACTATAGCTTTAACTTTCTTTAAATCCATATAGATCTTATCTAGTTTAATAATAAATTTAATAAAATCAGTCTTCCTTATAAAGAACTTATATTTCTTAATTACTACTAGTATTTTTCTTCTTCTTATAGTCTCTTTAAGGCCTATTTAATATATTCTTCATATTTCCCCTTACTTATTAGGTAGATATTATTATTATTAGAAGCGTCCTATTATATTGATTTTAGGAGAGAGGAACCCGCCTGAACTTTTGGAGCTCTTACTGCACCCGGCCCAAAAAGACCAAACCAACTAAAAGAACCCTGAAAAACACCCTGATAATCCCCTGAGATGCATGCATCACAGGGGAGGCACAGGTGGAACGACGGTGGTACGTAGTCGCGCGCGACCGCCAGACCTATACCCAACAATGGCCCCCTATAACAATAACAAAGATGGGCGAATACCATACCAGAAAGCGGAAATACCCTAATTAAGAAGGCATCTGACAAAATATAAAGCCTATTGGACGCGTCTAGTATCTGGAACTGTGGGGGAGTATCTGTTAGCTATTACGAACTAATATAGCTAGTAGAATAGCTCTAGTCCAGCGAACCTTAGGCGCCCCTTTAGTAAACCCTTAATTAAATCCTCCAATAGCTAAATAAAATTGAAGATAAACAAAACCCCCCCTTATAGGCGAACTGTACCTGGGCCGCCGTAGCTGCGCTCCTATAGTATAGGGAACCTACCCCCCTAAAAATAACAACCGGGTATATAATCACAATACGACCAAATATAGAAAAGGTAGAGGAACTTAGGGGATAATCAGAAATAGAAGTTCTTATAGAGATTTATAAGGAGGTCTATAACGCCGTCGCAGTCCAACACCTTAGGAGTGGAGACATTAGAGTCACCCTAAAGGACTAATAGGCAAAGGAACGGGCCGTAAGGGCAGGGGACAGGCTAGGAGAGCGTATTGGCATAAAAGTGCTTTGTGAAGATTACCTAGTTAAAGTCCTGTCGGTTCCCATAAGCCTTAGGGTAGAAAGGGGACGCTAGGCGGACAATACAGCAACTATATAGGAGATAGTAAAACAAATGGAACGCCTTATACCAGAACTCGTAATTACCCAGATCTAATAGCTTTAATAGGAAAATATAAACTAAGCATATAATGAGAATAATAAGAGGATATAAGGGGCGCTAGAGACTCGCTAGGGAGATAATAGACAAACGTATAGCTCCCTTATCGTTAGCGTATATATACTAGGAATGCAAAAACTCCTTATCCAAAAAGGAATAATTATAAATGGCCTTATATATAATATAAGGCTCTATAACCATAGACTACGCCTGGAATAATATTATTGCTATGTATAATAGGGACACACCCAATCCACATACGCAGCACAGGTATGCTGCGGCCACTATGCAGGCCCCTATGATATAAGACAATGTATAAATTAAGACTAAATAAAATGCGCGAACTGTTACCAAAGCACACATAAGGTGTGGGAGAGAGAAGACTGTATTAAATATAGGAGACGGAAGGAAAGGGCTTAACAGCTACGGGAATAACTGCACGCTAGGTTATACAAATGGAAACAATAGGTAATAAGCTAGGGGGACACAGGTGTCTTCCTAGCGTTTCCTACCTTTAATACTAGGGGGCTAAGCTAGCTATCCCAAGCCTTAACGGGCCAAAAGTGACGCTGTGTGACATTACCAGACCGAACAGGGACATAAGGGATATATAGGATATAAGGGAGAGGACGCCCAGTAGGAAGACCCCTATAGACGGCTATAGCAAGTTTAAGGCCGGGACAATTAAGAATTAGATTTAACGCGGTAAACACAATATACGTAGCTGGCTTATAAGGGGCATATAGCCAACCGGCGAGAATGGGGGAAGAACCGGAGGTAATAACAGACTTAAATTTAGAAAGGCTAGTAGGAACATAAGATATAAGAATAGAAAGCTTTACATAAAATAAGTAGTGGCTAGGGAGTAAATATAGGAGATGGAAGTTCTAAACATTTTAGAGAAAGTGGAAATGGAAGAAGTAAGGAGCGAAGGAAAGGCGAAGGACCCCTACCAGGGGTCCGCTACTTGACCATTATATAGTATAACTGCGGCAATACGAACCACTATCTAGTAAGGCCCCTACTAGATAGTCTAGACCTAGAGAAATACTATATTCTTACTATATAAGAGCCGTATTATAATACCTATATATAATTAATATACTGCCCCCAAGGATTCCAGCTCCTATATAAACCAAAAGCAGCCATATGCGTATGCTTTATAATTAGTAAAAATATCAGCCTTGCCTTATAGTTATAGCAGGCAGTTAACCTAGATATTATAGTTATAACTATCTAGATATACAGGGGACTAGTAATATGCGGATAGTTGGGGCCCTAACTAAAATTTTGACCCGAGTTTGTAATTTAGAGCTTTATTATATAGACTTTAATTAATATATATAGAGATGAGGTTTTCCAGGGGGAGACCCCCTGGGACCCCCCTATATAGAGCCCTCTACGTAGGATCTAATATAGTAGATTATAATTCCAATTTAAAGCTTTATATACTAAATATTTTTAATGCCTAATAAATAAATCGCTGTATGGCTGGAATTAAAATCTACTACCCCAACTTGATTAAACGCGCGTGTAAGAAGAGACATAACGGTATACTAAGACCCTTCCCCTAACGGGCAGAGGCGGTGCGGCCACAGTAGCATCAATTAACTACGTCGTTGCCCACCAGTTTGGATGTACGACGACGCAATGGCTTGGCGACGACGCAATAGCTCGGCGCCAAGCAATAAGAGGGAGGGAGGGAGAGAGGGGAGGAGATTACAGGTGGCTCGGCCACTGCAAGAAGGTCGTAATAGTGGTATAGTGTTGAACTTTAAAAATTGTGTCCTGGGAGCTTAATTAACAACCCCTATATAAACCGTTAACAACGTTTAATTATAGAGCTTTAAACCGGCAGATATTCTAGGAATGTATATTATAAGCAGCTCCGAGTGCAAAATCTAGAATATTTAGTAGTGGTGGAGTACGGGACGGGGTATATATTTGTGTTCCCAAATATCGTTATATAACACAATATTTGGGTAATAAAAACTAGCCGTTGATATTGCTCAACTAACACTTACTAGAGGGTCCTCCGTCCTTTCTATCTTCTCTCTTGCCCGTTATCTCCTCGTTTAATGCTGTCCATATCACCACATTAACCAATAGATCCCTTAGTGGGGACTAGGGAGGGGTATTGGAGCACCTCCAGCTCCTATAAGGAAGAAGAAAGAGGAAAGGAAGGTATAGAGGAGGGAGTATTTATAGACGGGAGGAGGCCTACAAGCATAGGAGATTAGGCGGCTATAAATAGCTATTAACGTTGCTTGACTAACACCTACTGGAGGCTCCTCCGTCCTTTTTATCTTCTCTCTCGCCCGTCGTCTCCTTGTCCAATACTGTCTATATCACTACATCAACTAATAGATCCCTCGGTGGAGACTAAAAAGGCGTATTAGAGCACCTCCAGCTCCCTATAAGGAGGAAGAAAAGAAGGGAAGGTATAGAAAAGGGAGTATTTATAGACGGGAGGAGGCCTGCGAAAGGAATGGTAGTAAGGTTAAGGCGCCTTAGTCACTGCTAGGTGGTATTATCTTATTAAGAGGGTCTACTGCAGTAACCAAGTGAGGTTAATTTAGAAGTAATATACATTCTTAGAGGTCACGTAACTTATTATATAAGCAACATTTCCGCCCTTTAAAAAAAAGTAAAAAATTCCAAAAATTAATCAACGCTATAGACAGCAGCAATATTGATCTGGTAATACTGCCAATTCTCCCTGTATACTATTGTATGTATATCTAACAGCTCTAGAGGCGATAAGAAGGTAGGACGGATAGGGGGGTTAAAATTTAGATAAATTGGATTTTGTAGATAAGCTATTTAAAAGTTAGGAAACCAAGACAAATACTATATTCTCCGCTTACCTTTAAGCCAGTACATGATTTCCTATTTAGGAAAAGTCGTTTGCGAGTAGTTGCTGCTGCCTCCGTACAAAATCTTCCTGTTGTGCCTTCTTAGCCTTGCTTATAGATAACTAAAATCGTTCCTTATTAAATCTACGTTCGAACATAAGCCCCGAAAGCTTTTTAACTCGTGAGATTGCTATATAAGTTAGCCCAGCTATCTTATCCTTTTCCTTAATATCTAGAACCACCCGGTTAAGTATTAGGCCCTAGCTTTTATATATAGTAAGAGCAAAAGCCAGAGTAACTGGAAACTAATACTGTAAGTAAGAGCCTCTTGTACCCTCCCACTTATAAAGTACGGAAAAGATAGGGACAACCTTTATCCTATCCTACTAAGTAAATAGGGCAGGTCTGTTATAACTATCTACCGCAATTAGCAGTGCCTGGGGCTGATTCTTTTTAATATTAGCGTCCTCCTTCCATATAATATCTTTAACTATACTAGTAGTACCATTTACTAAGCCTGGTTCAACCCAGATATTCTATATTAGTATAACTTTAGCGCTAATATATAGGGTTAAATTCTCTAGAGTATTATACTAATTGGGAGTAACCTTTTGTGCACCCACACTAGAGTTAACTAACTTAATAGCCACTACTGGCTATAAAAGATCGCGAAGCTAAGTAGTGTTATATTTACCTATAGTAGCGCGTATGCCGTATAGCTAAGTTGTGTTATCAAAGCCCGCAACCTTGTTAGTAGATAGGCCCTGCTTATACCTAGTTAAAAGAAGCTTCTAGGTTAAATTACTTATAGAATCACTACGTAGCTCCACAAGGGCGGTCCTAAATATAGTGCTCTTAGGGTTATTACCGCCCTGCCGCATAACTTAATCTAGGATAGTAGTTCGGTTAATTGCCTTATAGGCTCCCTTTCCACGGCTGGCGAGCTCTGATGGCCTAGCGGGTAGATTACTGTATAAGGCCGCCTGACCTATAGGGGGAAGCTGATGGAAATTGCCTACTAGTAAGATGTTTAAGCCTCCGAAGTAGTTGTTGTTATATATAGGGTAGATCTAACGGAGGCGGCGATTAATCTAGGCCAGATATACTTGCCTAATTATAGATTTCTTGTCAAGGATAAGATAGTAAATATCCTTAAAAGCTTGTTGTAGAGGTATAAGACTGGCAGCAGGTAATTCCTTAAAGGGGTGATTTACCGGTAGCTTTAATAGATCGTATATAGTCCTGCCGTTAATATTAAAGGCAGCTACTTTAGTAGGGGCGGCTCGAGCTAATGGCGACGGCTTGCCACTAGCCCTTGCCATAGTACAAAGCGTAGTAGAGAGAATAGTAATAAGATATGATTTGCCAGTTCCTGCCTCTCCATCAACATTAATCCGTAGTGGAGGGGGGCTATGGCCCAATTGGATCTGCCTATAGTGATTAACTACGGCGTTATAAATATAACGCTAGCCTGGTTGTAAGGAAGACAGAGTTGCTGTTTAGGATAGGCGGCTCCGCGGTAGAGGCTATAATTATGCTTCCTGCCAATAAGTCCTCTTATTAAGCTGCGGGTACGTACCCTAATATATACCCTAATCGTAGTTACGGTCAAGCTCCCTATTACTAAGCCTGTCAGGATCTTTAATCTTAACTCTATTAGTATTTCGAACGCGGGCATGTAGGGCCTTAAAGGACTAATATAGCTCTAAGTTGTCTGCGAAATCACCCTTAAACTTATTAATATTATTAGCAGTTTCGTAAGCTTCCTCTAGTTTCTGATTATAGAAGTAGTTGGGTGGGTACTAATAAGAGTTAACATAAGCCTAATAGGAAGCTATATAATTAGGGGCCCTAAATCTATTAGTATAAGTAGCTATATCCTTATACTCCCTACACGGGTGATAAAGGATAAGCTTTACACGACAGAACTTAGGATACTATAGATGGGAAGGATTGCCCTTATATCACAAAAAGTATAATATAACTTAAGGCCTTACTCTTGGTTGACGCTTATAAGTAAAGTAATTAAAATAGAGTAGAAAATTGAGGAAAGTAACGTCCTCTACCCTATTTGGGCGGCGCTTATATTTCTTATAGTTAGACAGTCTGTGCCCTTATAGTTGCCTATCCTTAAGCTTATATGTAGCGCTCTAATCGTCCTCCTGGTAATAGTCTAAAGTTACTACATTCCTAGAGCCTTCGCAAAGGGGAATGTTAAGAAGTAGATGGTATACCTCCTATGCTGACTAATCGCGTTTGGTAATAAGCTTGTTTATAAACCTGGCCACTACCAAACTAAAGGCATAAAGGCTGTTGGCGTGTGGCTGTACTAATTAGAGCAACTCTTGGTAGGAAGTTAATTTCTTCTCTTCCTTGCTGCAATATTTGCCTATATAGTTGACTATTACTGATATGCTTGTAGCGGGTGACGTATTAATATTTGCCATCCACGCCAATATTATAGCTGTATTATAACCATTAAGAAGCTTATTGTTACGCTACGGACAGAACGTCCAGTGATATAGATTTTAATCTTTTAATACAGCGGCCTTATTGCGGAGAGAGCGTGGAAAATAGAAGCGGTACTCCTTTATTTTAGTGGAGCCTTTCTTTAATTTTAAGCAGTAAGATTCGGTATAACTGCAGTGCCGTTGAAATTGATTAAGGTAGGTAGTAAGAAGCTTACTAGTATTAAGCTGTTCTTCATAGCTGAGAGCAGAAGGATGTTGGAGATTAGAAGGCCTAGATCAATCAGGATTTATTATAGATATAAAAGTAGTCCAGTACTTAGTAAAAGCCGCCCTTAATTTACTAGATAACGGATCTAGCCTTGGGGCTGTTAAACTCCATAAGAAGCTATGTATATGGCCACTACCTCGTACCTGCTACTTATATCGGGACTAAAAGTCTGTGCTATTAAATAGATCTATAAGTACGTGCTTCCTGAATAGATCGAAGCGGCGATGCAGCCAGTAAGCAGCAATATGCGGATTATTGTTGAGATTTTAAGAAGCAATCTGGTAGCGCTAAGCCTTATTAGCAGCCTTATACTCGTCAAATAGAGGCATATGAGAGTGTAGGTTATGCCAATGTAGATCAGCAGCGCTAAGTGTAAAGAATAGAGACCCGCTTTTAATATTTTTAGTATAAGCTATAAGCTTATTTCTCTTCTGCCTCCAGTAAGGTCTAGTGCCCTTAAGGTTCTGTGTATACTATACAATCTTATTTAGCAACTGGTTACCCCTATTACTATTTATAAGATTACTAAGCTTATTTAAAGATAGACCATTCTTATCTGATTGGCTATAAAGGAAGCGGGTGGTGTTAAGGGCTTGCTCTCTTATAATCCAATTAAACACGTAGTAGTGAAATAAGGGGTGGCGGCCAAACCAACCGTCCTGATACTTAAGCATATGCTTGGCGTACGCAGCCAGGGTAACTATACGGCTTTATAGCATGTTAAAATCGGCTTTGCCATAAGGAAATAGAGTAGGAAAGGCGCTGCGTATAATAAAACTAGCTAATTGCTTACTGACAGGTGTCTACCGCATAGTAGGAACCTCTAGGCCTGCTTATAGGCCTTGTTGGTATTGAACCTCGCGACTTAAAAGCTCTAATTTATTAAGGTTAGGCACTAGATTAGGAACTAAAGTATCTAGTACATTGTTATTAAATTCGCCATCTAGTATATTACTGTTAAGCTCGGCAGGCAGAGGGTTAACAGCAGGACATTGTATAGGAGCAGTAGAGTAAGCCATTGGGCTACTAGAATCAGACTCTAACTTATTAATATGAGGTAGCTGATCTAATATAGAGCCATTTTTAGGTAAGCTGGTAAGTTGGGTGCTGTATATTTTAACGTCATAATAATTAGGATGATTGACCTTTAGAAAGGAAAGCTATAGTGATATAATAGAGCGCCTTATGGTATACCGCTTGGTGAACCGCTGACTTAGGTATTTACCACCATCCACTGCTGTAGGCCTCACGACCAGTATCTCGAGTTTAGTAGGTAGCCGTGGTAGCTGCGTTTAAGTCTTTGGTGTGTTCTAACCAAAGCAGCAGACGTGGCTAGTATAGCGATATTACTGGCCGCGTATACGCACGACTTGCAGATAAACGTATACGCGCGTAATTAGAAGCTCCTCCACTGTGGTAAGTATAGGTAGGAAGCCAGGAACAGGCCCCGGATCGAGCCCGTTGCTTTTACTAAATAGGGGAGGAAGGGCTGGATCCTTAAGGCTATTGGCGTCCTTAACGCAGGCTTTACATACACCTATATTGTCACCCTCTGTAGCTAGGCCCATTTGGAACTACCGCTCCTTGCAATAACTGCACGTCTCTATACATTTAGCCTGTAGTATGCTCCTGAACTTCTTGATTCGCTCCCAATCGATAGCTGAAACGGGTAGTGGGGCCGTAGTTGGAGCTTGCTGAGAGGGAGCTTGCCGTGAGGGAGCTTGCCGTGAGGAAGCTTGCCGAGAGGGAGCTTGCCGAGAGGGAGCTTGCCGAGAGGGAGCTTGCCGTGAGGGAGCTTGCCGTGAGGGAGCTTGCCGTGAGGGAGCTTGCCGTGAGGGAGCTTGCCGCAAGGGAGGTGGTATTGGCAGTAGGGTAGGTATTGGCGGTAGAGTAGGCATAGGAGCTATTTCCGGCAAGGACGTATTTAGGCCATCTGAAGTGCCTCTCCTACTGTATGGAGCTTCATCTGTGGTATATAGCGGAGGAGTAGGCGAGTGAGCTTTACCCCGCCAATTAAGAATACGGTGCTCCCGTTGTAATGCCCTAATTGTCTTCCGCTGTTAAGCTATTTTAGGGGTATCTTGACTGTTCTGGCTGCGAGGCAGGAAGGCGTTCTTGGTATCGTTTTTAGATGGAGCAGTTTGCTGGCGCCTTGCAGGACGGTTTTTAGTAGTAGAACCTAACTCTATAAGAGCTCTCCGCTTATTTGAATCATATTTGGAGGCCTAGAAAGGTAAGCAGAAGTAGAAGTAATATATAGGGAAGACGCGCCTTTGACCGATATAACTGGCATAGCTTTAAAAGCTTCTTTGAAGGGCCGTCTTTAATAAAGTTAAGGCGGGGCTTATAAATATGGCACTTGCTGCACTTAATTACTGTAGGATCTGCCATATTTACGATGTATATAGAGGTGTCAACAAAAAGGAAGATATATTTTGACGTTTATAATATTTTGATGTTTGTTATGTGGATTCTGCCATAGCTTACTGCGCGCAAGTTTTTTTCTAACCAATTAGAAGCCGATTTGCGACCAATTAAAAGCTGGCTTGGTGGGAGTTTGAAATCCAGGACCTTTAACCCGAATATATAGACCACTTGTAAACTCGGGTCAATAAATTATTAATATCTATAACCCTAGGGTTGAAGGGGTAGTATAGATAGAGAACATTATATCTGTAATAAGCTTGCTAGAAACTAAATATATAAAGTCTATTTTACTAGGAGATATGAACCTCTACCACCTATAGTAGGGGGGCATCTATGTTGCTGCTGATTGATAGGCAGAGTGCCTACTAAGAGCTATAGATAATAGGGGCCTTAAGCTAGCTACCCCCCTAGGTGCAATTATATGGCAACGGGGTACCGCCAAAAGTATAATTAACCTTACGATTATGGACGAAAACCTATACTAGAGACTTGAAAGGTGCTCCCCTAAAAAAGAATGGGCACTTACCTTAGACTATATCCCTATCCAGATATAATTAAATCTGGACATTAAGGCGCAACTAAATGGCAAAAGATATGTAATAAGGAAGCTTAACGTAGATAGCTTCCTTAATATAATTAAATAATAACTCTAAGACCTAGAAGAAATCCACCTAATACTAAATAAGTAAGGCTTATTGGCTACCCCTAAGGAAATTAATTAAAGACTAGAAAGGATCTAGGTAGTAATTAAAAGTGGGCTAGAAGAGCACTGCCTGGTTTTAAAACTAGGCCCCTACGCGCGATACGCATGGTCCGCATAGTGCGCGGCCTTTGTAGCCGGCTAACAACAAGCAAGGAGGAAATATATAAGCAGCCACGATTTTGAGGACGAGAGATGATATAAAGACATAAGAAACCAGCTAAAGAATACCCTAAAAAAAGAAGTAAGGAATAACTGGAGACGGTTTATAAATGAATATACTACTAACCTAAGTCTCCCCTATAATAAGGGCCTTTAGACCATAGCGAAATGGGTAAAGAAAAAGGCGGGACGCCTAGTAAAAGATCCACACCTACTACCCCTATAAAGAGCAGGCGAACCATAGGCTATAAGCAACAATAATAAGAAGGCAAAGATCCTTATAGAAAGATTTTTCCCTTAACTGGCTCTAGTAGACCTTAGCGACATTACTAGTAAAACACTGGTGACTCGCCTAAGGATTAATAGCGACATAATAACTAAAGAAATGGCTAGAACTATTAGCCGCCTCTTAAATAACATAGTACTAGAACTAGATGGGATTTTAAACGAAGCCCTAAAGACCTGTAGACCACTTATAGCACCTTGGCTTGTAGACGTAGCCAGAGCATACTTTGTAATAGGCTACTACCCGCGACTTAGAAGATCTATGACGATGGTTATCTTATAAAAAGAAGGTAAAGCAGACTACTTAATCCTAGGAAGCTACCGCCCTATTGCCTTAGAAAACACCCTAAGCAAGATCTTAGAAAAGGTTATAGCGGACTATATAGTAGATATGGTAGAGGAATACGCCCTACTACTATAAAGCTAAATAGGGGCAAGAAAGAATCGCTTAACGCTATTAGCACTTACACTACTCGCTACTACTATTAAAACTGCATGGGCTATGCAAAAGGACTTTATAGTATTAATACTTAGCCTAGATATTAGCGGCGCCTATAATAATATACCCTATAAGCGTCTCCTATATATCCTTAGGGCAAAGGGCTTCCCAGAATGGATTATTTAGTTTGTTTAAGGATTTATAGGCTAGAAAGAAACGTTACTAGTCTTTAGTAGATACCAGAGCCCCCCTATCGCAGTTGTAATAGGAATACTATAAGGATTACCTCTGTCGCCTATACTCTTCCTCTTCTTTATAAGCAACCTGCTTAATACCTTTAAGGAAGGGGCGACCTAGGGGATAGGCTTTATTAATAACATAAACCTAATTACATATAGGCTAACAGCCGCAGAGAACTGTAGAATACTAGAGAAAGTCTATAACACCTATATAGAATAGGCAAGACGACATGGAGTCTAATTCTTACCAGAGAAATACCAGCTAATCCATTTTATAAGAAAATGTAACCAATCCGTAGATCTTTAGTATATAATCCATATCTAAGGCTTTGGGGGTTAACCGGTTTAAGGCCTAAGGGTATTAGGAGTATGGGTAGATAGTAAGCTCTAGTGGAGCGTATATACGGCGTAAGCGGCCTATAAGGGCCAAGTATAGTATATCGCCATGTCCAGGATTGTTAATTCTATATAGGGTCCATGCTTCTAGAGGTCACGCCTACTATATACAGCAGTTATCTGGCTAACTATGACGTATAGATCTAGCATTTGGGCCACTAGAGAAACTGAGAAAGGCCCCCCTAAATCACTCCTTAAACTACTCTAAAAGGTCCAAATAGCCTGCCTTAGGAGTATAACAGGCGGGTATAAGCGAACGGCTATAGCACTGCTTAAGAAGGAAGCCAATATTCCCCCCCTATAACTATATATTGAAGCCGATGTAATGCAAAGGGTGTAAAAGGAACGCAACTCTAATGTTATAAAGTATATTAAGACACGCCTAAATAAACTATGGAGGGACCCTAGGGTGCCCTATAGGAGAAGGAACTAACAACCCCAAAGTAGGGAAGATATATTAGGAAAACAGGTGGAGAAAGCAGAAGAAGAATGGTACGGCGCTAGGGCCCAGGCCTATATAGAGGAGGAAGGGAGACGTGTAAGAGGCTAGCAAAAACAATAGTAAGAAAGAGAAAGGAGCTAAAGTAGAGTATAAAAGAGTACTAGAAAACCATCTACCGTAATACAATACTGGTTGGACCGACGCTGGAGAGATAAATAGGAGTCAAAGGTATAGAAGTAGACTTAGGTAAGGGGAACCTAAGCCATAGCATGGGTAATACTATAGGGGGTAAATACCTAAGGGCTCTAAGAGGGCCTAACAAAGGCAGAAAATATAATAGCAACACTCTTAAGGACAGGAATAATAGGACTAAAAGATTAGCTTTACTAGGTGGGTGTCCTAGTAGGTAGCCTAAGGTGCAAATATAGCTGGCTAAGACAGATACTAAAATACGTAATACTGTTATACCCCTTACGCACCGGCTAAGAAGCAATGCTCTTAGCAGCTAGTATAGAAAACTATAATACACTACTCTTAATATAGAAAGGCCTTAAGGCGGCTACCTAGTAGCTTATTGGCTAAAATATGCTAGACCAGTTCCGGGTTGCAAAGGAAATAGCAATGGAAAGCAAAGGGGCGAGTAATAGGCGCCCCCTAATAACTCTATAGGAGTAGAGTATAGTGTGTGATACTAGCGCGTCTGTAGGTTTATTACGGCAGTAGTAGTTCCCAAAAAGGTCAAAAAGTAAGGTAGTAGAGCACTACTAGTGACTAAGCAGTCTCTGGGCACATACATCCTACATATACAAGATTAGTAAGCGCTTACTAAGCGGGCAGTCTCTGGGCACATATATCCCATATATATAAGATTAGTAAGCGCTTACTAAGTCCCGTATGGGCCGCTATTACGAACTTGATTTGAATAATAAAGCACTATTTATATATGTAATACTCTAATATTCGGCCGTCTATTTTAATAGGATCTTTTCCCTTTTTATTACTATATGTTTGCTTGGCCTAAGGGGACCTAATAGTAAGTATACTAGCTTTATAAGCCTTATGCGCGTCTATAGAAGCTCCCTATCGCGGTCGCTTTAATTTCAACGGAATAACAATCTCTTTTGGCTTGGTATCACTAGGACCCTCATTAGTATCACTTAAGATTAATATAAAATTACTACAGGCTAATTAAGTATAGGTCCTTTAAGCTCTAGTGCGCGCCGCTCTACCAGATTGATAGAGTGGGAGGAGTAGCGGCTCTTTATAGTTGTTAGGTACTGAATGGGTCGCAATAGGCTCCTTCTTACTAATATTTTAGTAAGGATTACCTAATATAGTACTATAGAGTACCTCCGTGTTATTAAACTACAAGTTGTTATCCTCCCCTACTTCTAAAATAACCACCTTATCCTCCAACCCCCCTAAAACTTCGTTATATAGCACCGACGGCTCGTTAAACGGTTACTCCTTATCCTCCTCAATATCCTTATCCACTTTGTCGGCCGGTTCTTTGTTTTAAATCAAAAAATAGCTAAGATCTATACCGCCACTCAGTTAAGCAGGTATAAGCCAACCTCTAGACTCTACCTTCTCCTTTTGCTTCTAGGCCTCCTCCTACCTTTCCTTTTAGAGCTCTTGCTCAGCTACATTAGCAGCATATTCAGCAACCTTAGCACTTATTTTGCCCCGCTAGTTGGCCTTACCGTACTTCTTTTTAGGTAGTAGCTGCTAGCGAGCCTTTTAAGGAACCTTAAATAGAGCGCCCTTAGGTAGTAATCAAAGCTCTACCTATCTAATTAAAATAGCCATTTAGGCTACCTTAAAGTCTTTAAATTTATTAGCAAGCTCGCCCATTTCTTTAGTAGGAAGGTCCTTAATAATATTAAGGAGGTGGAGAACTAATAGCCAGATCCTAGTAAGAGCTTCTAGGTGCCCTAGTAGAGGGTCGCCCTAGAACGCCATATCCTTAATATATTACGGCTGCCAATTTAGAGCAGTAATTAGCTTTATTGCGATATACCAGCAAGGGTAGATTAAAGCCAGCGATATAGGAAGCCTCTATATTAAGCACTGAATAAGCATATAACAACAGGGGAGGCCATATTAGTAGGGGTCCTCGTAGTTACAGTTATCCTGCTTCCACTCCTAATTAGCCCACTCCTGCTTTTCCTTATTTGTTAAAGCTCTCGCGCTATATATAGAGTTAAAGATTCGCTGAAGCGCGTAGTATATTACTACACCATTAATCTGCGTAAAGTGGTGTTAAAAGAGGTCTAGGGTAATAATTCAGGGGAGAGATATTTTGGATATATATTCGGATTTAATTAACTCCTTGTATAATATCAAAATCCACCTCTTTAGCTTAATTATAGTATCATTAAGGCTTAATTGATAATTGGTAAAGCATTTCAATCCTCTATTAATACCCTTACCTTATTAGCTTGCCGCTGTACCCAAATTTAGAAGGTATCTAGTAAGGGAGTAAGCGGTTAAGGAAAAGTTGACGTTAAAATAAGGTTTTTAAGCTGGAGAACAGGATGCTTAAAGGTATTCTAGAGGTAAGCTTTACTATAGGCCGGCCTATAGTAAAATTTATTTCTAGGATGCCCTTTAGCATCCTATTCCCTGGCTTAAAATAAAACTTACCTAATATAGCAGGTAATCATCTGGCTCTCCTTTTTAATGTATATAGTCTAAAACTACACCTTATCACATAGGTGTAGCTTATCCAGAACTGCCTTTTAATTGGCTTTAAGCTCTGCTACCGTTTTAGATTTCAGGTAGGGCTAAAATAGTTTCTTTACTACCTTTCTCTCTTCCGCCAAGTAGCCATATGGCCTCTTAACCTTTATCTGGATCCCCTTATCAATCCGCTTCTTTATTGCCTTTGTAGTATGCCACTAACAGTACTAGAGAACAACTATAATTAACTGCCCTACCAATAAGGCGGCTGCAAGGCCCTTACCAAAATCGGCAATAATAACTTTAGGTAGCCGTTTCCAAAGTTTCTACTAAGCAGACTCTAGTAAAAAGGTCTAATCTAGCTAAGACTCGCTCTTAATAAACAACTATATTGCTAAAAAAGAGGACCCCATATTAGTAACGCCAGTAATAATAGCCAATAGGAGCTTAGATCGATTGGTATTAAATATAGCATCTATTTAACAGCCAAAGTTGGTAATAAACCTCTGCGCTAAATCTACCTAGATAGGAAGCCAGAATATAAGCTGCTAGAGACTCTAGGTAATTAGATAACCTAATTCTAGATTAATTATATAGGTATATTAAGACCGGTACTTAAATCTATACTAGTGGAGAAGTAGCTCAAGCGCGCTAAGCGCTCGCGGCTGGCCCTTAGCTCTACTAGGAAGGCCGCTTAATGATTATGTTAAGCTATAGTATTTCTTCTTACTTATATATAACTTTTAGGCAGAAAGCTAATGCTATACAGTAAGATAGGTCTCTCAAGTTGCCCTAAGAGCGTAGGCTACTATAGCTGCCTCTTTAGCCTCTGGTAGTTAATCCTAGTAGCTAATATAAGCAAGAGGATTCGCAATAAAGTCATATTCTAGAGCCTCTGGAGTATCTAGATTAGAGTGCTTAGTATACCTAATAGTTGCCACCCATCTTTTAATATTACCTATATAGCTAGGAAGCTTCTTCTAAGCCACCCAAATATACCAGCCGCAGTTCTTTTAGTATACCTTAGTGGCCTCTTGCTACCAGTTGCTATTCTTACCACAGAAGTTATCTAACTTGCGGTAATTCCGGGTGTGCATACTATAGTGTTTACAGCTAAAGATACAGTGTGGCTATAGGGCAGTTTCGTTGCTAAAGAACAGTATAATAATAAAGAAGCCTTTGCTAAAAGCGTAGTTCTAGTACCAGTTAAACGCGGCATTAATATTCTTAAAGATCTCGCCATCATACGGCTCCAGAAGGTGGTAGGCGGGCATAGAGTTAACCACCTTTTTTACCACCAGAGCTAGGTCCTGGTGTAACTAGGGGTTTAGCTGCTACTCTAGACGTTAGATCTTAACTTCTAGCAACAGCGATTAAAGCTACAGTAGAAGAGGATTATTTGTATTATATACCAAAGCAGTAAAAGCAGCGTGATATTTACAACGGCTAGGGGGTAGAGTTATAGGAGGGGGCAGAGAAGAGAACAACTCCTACATAAAGGCCTACGCTAAGCTCTCTATAACCGCCCAATAATTATGCACTATACGCCATGGCTGGCGAAACCAAGATGGAGTTGACGGAGCCTAAGGAACCTTATACTAAGCAGCTAGAACAGCCTAATAAAGGGGGGGTGGAATATTAAGGATTTTAATAGGGTTGCTCTGGCGGTCACCAGGTTTTCGTACTAGGGTAGTAGAGGCAGTATAGGCAGCAGGGCAACGCTATAGGAGCTTATTAACATTAGGAAGAGTCGAATTGATATTAAATAAAGAGCTATCGGCCATACTATACAGTAGGAAGCTGATATAGGCTTTATAAGGTATAGATTTAGAGCGACTTTGTAGTAGAAAACCTCTAGAAACTTACTATTAAAGTCATCCAATTTGGCGTTATATCTTCAAGCCTAGCACTAATATTTACTTTATAAGCTGTTCAAGACTTTTAGTCTGCATAATAAGCTATTAATTCTGTGCCCTAGACTAGTCTATTTACTACATAGTTGCATAGATATTCTATAGCGTAAGTTGCAGTAAGGATATACTTTTTTAAAGTTCTTCTGCATTCTTAATAGCGGCCCGTGTGGGACTTAGTAAGCGCTTACTAATCTTATATATGTGGGATATATGTGCCTGGAGACTGCCCGCTTACTAAGTCCTGCATAGGCCGCTATCGCGAACTTGATTTGAATAATAAAGCACTATTTATATGTGTAATACTCCAATATTCGGCCGTCTATTTCAATAGGATCTTTTCCCTTTTTATTACCACGTATTCGCTTGGCCTGAGGGGACCTAATAGCAAGTATGCTAGCTTTATAAGCCTTATATGCGTCTACAGAAGCTCCCTATCACAGTTACTTTAATTTTAATAAAATAACAATCTCTTTTAGCTTGGTATCACTAGGACCCTTATTAGTATCACTTAAGATTAATATAAAATTACCATAGGCTAATTAAGTATAGGTTCTTCAAGCTCTAGTACGCGCCACTCTACTAGATTGATAGAGTGGGAGAAGTGGCGGCTCTTTATAGTTGTTAGGTACCAAATGGGTCGCGACAGGCTCCTTCTTACTAATATTTTAGTAAGGATCGCCTAATATAGTACTATGGAGTACCTCCGTGTTATTAAACTATAAGTTGTTGTCCTTTTCTATTTCTAAAATAACCACCTTATCCTCCAACCCCCCTAAAACTTCGTTATATAGCACCGATGGCTTGTTAAACGGTTGCTCCTTATCCTCCTTAATATCCTTATCTACTTTATCGGCCGGTTCTTTGTTTTAAATTAGAAAATAGCTAAGATCTATACCGCCGCTTAGTTAAGTAGGTATAAGCTAACCTCTAAACTTTACCTTCTCCTTCTGCTTCTAGGCCTCCTCCTGCCTTTCCTTTTAGAGCTCTTGCTTAGCTATATCAGCAGCACGTTTAGCAACCTTAGCACTTGTTTTGCCCCACTAGTTAGCCTTACCATACTTCTTTTTAGGTGGTGGCTACTAGTAAGCCTTTTAAGGAACCTTAAATGGAGCGCCCTTAGGTAGTAATTGAAGCTCTACCTATCTAATTAAAATAGCCATTTGGGCTACCTTAAAGTCTTTAAATTTATTAGCAAGCTCGCCTATTTCTTTAGTAGGAAGGTCCTTAATAATATTAAGGAGGTGGAGAACTGATAGCTAGATCCTAGTAAGAGCTTCCAGGTGCCCTAGCAGAGGGTCGCCCTAAAACGCCATATCCTTAATATATTGTGGCTGCCAATCTGGAGCGGCAATCAGCTTTATTGCGATATACTAGCAAGGGTGGATTAAAGCTGGCGATATAGGAAGCCTCTGTATTAAGCACTAAATAAGTATATAATGACAGGGGAGGCCATATCGGTAGGGGTTCTTGTAGTTGCAGTCATCCTGCTTCTACTCCTAATCAGCCCACTCCTGCTTTTCCTTATTCGTCGAAGCTCTTGCGCTACACATGGAGTTAAAGATTCGCTAAAGCGCGTAGTATATTACTACACCATTAATCTGCGTAAAGTGGTGTTAAAAGAGGTCTAGGGTAATAATTTAGGGGAGAGACATTTCAGATATATATTTGGATTTAATTAACTCCTTGCATAATATCAAAATCCACCTCTTTAGCTCAATTATAGTATCGTTAAGGCTTAATTAATAATTGGTAAAGCATTTTAATCCTCCATTAATACCCTTACCTTATTGGCTTGCCGCTGTATTTAAATTTGGAAGGTATCTGGTGAGGGAGTAAGCAGTTAAGGAAAAGTTAACGTTAAAATAAGGTTTTTGAGCTGGAGAGTAGGATGCTTAAAGGCATTCTAGAGGTAAGCTTTACTATAGGCCGGCCTATAGTAAAATTTATTTCTAGAATGCCCTTTAGCATCCTATTCCCTGGCTTAAAATAAAACTTACCTAATATAGCAGGTAATCATCTAGCTCTCCTTTTTAACGTATATAGTCTAAAACTATACCTTATCGTATAGGTGTAGCTTATCCAGGACTGCCTTTTAATTGGCTTTAAGCTCTGCTACTGTTTTAGATTTTAGGTAGGGCCAAAATAGTTCCTTTACTACCTTTCTCTCTTCTGCTAAGTAGCCATACGGCCTCTTAACCTTTGTTTGGATCCCCTTATCAATCCGCTTCTTTATTGCCTTCGCAGCATGCCACTGGTAGTACTGGAGAACAACTATAATTAACTGCCCTACCAATAAGGCGGCTGTAAGGCCCTTACTAAAATCGGCAATAATAACTTTAGGTGGCCGTTTCCAAAGTTTCTGCTAAGCAGACTCTAGTAAAAAGGTCCAATCTAGCTAAGACTCGCTCTTAATAAACGACTGCATTGCTAGAAAAGAGGACCCTATATTAGTAATGCCAGTAATAATAGCTAATAGGAGCTTGGATCGATTGGTATTAAATATAGCATCTATTTAGCAGCCAAAGTCGGTAATAAACCTCTACGCTAAATTTACCTGGATAGGAAGCCAGAACATAAGCTGCTAGAAACTTTAGGCAATTAAACGACCTAATTCTAGATTAATTATGTAGGTATATTAAGACCGGTACTTAAATCTATGCTGGTGGAGAAGTAGCTTAAGCGTACCAAGCGCTCGCGGCTAGCCCTTAGCTCCACTAGGAAGGCCGCTTAATAATTACGTTAAGCTATAGTATTTCTTCTTACTTATATATAACTCTTAGGCAGAAAGCTAACGCTGTATAGTAAAATAGGTCTCTTAAGTTGCCCTAAAAGTATAGGCTGTTATAGCTGCCTTTTTAGCCTCTGGTAGTTGATCCTAGTAGCTAATATAAGTAAGAGGATTCGCAACAAAGTCATATTTTAGAGCCTCTGGAGTATCTGGATTAGAGTGCTTAGTATGCCTAATAGTCGCCACCCATTTTTTAATATTACCTATATGGCTAGGAAGCTTCTTCTAGGCCACCTAAATACACTAGCCGCAGTTCTTTTAGTGTACCTTAGTAGCCTCTCGCTGCCGGTTGCTATTCTTACCACGGAAGTTATCTAACTTGCAGTAATTCCGGGTGTGCATACTATAGTATTTGCAGCTAAAGATACAGTGTGGCCGTAGGGCAGTTTTATTACTAGAGGACAGTATAATAATAAAAAAGCCTTTGCTAAAAGCGTAGTCCTGGTACTGGTTAAACGCGGCATTAGTATCCTCAAAGATCTCGCCATTATACGGCTCTAGAAGGTGGTGGGCAGGTATAGAGTTAACTACCTTTTTTACCACCAGAGCTAGGTCCTAGTGCAACCAGGGGTTTAGCTACCACTTTGGACGTTAGATCTCAACTTCTGGCAACGGCGATTAAAGCCATAGTAGAAGAGGATTATTTGTATTGTGTACCAAAGCAGTAAAAGCAGCGTAATATTTACAACGGCTAGGGGGTAGAGTTATAGGAGGGGGCAGAGAAGAGAACAACTCCTGCGTAGAGGCCTGCGCTGAGCTCTCTACGACCGCCCAATGATCGTGCACTATACGCCATGGCTGGCGAAACCAGGATGGAGTTAATAGAGCCTAAGGAACCTTATGCCAAGCAGCCGGAACAGCCTGACGAAGGGGGGGTGGAATATTGAGGATTTCAATAGGGTTGCTCTGGCGGTTACCAGGTTTTCGCACTAGGGCAGCAGAGGCAGTATAGGCAGTAGGGCGACGCTGTAGGAGCTTATTAACGTCAGGAAGAGTTAAATTAATATTAAATAAAGAGCTATCGGCCATGCTATACAGTAGGAAGCTAATATAGGCTTTGCAAGGTATAGATTTAGAGTGACTTTGTAGTAAAAAACCTCCAGAAACTTGCTGTCAAAGTTGTCCAATTTGGCGTTATATCTTCAAGCCTAGCACTAATGTTTACTTTATAAGCTGTTTAGGACTTTTAGTCTACATAATAAGCTATTAATTCTGTGCCCTAGACTAGTCTATTTACTACATAGTTGCATAGATATTCTATGGCGTAAGTTGCGGTAAGGATATGCTTTTTTAAAGTTCTTCCGCATTCTTGATAGCGGCCCGTGCGGGACTTAGTAAGCGCTTACTAATCTTGTATGTGTGGGATATATGTGCCCGGAGACTGCCCGACTAGTGACTTATAGGCGACTCGCAAGCGAGCCCCAAAAGGCGGGGAGATGGATCACGGGGTTTTCTCAAATAGAGTTTTCTCCCCATATGTATATAAGGAGTAGTCCGCGTAGGCCCAACAGGGATCCGAATCGGACGTTAAGCAATGAATAATAATAATAATATTATTATTATTATTATTAAGGTATACTATAACAAGTTTATTAAGGTGTTCTCTTAATACGCTATTAATTCGCTTTTAAAATATTACTAGTGCGTTTATAAGCCTAAATTATATAACTAATATTTTATATAGTTCTTTATTTAACCTAAAGGGTGCCTTTTATTTATTGCCTTCTTTAACTCTAATCTATTAGTACGCCTATCTTAGATATATCTTTATAAAGATTTATATATTACTAATCCCATTTTAGATTTTGCTAATTAAGGGTAAAGGATATCTATCGTTTCTAGTAATACTATTTAACTATTGATAGTTAATATATAGCCCAAGTTTTCCATTTTTCCTAGGTACGAATAGTACTGGATAAACCGCTAATAACTACAATGGTTTAATATATCCCTTTTATAAGTTCTTCTAGATAAACTCTTTAAGTGCTCTTAACTCTTTGTTAGTATACTTTAACATAGTGCAATAGACGTAATATACGTGCAGTGCGGTATATAGTTAGATTCTTGTTGTTGTGCTCTAATACAGTGTTAATACATATACGCGTCTCGCATAGATCACGTGTATAGAGCACGTGACACGTGAAACGAATATTATACCAACACTAGCAACTGTTTAAATGCTAGAAAACCAATAGAACCTCTTTTGTAATAGTAAGTATTATAGGACCACCCCATAACACCTTATGTATGCTACCTACCACATTCTGCCGCATTCTACCGCATCCTGCCGCATCCTGCCATATTCTGCCATATTCTGCCTACTACCGCAAGATTGTCCTATGTTCGCAATATTGGCAATATCTATAATGTCCGTAACTTCTGCCGAATTCTGCTAAGTCTGTTAAATCCTGCCAAATTCTGCCAGGTCTACCAAATCTGCCAAATCTGCCAAATTCTGTTAGGTCTATTAAATTCTGCCAAATTCTGCCAAGACTGTAATAATAAGTGTTTTAACATATAATTGCTTTTAACTTCTTTATATTAAATCTCCTTTCTCTATTAGATGTCCTTCTATTCCATTTACTCCTTAGCCTATAGTTCTAAGTAATTGGTATTAATTAGCTTCTTAAGAGCTATAGATGCCTTACTCTTAGTCATTAAGTTAGTAGGGTTGCTATTACCATTGATCCACTTAACTTCTGTAATCTCTCTACGCTTATATAACTAACAAAGACACATAACGTCTATTATAAAAGGTTTCTTTTATGTAGTGCCTAGCTTAACAAGATATTTGTAGAGTAATTTTAAGTCGGTGCAAAGTACAAGTGGGAGTTCGATCTATAGGAGTTGTTTAATGGTTAACTTAATTGCGGCGCCAATGTCAAATCTATAGGCCATTGCGTAGAGTTTAGATACTAGTATACTCCTAGTAACTCTCTTACACTTAATTAAGGACCAATGCATGATATTAGCCTTATTTATTATATCTGCCAATACTAGGATATAGCCTATTTACGATAAAAGGTCCTTATTATTTGCAAATAAGGCGTCTATAAACACGAGTAGGCGTAATATATTAATATCCAGTTTAATGTATATAAGGCCTCTTACTAGGTTATTAATTTGCTATTAGAGTCGTTTATTAAGTGCTATAATATTGCTCTTTTTAGGGTTAATTACTTAGGCAGTAAAGGAGAGGTTAAAAGAGGCTTTAGGTTGGTATATAGAGGCAATATATATACCTCTAGCACATTGCGCAACGTATTATTCCTTTATAGTTAGTATATCACAGATAATACTTCTTAAGCTTATAGTTATAGCTGCTTTACTAAGGTGGACTATATTTAAGTTCTTACACTAGCGTTCTTAGGTTATTATAATATTGCCTTCCTAAGAGAGTTAAATAATGCTTCCATTAAATTTAAGTAACTACTTAACCGTAAGTTGCTCACGTTCTTTAGTAAGAAAGTAAGCCTTTTTTAAATTTTATTGCTCTACGTCCGCAAAGGTGGTATTAGCTAGAAAGAGAGTATCGTTAGTTTAAAGGCCAACAATGCCAAAGTAATTAGGAGTGTTGCTCTATAAGAGGCAAGGGTTATACGTTAATAAGTTTATATTTAATTCCTTAATATAGTGATTATAGTAGGTTATAAACCAATAATTGCCTACTTCTGGAACATTATATAAAGGCTTAATTACCTTTAGGATTGAGTCCTTTCTGATACCTAGTTGGCTTCCTAATTCGTAAAGTAGTTAGATATAGAAGTCTTAATTTAGCTTTATAAGAGACTGGACATACGCCTAGGAGATATCTTGTAGGTATAACTATATGCCGTTGCCTTATAGTATCGCCGCGATGCATAGAATAAGGCGTTAGCTAACTTATTAAATAGTAGGTGACTAGGTTAATATAATACCCTTTTTAAGATTGTTATATGTGTAGATAATAAGTCTTAATTTCTTAAAGGCTTTATTAGTACTAGGGTTCTTAATCTTATCTATAAATCGTAAATTAAAGACTCTAACTCCTACGGGTACGTCCTAAGGGTTAATTATCTTAAATATGCCCTTTTTAATTAGTTCTGTAATTTCCTTTTAACGGGACGTTTTAAACTGCTTATAGTTGCTATCCTCTTATAAGAATATAGTAATATTAGCAGTATTAATGTAAAGGGGATACTTGTGGGGTCTTCCTCTTCCTTAGCAAGGTGGTTATACTTCTCCGGTTTTAGTAAGGAACGGTTTCTATATAGAGGCAGTTTCTATAGACGGTTTGTATATATGGACAGTTTTATTAACTTAGATATTGTTAACTTAGGTGCCGTTAACTTAAATATCTTTAACTTAAATATTTCTAGGGTCTGTTAAATATGGTTTAACAGTAATGCTGTGGAACTTTATAGGGCCGCTAGGTAGGTTAATAGCACACGTTTCTCCTTTAATATTTAGTAGGTTATATAGTCCTACCCAGTATCTAGGTTGTCCTATATTGCCTTCTCTCTAAACCAGTACTAAAGAGTTAAGGGGTAGATTATAAATTATGGTAGTACTGGGGCCATTACGTATATTAAGTGAATCTATAACCTAGCGCTCTGCTTATATCTTCTTTACTTCCTCTATAGCTTTCTTAAATGCAATCGCACGCTATATTACTATAGGTGAAGGTGCGTTAGACTCTATTATTTAGGGGTACACTCTAAATACTAATAATGTGGGTATTAGGCCATCTAGTCCTATAGAGTTATTAATTACTTTAAAGGCTATTTATAGTACTATATCCTTATTAATTCCTATATCTCAGAAGTAATAATATGGTATATACGTTATTAGGGGCCATGGTAACGCTCTACTATACCAATTAAGTTATAAGCTTTAACCGGTACGCTCTTTATAGTAGTGCCTATATTAACTATATATTGCTTAAATTCTTTACTAATAAAGTTCTTTTCTGTATTATATGCAATCATATCCAGGGGGCCTAGGTATATATTAATCTAGCACGCTTATAATATGTCCTATATATACTTAGCGTTGATATTCTATAGCTATCTACCTATTTAAAATTGGGTGCCTTTATTAACAATATAAAGTACAGGCTTGCTGTTAATATATATAATATTAACAATAATACAGTAGTTAAAATTAATGTTATCCTTTAAAGTGAATCTGCATCTGCCTAGTAACTTTCCGTGCTTTTAATAGTATAAGTAGTGGCGGGTAATATGCTTAAGGGTTTTATAATTAGCATCGTTTTTATAGCTAGCGCGGTCCAATATTCTCTTAAGTTGTTATACTAACGGATGTTTAAAGCGTTAGTATAGGCGTTATAATTCTACATTAGTTAAATAGCATAGGTTTTAGTTAAAGGACTCTATAATAAATATATATAATATAGTATTTTATAGTAGAAACGGGTGTCCAAATTGGCGTATAACTGGTACGGTTTTTAAGGGGGTTATTAGGACATTCTTTAGGTTGTTAAAGTACACTTATAAATTATCTATATCTACTAGGCAAAGTAGGAAAAGGGTATTAACTTTAATAATATAGAACTCTACTATGCCTATTAGTGTAGCGACCTAAATGGAATTAATAAAAGATGTAGAGCCTATTCCAAACTATACCCTAACTATACCTCTCGTGGACTTATTTAACTATACTTTATTAATCTTCTAAAGTGCAAGAAACTAACTATATCCTACTATAGAGCGTTTAGAGGCTCTAGTGTTAATTATTATGCCTATAAACTTTATAGAGATATAGTGTAAGGTTATATTATACGCAAACGGGTCTATATTAGTAGGGAATGCATCTATTATAGTATTAATAGTTATAACTACATAGCTGTATGCTCTATTAGCTAGTTCTAAAGCTATAGCGGTCGCGTTATCTAGTTCAATCTTACTATATAAAGTATAGTATACTATAGCCTGGTCGTCCTCGTCCGTTAAAGTGCTAAGGTCTATGTTAATTACTAGAGCGTTAAATACGTTGGTGATCTTATTATCTAAATTATTGTTATCGTTATCGTCGCCTTTATAGTCCATAATATATTACTTTATTTGCTCCTAAAAGCAGTCCTTAAACTTATTTTTAAACTTAGTCTTAGACTCTTCTTACTCCTCTTTAGTATGTTTCTATAAGCAATATTCTTCCCTATTATATATAAAGTAACATAGTTTCTTTTAGTTGCGGTTATACGGGGGGTTGCTACAATTGCTATGGTTATAGTTATTATCTCTTCTATAAAATTGTTGGTCTGTAAAAAAGGCTTATATCTTTTCCGCATACTCTTTCTTATATACTATAATAGACGATTAAAGTTTATTAATAAGGGCTCTAAAGTCATCTAGTGGGTCGGAGACTGTATATCTATATACTAGTATTCCCTAGTAAGAAGTAACAATTTTGTTATAAAGAAAGTCTATAGTTTATAAGGTAGGTCTAAGACCATACTATAGTTAATAAAGTCTATAGATTAATAATTAGAGGCATTTGCTTGTAGACTTGTCTATATTTCCTACTATTACTATTATAAGTATAATGGTATTCTACTTGTCTAGATTTTTGCGTTAAAATCCTAGTCCTTTAAAGAAATTCTAAAGGTACTCATAAACTTTAGCAAATAGTAGGCGGGATAGTTAGTTTATATAGAAGTGGTCTGAAGCTAGTCCTTTTAATATAGTAGGGAATGCCTTAAGATAGGCTTCTTAGGGTACGTCTGCTTAATTACAAATATTATAGAATATTATTAATTTATAGTCGAGGCTTTTATTTATACCACCGTATTTCTGCTCCTCTATATATATCTTAGCTACATTTATAATTTCCTTTCTATAGCCGGTTATAGTAACAGGGCGGTTCTCCTCATCTATAGGTTATACGTAGAGTTACTGTATTATTATTATAGGTTAAGGTATAACAGATAGTATAGAGGTAGGGGTAGTTATAAGTTAAGGTATAGCGGAAAGCATTAGTACTAAGGAACGCCTTGCTGCTGCTCTTTTGGGGTTCCATATATCTTATAATACTTAATATGTTTTAACTTAATACTAGTACCAAACTTATCCTTAAATATATTTATCTTTTTTCTAGTCTATTCCGTTTAGTCCTCTTCTTATACTATATTATATAAAGACTAAGGAAGTAATTTGTCTTATTTATGGTTGGTATTAACCCATACTCCTCTAATATTTAGATAATTATATAGTTGCCAAAGCCAGTATAAAGGAATTTTCGTAAAAATATTAACCGTAAAGTTACTAAAATCTTCTTAGAACGATTTTTAGAGTGTTAAGTCTAACTAGTTGTATATCTCCGTATATATATACGTCTTACATTATATGTAGTTAGTCAGCTCATCCTTAGTGACTTCTATTAGGTTAACTCCATCTTTCTATTTAGCTGTTTCTTTCTCCTAGTCTTTCTCCATTTCTAACATCTTATATTATTTAAGTAGGTAAGGGTGTTCGTGGGGTAAAGGTAGGGGAACAGTTAAGAAGGCGGTTAAGGAGGCGGTTAAGGGGGTGGTTTAAGTTATTTAAGTAGGGTGGGGTGTTCTGCGTAGTAATTCTTCTAAAATAGATAGAACAAGATGCCTAGAAGTTATTATAGATACCAGACAAGTACTCCTAGGTGGTTTCTCTTCTTCTCTTTAACTAAAATAGGCTGATATAAAAGGTGGATAAGTATAACTATCTTCCAATCTGCTGTAAGGTAGATAGTATAACTGTCTTCTAAGCTATCTGCGTGTTTCCTGATCTATACGCGCTCACTAATTAGTATTAGTATACTTTAACACAGTGCAATAGACGTAATATACGTGCAGTGTAGTATATAGTTAGATTCTTGTTGTTGTGCTCTAATGCAGTGTTGATATATATACGCGTCTCGCGTAGATTACGTGTATAGAGCACGTGACACGTGAAACGAATATTATACCGATACTCTTCTTTAGTTAACTTATAGATTAGAAAGAACCTTAGCCTTATTCCTAGTTCTAATTCTATTTTATAGTCCTATACTATATATTTTAATAGTTTCTCGCTTTTTAGGCTTTATAGCTTTTTACTATACTTATAGTATCTCTCTAGTATATAACTTAAACTCTGCTTAGTTTCTTTATATATCGCTCTAACTCAGTACTATACCATCTTAGTTGTTTATTATATTCTACGCCGTTAAGTATCCTTAATATTAATCTAACCTATAACCTAATTAATCTTTGGGTTATATTCCTATAACTAAGGCATTCCTAGTATTGCCTTATCCCGTCCTAATAGTAGAATATTAATAAAAAATTTAATCTGTCTCCCTTTAATAGTTATTTAAATAGGTCCTATTTTAAGATTAATAATACCTCCTTTATAGGCTATTGGATCTCCTAAAATTATTATTAGCGGATATAGGTGCTTCCTCTATCTATTTAGTAGCTCAATCCTTTTAACTACTGCTAGTAATATATGGTTTCTTATTACTCTACTATCTACTAATACTTTAAACTTTTAGTCTTGCCAATTTGCTTATAAATTTAGGTGTTGTTCTTAAATTCCTTTAAGGGTCTAAGGCTTTACTACTAGCTCCCTGTAGTTTTATAGGCCTCCCCTTTTTCTAACTCCTAGCTTAATCCTATTTATACTTAGTCCTTTTTAGGCTAATACTTAGTTCGTTTCTTTTCCTTAATATACTATAGACATGTATTTTCTAGTCATTCCCACTACTATTATCTATCTAAGTATTTCGTAAAAAATAATTCTAGTTAAAGTATTAAGTTATCTACTCCTAAATTTCTACTAGATGCTACATATATATATATTTAGCATTTCTAAACCTTCTTTTATTTAGTGCCTTATGCATACTATATATATTATCAATATATGCAATTAATGCTAATATGTAATACGCTAGGTGTTTTAGGTTAACTTATAGTTCGTCTTTATTTTTAAGTTTAAACCTCTACCGCGTTAATCTAAGTGTTGCCGTTTTGTTTACTAGTACTAATATCTATATTGTTTCTCTCTAGTCTATAGCCTATTCCTCTAGATGCTTTAATATTATAATTAATACTCTTTTAATATAACCTATTTATCTTTTTAATATTGCTTAATCTAGTATAGCTTTCTTATCTAGCTGTATATAGAAATATTCACACTTATTATTCTTTCGCTGTTTATACTATTTCTAATATAATTTCCTAAATATATATGATTTATCCATAAGAAAATATCTCTTTATTACTACGTTATTATAACTCTTTACGTATTATTTTGTAAATCTAATTAGAATCCCTAAATCCTCTTCTTATTTTAGTTCGTTTAACTATATAGCTCTTAGCATCCCTGCCCTTAGCCTATTAGTGACTTTTTATATAGATACTATGTCCCTTATATAACTAAGTATACTAGATTTTTAGTCTAGTTTCTGTTTTTACTATATAAGGATTTATAATCTAAATTCCTCTATACTTTCTTTTACTCCTCGTCTTACAAGTAGACCTATAAAGTTGTTATACCTTTTAATTATAGTATTATCTTTTTAATTTTTAAGCTAAATACTATGTTTACCTAGGACTGTTATAATAAAGTCTTATAGAAAATACCACGGTAGACGTTATTAGGCTGGGTATATAGGTAAACAAAAAGTTAACAATATAATAATAATTGGTGAAGTGGTTGCCTAATAGATTAACTCTAATTATATTCTAAGAAGAACTATAAAGAAAAGAACCATCTCGGTAGGGACTATAGTCCTTTAAATATATAAACTACACCTAAGAAATACTAAGTATATAAGGTACACAAGGTACGTTTAGTACATAACGTTCCTTATAGATCCCATAAATCCTATATACCAAAACGGTAACGTAATCTATTATATAACTCGGTTACTCCTTGTCCTATAGTTTAACTGGTTCTAGTGCCTCTTGCGCTACTTCTACTAGTCTATTTATATCTTTTCTTAGTAGTTGTACTACTGCTAATATAAAGTCCGTAATACTACCCCCCTCCTCATTATCTTCGTCCTTAAAGATATCTTGCTTCTATAAGTCGTCTACTAGAGGTATAGTATTCCCATCTTTAATTTAGTGACCTTTATTATTTTTAATACCTTCTATTGGATCCTCTATGTCTAATTATTATACATATATAATTTTAATAATTTTTTTACTAGGTAAAATCATACAATCCTATTCCCGTTGTGTGGAAAAGAGATTAGTATACATTACAATTACGGCTTTGTCCAGTCACTAACCTTCCTCTTACGCTAAGTATACGAAATTAAACATGCGTTTATCCTGCGATATTAGATCTATCTCTAACGCTAAATATAGCGTTGTGTTATTATTTATAGGTGTCTAGTGCCTTATCTAATTTGCTATAGGGTTTCGGATTTAATCCGCTGCTAAGAAGCTTAATAATAAGCTATTAGCTGCCCTTAAAGAACTGCGCTATGCTTATATAGCGGAATTAAAAGCTACCTCCATTTATTTTACTACCTCTATTTATAAATAAAAAGCCCTAGAGGATTAAATAAACTCCTTCGCTTAGTTAGTCTATCTTAAAAAGGGTTATAAGAAGGTTTGTTTAAAGGAACTTTATCTTACTAAGTAGGGTCTTTATAAGATGGAAGAAGATAAAAAAAGAATTCTTGTCTAATTGTTAGTATGCTTTAACACAGTGCGATAGACGTAATATACGTGCGGTGCGGTATGTAGTTAGATTCTTGTCATTCTATCTATATATCTTGATGATATATATACGCGTCGCGTAGATCACGTGCTTTACGCACATAATATATAAAACGAATATCTACTAACACTGGAGCAACTCTGAAGGAAACCAAATCGTACTATTCCCATTATTTATAGCGTATACGCAATAGCTGGCTCTTCCGTCCATAGTACACAGTAGCTTCTCCTTCGATCCTATCCCAGTTATATAACACTTATAACGGCTTATATAAATGCCTTTAAACCGGAGCTTATGGATTAATAAATTATATAACAAAGTTAAGACGTTGCGTAAGGAAAGAAGGTAAAAGAACAGGAAGAAAGGGTAGTGGTCCTAGCAGAACTTGGCAGGATTTAGTAGACTTGGCAGAATATAGCAAAATGCCGCAGATTGCCGTTAGATTGCCATCTCGCGGTCAGTCTCTAATTGCTAAGTCAGTAGAACCAGGTGGACGTATATAAGGTGTTATGGGGGTATTCCGTAACAATTGCTATCTAATAAAGATACTAAGCTAAGGAGAAGAAGGAGAAGAAGGAGAAGAAGGAGAAGAAGAAGAATCATTAGGGGTAGTAGGTGGACATATCACAAGGGCCACTAAGGCGCTAGTGGTAAGCAAGCCAATAGCAATTTTCTATGCTGGGTATAGAAAATCCTAATTGGCTAGTTAAATTTAGGGTCTATAGAATATGGCAGGTGGCGTGCCTTAGCACTATTATAACACTAAGTTAAGTCTAAGTTCGTTTGTGTTTGTTTAACCTACTCTATAGCCTATAGTTTTAAGTAATTGGTATTAATTAACTTCTTAAGAACTGTAGATGCCTTACTTTTAGTTATTAATTTAGTAGGGTTGCTATCGCCATTAATCTATTTAACTTCCATAATCTCTCTACACTTATATAACTGATAAAGATATATAATGTCTATTATAAGATGTTTCTCTTATATAGTGCCTAGCTTAACAAGACATTTGTAGAGTAATTTCAAGTTGGTGCAAAGTATGAGTGGGAGTTCAATCTATAGAAGTTGTTTAACAGTTAACTTAATTGCGGCGCTAATATCAAATCTATAGGCCATTATGTAGAGTTCTAAGGCTAGTACGCTTCTAGTAACTATCTTACACTTAATTAACAACTAGTAAATAATATTAGCCTTATATAACGCGTCCTCTAATACTAGTATATATCCTATTTATAATAAGAGGTCCTTATTATTAGTGAATAAGGCGTTAGTAAAAACAAGTAGGCGTAATGTATTAATATCTAATTTAACAAATGTAAGGCCTTTTATTAAATTGTCAATCTATAATTATAGTTATTTATTAAGTGCTATAACGTCTTTCTTCTTAGGGTTAATTACCTAGGCGGTAAAAGAGAGATTAAATAAAGCTTCTAGTTAATATATAGAGGCAATATATGCACCTCTTGCGCGTTGCGTAATATATTATTCCTTTATAGTCAGTGCATTACGGATAATACCTCTTAAGCTTGTAGTTATAGCTATTTTTCTAAGGTAGACTATATTTAGGTTCTTATACTAGTGTTCCTAGGTTATTATAATATTGCCTTCCTAAGAGAGTTAAATAATGCATCCATTAAATTTAAGTAACTGCTTAACTATAAGTTGCTCGCGTTCTTTTATAAGAAAGTAAGCCTTTTCTAGATATTATTACTCCGCGTCCGCAAAGGTGGTATTAGCTAGGAAGAGAGTGTTATTAATTTAGAGGCCAACAATGCTAAAGTAGTTAGAAGTGTTGCTCTATAAGAGGTAAGGGTTATATATTAATAAGTTTATATCCAACTCCTTAATATAATAATTATAGTAGGTTATAAACTAGTAATTACCTACTTCTAGAACACTATATAAGGGCTTAATTACCTTTAAGATAGAGTTCTTTCTAATGCCTAGTTAGCTTCCTAATTTATAAGGTAGTTGGATATAAAAGTCTTAATTTAGCTTTATAAGAGACTAGATATACGCCTAAGAGATATCTTATAGGTATAACTATATACCATTACCTCATAGTATTGCTGCGATATATAGAATAAGGCGTTGGCTAACTCGTTGAATAGTAGGTAACTAGATTAGTATAATACCCTTTTTAAGATTGTTATACGCTTAGACGACAAGTCTTAATTTTTTAAAGGCTTTATTAGTACTAGGGTTCTTAATCTTATCTATAAATTATAAGTTAAAGATTCTAACTCCTATAGGTATGTCCTAAGGGTTAATTATCTTAAATATACCCTTTTTAATTAGTCCTATAATTTCCTTTTAATAGGACATTTTAAACTGCTTATAGTTGCTATCCTCTTGTAAGAATATAGTAATGTCAGCAGTATTAACATAAAGGGGATACTTACAGGGTCTTCCTCTTCCTTAGTAAGGTGGTTATACTTCTCCAGTTTTAATAAGGGACGGTTTTTGTATAGAGATGGTTTCTATGGACGGTTCACATATACGGGCGGTTTTATTAACTTGGATATTGTTAACTTAGGTATCATTATCTTAAATATCTTTAACATAAATATTTCTAGGGTCTATTAAGTATGGTTTAATAGCAGTACTACGGAACTTTATAGGGCCGCTAGGTAGGTTAACAGCACACATTTTTCCTTTAATATTTAGTAGGTTGTATAGTCCTACCTAGTATCTAGGTTATCCTATATTACCTTCTCTCTAGACCAGTACTAAAGAGTTAAGGGGTAGATTATAAATTGCGGTAATACTGGGGCCATTATATATATTAAGTGCATCTACAACCTAGCGCTCTACTTATATCTTCTTTACTTCCTCTATAGCTTTTTTAAATGCAATCGCACGCTATATTACTATAGGTGAAGGTGTATTAAACTCTATTATTTAGGGGTACGCTCTAAATACTAATAGTATAGGTATTAGGCTGTCTGGTCCTATGCAGTTATTAATTACTTTAAAGGCCATTTATAGTGCTATATCCTTATTAATTCCTAGTATCTTAGAAGTGATAATGTAGTATATATATTATAAGGGGCTATAGTAACGCTCTACTATACTAATTAAGTTATAAGCTTCGACCGGTACGCTCTTTATAGTAGTACCTATATTAACTACATATTGCTTAAACTCTCTACTAATAAAGTTCTTTTTTACGTTATATATAATTATATACAGGGGGCCTAGGTATATATTAATCTAGCACGCTCGTAACATATCCCATATATACTTAGCACTAATATTCTATAGCTATCTACCTGTTTAAAATCGGGTGCCTTTATTAATAATATAAAGTATAGGCTTGCTGTTAATGTATATAATGTTAATAATAATACAGTAGTTAAAATTAATGTTGTTCTTTAAGGTAAATTTAAATCTGCCTAGTAACTTTCTGTGCTTTTAATAATATAAGCAGTAGCGGGTAATATACTTAAGTATCTTTTAATTAGCATTGTTTTTATAGCCAGCACGGTCTAATATTCTCTTAAGTTACTCTACTAACAGGTGTCTAAAGCATTAGTATAGGCGTCACAATTCCATATTAGTTAAGTAGTATAGGTTTTAGTTAAAGGACTCTATAATAAACACATATAATAAGGTATCCTATAGTAGAAACAGGTATCCAAATTGGCGTATAACTAGTATAGTCTTTAAGGGGGTTATTAGGACATTCTTTAGGTTATTAAAGTATACTTATAAGTTATCTATATCTACTAGGCAAAGCAGGAAAGGGGTGTTAACTTTAATAACATGGAACTCTACTATACCTATTAGTATATCTACCTTAATAGAACTAATAGAGGATGTAGAACCTATTCTAAACTATACACTAACTATGCCTCTTATAGACCTATTTAACTGTGCTTTATTAATCTTCTAAAGTGCAAGAAACTAACTGTATCCTACTATAGAATGTTTAGAGGCACTAGTATTGATTATTACACCCATAAACTTTATTAAGGTATAGCGTAAGGTTATATTATACGCAAACGGGTCTATATTAGTAGGTAATACATCTATTATAGTATTAATAGTTATAACTGCGTGGCTATAAGCTCTATTAGCTAGTTCTAAAGCTATAGCGGTCACATTATCTAGTTCAATCTTACCATATAAAGTATGGTATACTATAGCCTAGTTATCCTTATTTAGTAGAGTATTAGGGTCTATATTAATTACTAAAGTATTAAATACGTTGGTAATCTTATTATCCTTATTATTATCCTTGTTGTTGTCGCCTTTATAGTCTATAATATATTACTTTATTCGCTTCTAGAAGCGGTCCTTAAACTTATTTCTAAACTTAATCTTAGACTCTTCTTACTCCTTCTTAATATATTTTTATAAGTGATATCCTTCCTTGTTATATACAACGCAATATAGTTTCTATCAGTTGCGGTTGTACAGGGGGTTGCTACAGTTATTATAGTTATAGTTATTATCTCTTCTATAGAATCGTTGGTCTATAAAGAAAGCTTATGTCTTCTCTATATACTCTTTCTTATATACCGTAATAGACGATTAGAGTTTATTAATAAGGGCTCTAAGGTTATCTAGTAGGTTAGAGACTGTATATCTATATACTAGTATTCCTTAGCATAAAGTAACAATTTTATTATAAAGGAAGTCTATAGTTTATAAGGTAGATCTAAGGCCATACTATAGTTAATAAAGTCTATAAATTAGCAATTAGAGGCATTCGCTTATAAACTTATCTATATTTTCTACTATTACTATTATAAGTATAATGGTATTCCACTTATCTAGGTTCTTGCGTTAAAATCCTAGTTCTTTAAAGAAATTCTAAAGGTACTTATAAGCTTTAGCAAATAGTAGGTGGAACAGTTAGTTTATATAGAAGTGGTCTAGAGCTAGTCCTTTTAATATAATAGGGAATGCCTTAAGGTAAGCTTCTTAGGGTACATCTACTTGATTACAGATATTATAGAATATTATTAATTTATAGTTAAGGCTTTTATTTATACCACTATATTTCTACTCCTCTATATATATCTTAGCTATATTCGCAATTTCCTTTCTATAGCTAATTATAGTAATAAGGCGGTTCTCCTTGTCTATAGGTTATTTATAGAATTACTATATTATTATTATAGGTTAAGGCGTAATAGATAGTGTAAAGGTAGAGGTAATTATAGATTAAGGTATAGTAGAAAGTATAGGCACTAAAGAATATCTTGCTTATTACTCTTCTAGAGTTCCATATATCTTATAATACTAGATACTTCTTAACTTAATACTAGTATTAAACTTTTTTTTAAGTGCATTTATCTCTTCTTTAGTCCATTTCGTTTGGTCTTCTTCTTATACTATATTGTATAAGGATTAAGGGAGTAATTTGCCTTATTTATAGTTAGTGTTAACCCATACTCCTCTAGTATTTAGATAATTGCGTAGTTTCTAAAGCTAGTATAAGTAGATTTACGTAAAGATATCAACTATAAAGTCCTTAAAATCTCCCTAGAACAATTCCTAAAGTGTTAAGTCTAGCTAGTCGTGTATCTCCGTATATACATACATCTTGCATTATACGTAGTTGGTCAGCTCGTCCTTAGTAACTTCTATTAGGTTAATTCTATCTTCCTATTTAGCTACTTCTTCCTCCCAGTCTTTCTCTATTCCTAACATCTTATATTTTATATATTATTTAGGTAGATGAGGGTATTTATAGGGTAAAGGTAGGGAAACGGTTAAGGAGGCGGTTAAGGAGGCGGTTTAAGTTGTTTAAATAGGGTAAGGTATTTTGCGCAGTAATTCTTCTAAAATAGATAGAACGAGATATCTAGAAGTTATTATAGATACTAAATAAGTACTCCTAGGTGGTTTCTCTTCTTCTCTTTAACTGAAATAGGCTGATACAAAAGGTGGATAAGTATAACTATCTTCCAATCTACTGCAAGGTGGATAGTATAACTGTCTTCTAAGCTATCTGCGTGTTTCCTAATCTGTGCGCGCTCACTAATTAGTATTGATATACTTTAACACAGTACAATAGACGTAATATACGTGTAGTGCGGTATGTAGTTAGATTCTTGTTGTTCTATCTACGCGTCTTGATGATATATATGCGCGTCGCGTAGATTATATACTTTACGCACATAATATACAAAACGAATATCTACCGACACTAATAGAGATAGAAATAACTCTAAGTAATATAGCAGTTGCTCCTCTTAGGTCCCCCTTAGGTAACTTATTTTTTAGTAATCCTTTTTTATTAATATTACCTAACCTAACTTCTTCTAATACTTCTATACCTTTCTTATAGCCTTTTTTACGTTGTTTAGTAACTCCTAGGTAGTCTTATTATAGCCTATCTACTTAACCTTATACTATATATTGTTATTAATGTCCTTATAACTAATAATCTTTAAAACTTCCTATTCGTCTTCTTCTTGTCCTCTGTATATATCTACTTTATAGACTATTAGCTCAATATCTTTATATACTGGCTCTAGTATCGCGATATACTATATAGGGTAGATCTTTATTTTTTCTAGTAAGTCTAGTTTATATATAACTTCTAAGATCTTTGCTTTAATTATAAATAGTCATAGTCTAATATAGCCTAACTTCTTACTTAGTTATTAACTCTTAAAATTTTTGTATAGTAGCCACACTTTATCTCCTTCCTTAAGATCTAGTCCCTTAAATCTCTTAGCGTTATAGTACCTTTTTATTCTTTCTTATGCTAGTTTAGCTATTTTTTTTAAGGTGTATATAAACATTTATTAAGTTCTCTATTCTTTGCTTAGCTATACTACTTGTTTTTTTTTAACTTATTATAGCAATAATAATATTCTTAGTTTATACCCGTAATTCGCCTTAGAGGTAATATGCCTATCCCTTAGTGTTGTATTATACGCAAACTATATAACTAGTAGTAATAATACCTGATTATTCTGTGCATAATTAATATAATGCCTTAAATACTATTCTAATATTTAGTTTAGTCTCTCTATTTAACTATTTGTTTATAGATAATATGCTATTAATATTACTGCGCAAACTCCTTATTTCGCTATAAATACCTTTTAAAATACTACTATAAATCTTAGATCTCTATCTAATATAATCATTATTAGTACTCTATATCTTATAAACACTTCTTTAATATAAATTCTAGCTATATCTTCTACTAAGAGTTCTTCTGTATATGCTATAAAGTACCCCTACTTAGTTAGTTTGTCTACTATTATAAGGATTATATTATGCTCCTATCTAGTAATAAGGTCTTTTAACTTTAGTAACTTTATAATAAAGTCCTATAATATAACCTCCTATAGTCTCTCTAGTATTTTAATAGGTTATAGCCCTTAATATAGCTTATGCCTTATTAGTTTATTCCTTTAGTAATCTAGATATTTCTTAGTAACTTTTTTTGCTAATCCCTATATTTCTTAAATAATGTACTCCTTTTAAAGTCTTAATACTAAGCCTATTACTTTGTTATATCCTTAAGTTATTCCCTTATAGAATTCTTTTATAAACTCTTTTATAATTCCTCTTAGTACTTATACTGCTTTAAGTTTAGATCCTTACCCTATACTTCTTAGATTTTTTATAACTAATTACTCTTTAGTATCTCATAGGTCTTTTCTTCACTGGTTGCTATAATCTTAGAATAATTATAACTAATTAATCCGTCCTCATCCTTGCGTAGCATTGCTCCTAATAGCCTTTTATTATTTTATAGCTCTGCCTTTCTACTAAGTGTATCTACTCTTGCGTTTTTAGTACCTGTCGGTATACTTGCTTTATCAACGTGCATAAATATCACTGTATTGCGATACGTATGCGGTGTTGAAGTTGGTAGTTATTGATGTCTAGAAGTAAGGGGTTGCTCCAAGGTCAGGTTAGCTAGCCTTGCTTTATGGTCTCATAACCACGTCACATAACTAATATTCCGACACTGGAGCAACTCTAAAAAGAAGGTTAATCTATACTTTAAAGTCAAGTTTACTTCTAGACTATTCGTAGCGTATACGTAATAGCTTCCACGCTCCTTTTACAGGTCCGTAATTACATAACCCATATTACGGCTTATATAAATATCTCTAAACCAAAGCCTGTAAAATACTGTATTACGGAGATACTACGCTAAGGAAGAGAAGAAGAAGAAGAGTTATTAGGGGTAGCAGGTTAATATATCGCAAGGGCCGCTAAGGCGCTAGTGGTAAGCGAGCTAATAGCAATTTTCTATACCGGGCATAAAAAATCCTAATTGGTTGGTTAAATTCAGGGTCTATACCGTCACAATTAGTTACCTAACACTAAGCTAAATCTAAGTTCGTTTGTTTAACCCATCCTATAACTTATAGGTCAATTCGGTTCGTATTAATAAGCCGTTAAAGAGCCGCGCAGGGTTTTCCCTTTGTTATGGCGTTAGTAGGGTTGGCCTCTCTATTAATCTATTTCACCTCCATAATCTATCTCCATTTGTAGGCTTACCGGAGGCACATTACGTTAATTATTAGGCGTTTTTCTTGGGTGGTTCCGAGTCGTACTAAACAGTTATATAAGGACTTAGAGTTAGTGCAAAGCATAAGTGGAAGGTTAATTTGTAGAATCTTGTCTACTATAGACTTAATCGCAACGCCGATGTCAAAGCCATAGGCTGTGCCGTAGAGTTTAGAAGCTAGTACGCTCCAAGTAACTCTTTTGCACTTAACTAAGCTCCAATGGACAATATTGGCCTTCTTTGTAGCATTAGCTAGTACGAGAACGTAGCTAATCTGCGAAGAGAGGTCCTTGTTATTAGTAAACAACGCGTCCATAAATACTAGTAGCTGTAGGGTTTTAATATCTAACTTAATAAACTTAAGACCTCTATTAGCGTTCTCAATTTGCCAGTTTAAACACTTATTTAACTGTTTTACATCTTCCTTATTAGGGTTAATTACCTGGGCGGTAAAGGATAAATCAAATAAGGCTTCTGGCTGGCATACTAAAGCAATATATGCACCTCTAGCACGTTAAGCGATATACTGGTCCTTTAGAGTTAAGGTTCTTGTGGCTCCTCTTAATCCTATACTTATAGCAAGCTTGGTGCTAATCGTACTAAGGTTTATATATTGTCGTTCCTAAGTAAGCGTAATACTCCCGTTAGTTAGTAGCTAAATAACTCCACCATTAAACTTAATAGGCGTATCAACGGTAAGTTGTTCCTATTCCTTAGCTATAAACTTGGCCTTATACAGCTCATTTTACTCTACGTTTATAAAGGTCTTATCTGCCAGAAATAGAGTATCATCAGTTTGTAGGCCTATAATACTAAAGGGTTCGTTACTCTGTAGGAGGCAGGGGTTATACGTAGACTGGTCTATATGCAACTGTTAGATGTAATACAAGTAATATGTTTTAAACTAGTAATTACCGGCTTCCGGTACTCTATAGAGTGGTTTTATAACCTTTAGAACAGAGGCCTTGTCAATTCTAAGTTGCTTAATTAGCTTGTGCGGAGGTCATACGTAGAACTCTCAATTTAGTGTGGTGGTTGATTATATATAGGCCTATAAAATATCTCGGAGGTAAAGTCGTGCCTATAGAAGCTTCATGGCGGCGATATAAAGAATTAGTCATTAGCTGACTTATTAAATGGTTGGTAATTAGGTAAGAACCAGTTCCTTTTCTAAGTTATTATAAGCTTATATAACTAGTTAGGATTTCTTAAAGGCTTTATTAGTTCCCTTATTCTTAATCTTGTTAACGAATCGCGAGTTAAAGAGTTATACGCCTTATAGTATATCCGTGAGTCTTACGATCTCGAAAACTCCCTTCTTAAGTAGACCAGTAAGCTCCTTCTATTAGGAGGCGCTAAATTGGGTACTAAATTAACTATCATCTTATAGGTAGATGGCGATATCAGTTATGGCTGTAAGTAGAGGGTATTTGCGAGGGCGTCCTCTGCCTTGTTTTAGGGGTTATTGCTAAGCTTTAGTAGGTCTCTCTAAGATAGTCTCAGAAAGGGCTGACCTAAGTAGAGGTTTAGGTGGCAATTCTAGTCCGATAATTTACTCCTATAATTTAGTTACTTAAAGGTAGGGTTTTACGACCGTAGATCGGAAGGCCGTAGGTCTGCTAGATAGCTTAACGGTGCATATTTTACCCTTAACGGTAAGTAAGGTAAATGGCCTATCCTAATGGCCGCTTTGGCCAGTGTTTCCTTCTCTCCAGACCAAAATAGGCGAGTTTAGTGGGAGATTATAAATTGCATTAGCATTGGGTCCGTTTCGCATATTCAACACATCAGCAATCTATCGTTCAGCTTATAGCTTCTGTATCTCTACCATAGCCTTTTTAATTGCGGCAGCGCGTTATATAACAGTGGGGGATAGTGCATCAGATTTAACCATTCAGGGGTAGGCTCTAAAGACTAGAAGTATGGGAACTAGTCCTTTAGGGCTAGCTAAATTATTAATTACTTTAAACGCCATTTGGAGTCCTATCTCCTTATTAATATTAGGGATTTTAGTTATAATAATCTAGTAGGCTCGCTATAATAGACCATAGTAGCGCTCTACCATTCTAATAGAGTTATGTGCTTTAACCGGTACTCCCTTTATACTAATTCCCATAATAGTAGCGTATTGCTTAAATTCCTTACTAACGAAGTTCTTTCCAGCGTTGTGGGTAATTAGGTCTGGTGGCCCTAGGTAGGTATTAATCTAGCACATCTATAGAACGTCCTATATATATATGGCGCTAATGTCTTATAGCTATCCACCGGCTTGGAATCGCGTTCCTTTATTAACAATATATAGGAGGGGTAATCCGCTGATGTATATAATATTGACGATAATATTATAGTTAAAATTAATATTGTTTTATAGGGTAAAGCAGAATTTGCCTGGTGATTTGCTAAACTTCTAACAGTAGTGGCAGAACTTGGTTAGTTGCTTAATAGCCATTCTATCAGTTTTATAGCCAGCATAGTAGAGTAGCTTTTATAATTTCTTAACTAAGGGATGTCTAAATTGGCGATACAGGCGCCGTAGCTCTATATTTGTTAAGTAGCAGGGGTTCGCGTTAAAGAATTCAGATAAATATAACTATAGTAATAAGCTCTATAAGAGAAATAGGTGGCCAAACCATTGCACTACTAGCACTTTTTTAATGTGAGTGATAATAACGTTTCTAAGGTTGTTGTAGTAGATTTGGAGTCTGTCTATATCCACTAAATAGAGCAAGAAGGGGGTATCTATATAAATAATATAAAACTGTATCTTGCCTATAGGGGTGACAACATCCGTAGTTTTAATGGAGGTAGTAATTCTAATGCCAAACTACACATTAACTTGTCCTTTGGTTAAGGTATTAAGTCTTATAGATTGGTCCGCGTTCTATAGTGCTTAGAATTATCCGTAACCGGCCATAGACTTCTTTAATGCACTAGTATCGATTATAATTCCCATAAATACTGTGGAAGTATAGCGTAAAGCGGCGGTTATTGTGTTATAGTTAAACGGGTCAGTTTCTGTAGTAGGTTCCGTGGAGGTTGCAGTAAGTAAGTAAGCGCAAGCCTTATTAGCTAGTTCTACACTTATAGAGGTTGCTTTGTCTGTAGTAAGAGTCCCAAATAATATAAGGTAGTAGCTATTAGGGTCTTCTAATTCTTCCTTACTATTGTTATTATTAGTGTTTTTATTAGCGTCTGTGTCTAGTATAAGAGCTTCAAAAGTCTTATTACGCTTATTATTGTCGTCTCCTTTATAGTAGATAGTGTATTGTCTAAAGCGTTCTTTAAAGTTACTGTTACGGCCCTTATTATTGTTAAAATATCTTTTATACTTATCTCTAGAACGGTTCCGCTCCTCCTCTATGTGTTTCTATAAGCGGCAGGTCTCCTTTTAGCAAATATAGTACTTGGCCTTTATGGATCTGACGGTATTTTGTCTATAGGAGCGGGTTTGGTTACGGTTATTACGGATATTACGGCGGTATATGCAATCTGTAAAGTAGGCTCCTTAAGACGGTCTTATTAAGGCCTAGAAAGGGTGTTCCTTCTCCTATACAACTATAGAAGATTACAACTTGCTAATTAACTAGGAGAGGTCTTTAGAAGGGTTGGAAATGGTAATACGGCATACTAGTACTCTTTAGCAAGCGGTGACTAGCTTATTCGTAAGGAAGAGGTCTATATAAAACTCTAGGTGTAATCCATAGCGATATTTTAGGAGCTTATTAAGGAGTAGTTAGAACCTCTAATAGATTTGCTTATTAGGGTTCTTATTAATAATTCCTTAAAAGTCAGTGGCGTTCTATTTAGTGAGATTTCTCCAATAGTACTCTGGTCCTTTAAAGAAGTAACGCATATAGTTACATGCCTCAGTAAATAATCTAGTTAAAAGGCTGCTATTATAGTAGTGATCCTAAGCAAGTCCCTTTAGTATAGTTAGGAATGCAGTTATATAGCCTTTAGGAGGTAGACCAACTCTCTTACAGATATCATAGAAGATAGTTAACTTAAAGTTAAAGCTATTACTCACTCCATTATACTTCTGGTCGTCTGTGTAGATCTTGGCAATAGTAGCTGCCTCTTTGCTGTACATAGGCAGGTGCATAGTAGGGTTGGTATTGGCAGTACTAGGGTAAAGATACTAGGCAGGAGGAGCACCAGGTAGGGTAGGAGCGGTTACTAAAGGGAGGGTAGAGGCAGTTACCGCAGGCAATAATTGCTGATTCTACGTCTATAGGAGTTAAGTAAGGAGGGTAAGTAGTTAATCCTAGGTAGAGGTAGGTGCAGCTTGCTATTAGGTAGCAGTTGGTGCAGTTTGCTAGGGTATAGATACAATAGCTAGTTAGGGTGTTATAGGGGTAGGTATTTACATTCTAGGTGTTATAGCCATAGCTATAGGCTAAATTACAGGCGTTAGAGGTAGTAGAGGTAGTTAATGGTTTACAGGCGTTAGTACCGTGTGGGAAGGTAGTAGGCTATAGGGGGGGGGTTATAGGAACTAAAGAGGTTATAACTAATGGGGTTATAGCTTGATTTAATATCAGAGCTATTTGTGTTAAGTTAAGTTGTTCTTATAGTGCCACTATAATTATAGGGCTAACTTCCTTAAGAGCTCCTATAATTTCCTTATCTATCTATTTGTGAGGTTCCTCTTCTATAAGGACATTATATAGAACCTTATAAAGTGGGTATCTGTTACTGTGTATGGCGACATATACTCCTCTTTAGAGTAGGTAAGTACAGAGCTTTACTCTAGTAACAGAGCATATCTTTCTAAAGTCCTTAATAGCAAAGCCTTCAAATTCTTCTTAGAATAGCAACCGTAGTATATAATCTATAAAGTTCTCATATATATACTCATAGATTTTCGTTTCCATATATTCTTCCAGGTCTTCCTCTAAGGTAGTTACTACATCAATCCCATAACCATGTCTGGCGATTCTCTCCTTCCATTTAGGATCCATTTTATTATTTAAAGCAGTGTACTAGTCCTTGTATATATTGTAGTTTAAGGTTAAGGTTAAGGTCAAGGTTAAGGTTAAGGTCGTTAAGGTAAGGGTGTTAAGGTAAAGGTGTTTAGGTATGTACGTCCTTTGCAGCCATTAGGCCTATAAAGTATTCTTAGCAAGACTGCGATTCTCTCAGCGATCTATTATATTGGCTATAAGGCTAGTATAAATTCTCTTAAGCTTAAGGGAGGTTGTAATCTTCTTTAAGTAAAGATATAATTCTCTAGGCGATCTAACACGTTAGCAGTTCAGCTAATACATGGTCTTAAGCTTTAAGGGTAATATAGCTTTCTCCTTTAACTAAAATAGACAAGGCTAGGCGATCCGTGTACTGTTTCTAGTACGGTTTTTAAACTCTAGCTTATTGCGTATTTCCTAATCTATACGTCTACTAATCAGTGTCGGTATACTTGCTTTATCAACGTGCATGAATATCACTGTATTGCGATACGTATGCGGTATTAAAGTTGGTAGTTATTAATATCTAGAAGTAAGGGGTTGCTCTAAGGTTAGGTTAGCTAGCCTCGCTTCGTGGTCTCGTGACCACGTCATATAACTAACATTCCGACAGTACCCTTAGTATATTAAATTTTAAAATAATATTCTATAAGCATTTCTGCCTATCTAACTTATCTATAATTAATTTCTTTTGTTATTAGGAACCTTATAAGGTTTTTATAATCCGTCTTAACTATAAATTGTTTCTCTATACCTTACAAGAATGCTCTTTACTCCTTAAGCACTATAACTATACCTAATAACTCCTTATTGTAAATATTATAGTTTAGTTCTAGTAATGTTATCTTCTAACTATAGTATACTACTAGATGCTATACATCCTGGTATTTTTATAATAAGTATACTTCTAGTATAAAGTTTAATACATCCATTTCTACAACTATCTCTAACTATAGTTAATAGATTTTAAGGATTAGATCCTAGGTAAACAACTTCTTAAGTTCCTTAAATAGTTTCCTTTACTTACTACCCTATATCCACGGTTCCTCCTTTTTTATAAATCTTATAAACGGCTTAATATTCTTTAACTATTGCGTAATAAACTTTCTATGGTACGTGTAAAACCCTAGGAATAACCTTAACTGTGTAATATTCTTTAGTTCTTACCAATTTACTACAACTTTAACTTTCTTTAAATCTATATAGATATTTCCTAGTTTAATAATAAATCTAATATAATTGGACTTCCTTATAAAGGACTCGCATTTTTTAATTACTACTAGCTTTTTTTTTCTTGCAGTCTCTTTAAGACCTACTTAATGTATTCTCTATGTTCCTCCTTACTTATTAAGTAGATAATAATGTTATTAAAATAAACTATAATAAACTTATTAAGGTGTTCTCCTAATGTACTATTAATTCGTTTCTAAAATGTTGCCGGTATATTTATAAGCCTAAACTATATAATTAATAGCTTATATAGTCCTTCCTTTAACCTAAGGCTGCCTTTTATTCATTGTCTTCCTTAATCCTAATCTAATAGTACGCCCATCTTAGATTTATTTTTATAAAGATTTATATATTACTAATCCTATCTTAGATTTTACTAATTAAGGATAAAGGATGCCTATCCTTCCTAATAATACTATATAACTATCTATAATTAATATATAGCCTAAGTTTTCTATTTTTCTTTAGTATAAATAGTACTAGATATTCCGCTAATAACTATAATGGGCTAATATATCCCTTTTATAGGTTCTTTTAGATAAACTCTTTAAGTGCTCTTAACTTATCTTCTATTAGCTTATATGTTACGGAGTAAGTACAAGTGGTGATAATATATAGCGAAGTAGATATTATTAAGCTATGTACATAAACTGTGTAATAAAGTCAAGACGTTACGTGAGGAGAGAAGGTAAGGAAACGGGAAGAAAGGGTATATATCGTTAGTTTAGTTGCTTGGTTAACACATATACGGAGCAGAATAGGATTTAAGTAGCGGTCCTGGCAGAACTTGGCAGGATTCGGTGGACTTGGCAGAATATGGCAGAATGCGGCAGATTGCCGTTAGATTATTATCTCGCGGTTGGTCTCTTCTTGCTGCGTTGGTAGAAATAGGTGGAAACAGGTAGGAACAGGTGGACGTGTATAAGGTATCACAGAGGTGTCCTATAACAGTACCCCCTCTTTAAACTCGAGCTTCTGCGAGATGGGGCTGTGGTAGTTCTAGGTAGAGTTCGTGAAAGTCTTCTGCGGCTTATGTAAGTCCTATAAAGTCAACGGGTTCCCATAAGGGCTTAGTAAAGCCTCTCCATTTTATAAGGTATATATATTTGCGTTTCCGTTTGTTGTACTTAATATTATTAACTCTTTTAACGAGGTACTTATCCTTACCGTCTACTTTAACTAGTGGGGGAGGGTCTTAGATCTGTCTAGGTAGGGCGTCTAATATAGGGGCGGCAGGGTAGAGGACTGACGTATAGAATATAGGGTGGATTTTAACCGTATTAGGGAGCTTTAGTCGGTAGGCATAAGAAAAGACAACTTTTTTAATCTTATAAGGGCCGGCGTTCTTCCAATTAAGTTTCTTAGTAGGTTATTTCATGTTTAGATTTCTTGTGTCTAGCTAGACAAAGTTACCAATTTAGTAAGCTGGTGCTAGGGTTTGGTTCTTATTTGCTGCGGCTTTATAAACAGACTGGGCCTATATTATTTTATTAGTAAGGAACTCTTATAGTTCTTCTATCTTCTTTATAAATTCGTTTGCTTCTATAACTTATAAGGCCTGATAAGCTAGGCAAGGAATATTACTAAAGGGTTTAAAACCCATTCGCAGGTACTGGCTATAATTAGCCAGAAATGGGGAGACCTTTATAGTTTCTAAAACGGAGTTATTTGCAGTAAACTTAGCAAATATAAGCTAGTCTATCCAGTTATCCTGCAAATACAATATGTATATCCAAATATACTGTTCTATTATAGTATTTACACGTTCCGTTTAACCATCTGTTTTTGGGTAATATGCCGTAGACAACAGTGCTTTAATGCGGAGTTAGGTAGTTAGTTCTTTCTAAAATACTAAGACAAACTAGCGGCCTCTATTAGAGACAATTATTTTAGGGAGTTTATAAAGTTTCTATATATAATCTAGGAACAGTTAGGCAACGGCAGGTATTAATATATTAGGGCAGGCGATTAAGTATCTTATCTTAAATAGTCGGTCTATAACTACCATAATATTTATACAGCCTTTACTTATAGGGAGGTTAATAATAAAGTTAATTAAGATATCCTTCCATCTTTAGTCTAGAATAGGTAGTAGTTTTAGGAAGCCGTTATACGTCTTATATAAAGCTTTAGCTCGTTAGCAGGTATAGTAGCTAGAGACGTACTTCCGTATTATACTATATATATTTAGCTAGTAGTACTCCTATTAGAGTAGTTCTAGGGTTTTTCCTTAGCCTGGGTGGCCGGCTACTAGTAGATTATTGACCCAAGGTACGAGTGGTCTATATTTTCAGGTCTTGGATTTTAAACCCTTGCCAAGCCGGCTTTTAATTGGTCCAAAAAAAAACTGCGGGCGGTATCTACCTGCAGAATACATGTGACGAACATTAAAATATTTAAGATCTTACTATTGACAAATCATCCTTTTTGTTGACATCTCTATTAATACTACTATACGCGTCTTAACTATGGTAGAACCTGCTCTAATTAAGTGTAGTAAGTGCTGTTTAATACAACCCCGTATTAATTTTATTAAAAATGGCCCATCTACTAAGCTTTTAAAGCAATGTCAATTGTGTTGGTTAAAGGCGCGTTTTCCCTGTATATTTCTTCTACTTTTACTTACTTTCCTAGGGCTCTAAATATGATTTAAATAGGCGGAAAGCAGAGCTTGGTTCTACTAAGACTCGTCCTATAAAGTGTTAGTGAAATGCTTTACCTGAAACCGATACTGAGGACGTCTTCTTACCTCGCGGCCAGAACAGTTAAGATACCCCTAAAATAGCTCAACAGCGGAAGACAATTAGGGCAATACAACGGGAGCACCGCATTCTTGATTAACGGGGTGAAGCTCACTCGCCTACTCCTCCGCTATATACTACAGATGAAGCTCTGTGCAGCAGAAGAAGCACCCTAGATGGCCCAAATACGTCCTTGCCGGAACTAGCTCCTATGCCTGCTCTACTGCTAATACCTACCCTACCACCAATACCACCTTTCTTGCGGCAAGCTCTGACTACGGCTATATCACTACCCATTTTGGCTGTTGATTGGGAGCGAATTAAGAAGTTTAGGAGTATACTATAGGCTGAATGTATGGAGACGTGCAGTTGTTGCAAGGAGCGGTGGTTCCAAATGGGCCTAGCTACGGAGGGTGATAATATAGGTATATGTAAAGCCTGCATTAAGGACGCTGATAGCCTCAAATATCTAACCCTTCCTCCCCTGTTTGGTGAAAGCAATGGGCTTGATCCGGGGCCTGTTCCTGGCTTCCTACCTATACTTACTGTGGTGGAGGAGCTTCTGATTACGCGCGTATACATTTATCTGCAAGTTGTGCGTGTACGCGGCCAGCAACATCGCTATACTGGCCACGTCTGTTGCTTTGGCCAGAACATACTAAAGACTTGGAGGTAGCTACCACGGCTACCTACTGAACTTAATATACTGGTCGTGAGGCCTACGGCAGTAGAGGGTGGCGAATACCTAGGTTGGCGGTTTACCAAGCGGTATACTGTAAGGCGCTTTGCCATAGCACAGTGGCTTTACTTTCTAAAGGCCAATCATCCTGATTATCGCGATGTTGAAATATATAGCACTCGGCTTACCAGCTTACCCAAAAATGGCTCTATATTAGATTAGCTACCTTATATTAATAAGTCGGAGTCTGATTCTAGTGGCCCAACGGCTCACCCTACTGCTCCTATGTAACGTCCTCCTGCTATTAATCCTCTGCCTGCCAAGCTTGGCAGTAATATACTGGACGGTGAATTTAATGATGACATACTGGATACTTTGGTTCCTAATTTAGTACCTAACTTTAATGAATTGGAGCTTTTAGGTTGCGAGGTTTAATACTAATAAGACCTATAAGCGGGCCTAGAGGTTCCCACTGTGCGACAGACACCTCTCTCTAAGCGATTAGCTAGCTTTATTATGCGCAGCGCCTTTCCTACTCTGTTTCCTTATAGCAAAGCCGATTTTGATATGCTATAAAGCCGTACGGTTACCCTGGCTGCGTACGCCAAGCATATGCTTAAGTATTAGGACGGTTAGTTTGGCCGCCACCCCTTATTTCGCTACTATATGTTTAATTGGATTATAAGAGAGCAAGCCCTTAACGCCACCCGCTTCCTTTGCGGCTAATTAGATGAGAATGGTCTATCTTTAGATAAGCTCAGTAATCTTATAAATGGTAATGGGGGTGGCCAGTTACTGAATAAGATTGTACGGCATGCACGGAACCTTAAGGGCACTAGACCTTACTGGAGGCAGAAGAGAAATGAGCTTACGGCTTATACTGAGAATATTAAGAGCGGGTCTCTATTCTTTACACTTAGCGCTGCTAATCTACATTGGCATGATCTATACTCTTATATGCCTCTATTTAATAAATATAAGGCTGCTAATAAGGCTTAGCGCTACCGGATTGCTTTTTAAAATCTCAACAATAATCCGCATATTGCTGCTTACTAGCTGTATTGCCGCTTCAATCTGTTTAGGAAGCACGTACTTATGGGCCTATTTGATGGCACTGACTTTTGGTCTTGATATAAGTGGTAGGTACAAGGTAGCGGCTATATATATAGCTTCTTATGGAGTTTAACAGCCCCAAGGCCAGATCCGTCAGCTAGTAACTTAAGGGCGGCTTTTGCTAAGTACTGGGCTACTTTTATATCTGTAATCAATCCTGATTAATCTAGGCCTCTTGATCTCCAACATCCTTCTGCTCTTAGCTATAAAGAACAGCTTAATACTAGTGAGCTTCTTACTGCCTGCCTTAATCGATTTTAACGGCACCGCAATTGCACCAAATCTTACTGCTTAAGATTAAAGAAAATCTCTACTAGAGCAAAGGAGTGCCGCTTCTATTTTCCACGCTCTCTCTGTAATAAGGCCGCTGTATTAAAGGATTAAAATCTATATTACTGGACGTTCTGTCCGCAGTGTAATAATAAGCTTCTTAATGGTTACAATGCAGCTATGATATTAGCATAGATGGCGAATATTGATACGTCACCTGCTATGAGCATATTAGTAATAGTTAACTATATAGGTAAATATTGCAGTAAGGAAGAGAAGAAGTTAACTTCCTACCAGGAGTTACTCTAATTAGTACAGCCGCACGCCAATAGCCTTTATACCTTTAGTTTGGTTGTGGCCAGGTTTATAAACAAGCTTATTACTGAACGCGATTGGTTAGCACAGGAGGTATACTATCTACTTCTTAATATTCCCCTTTGCAAAGGCTCTAGGAATATAGTAACTTTGGACTACCACCAGGAGGACGATTAAAGCGCTACATATAAGCTTAATGATGGGTAACTAAAAGGGTGTGGACTGTCTAACTATAAGAAATATAAGCGCCGCCTAGATGGGGTAGAGGACATTACTTTCCTTAATTTTCTACTCCATTTTAATCACTCTACTTATAAGCGTTGGCTAAGAGCAAGGCCTCAAGTTATATCGTACTTTCTGCGATATAACGGTGATTGTTCCCATCCACAGTATTCTAAGTTCTGCCGTGTAAAGCTTATTCTTTATCACCCGTGGAGGGAGTATAAGGAAGTGGCTACTTATACTAATAGATTTGGGGCCCCTGATTATGTGGCTTCCTATTAGGCTTGTGTTAACTCTTATTAGCACCCGCCCAACTACTTTTGTAATTAGAAACTAGAGGAAGGCCGCGAAACTGCTAATAATATTAATGAGTTTAATGGCGGTTTTGTAAACAACTTGGAGCTATACTAGTTCTTTAAGGCCCTGCATACCCGCGTTTAAAATACCAACAGAGTTAAAATTAAGGATCCTAATAGGCTTGGTGATAGGGAGCTTGATTGTAACTACGACTAGAGTATGCATTAGGGTATATACCCGCAGCTTAATAAGAGGACTTATTAGCAGGAAGCACGGCTATAGCCTCTACCATAGAGCCGCCTATCCCAAATAGCAACTCCGTCCTCCTTATAACCAGGTCAGCGTTATATCTATAATATCATAGTTAATCACTATAGGCAGATCCAAGCGGGCCTTGGCCCCCCCCCACTACGGATTAACATTAATGGAGAGGCAGGAACCGGTAAATTATATCTTATTGCTGTCCTCTCTACTACGCTCTGTGATATAGCAAGGGCTAATAGTAAGCCGATGCCATTGGCTTAAGCAGCCCCTACTGGGGTAGCTGCCTTTAATATTAATGGCAGAACTATATATGATCTATTAAGGTTGCTAGTAAATCGCCCATTTAAGGAATTGCCTGCTACCAGTCTTACGCCTCTATAGTAAGCTTTTAAGGATATTCACTATCTTGTCCTTGACGAGAAATCTATAATTAGGCAAGTACATCTGGCCTAAATCAATCGCCGCCTCTGTCAGATCTACCCTATATGTAACAACGACTACTTCGGAGGCTTGAACATCTTACTAGTAGGCGATTTCCATCAGCTTCCCTCTGTAGGTCAGGCGGCCTTATATAGTAATCTACCCGCTAGGCTGTTAGAGCTCGCTAGCTATGGAAAGGGAGCCTATAAGGCGATTGACCAAATAGCTGTCCTAGATCAAGTTATGCGGTAGGGTGGTGATGACGCTAAGAGCTCTGTATTTAGGACAGCCCTTGCGGAGCTACGTAGTAATTTTGTAAGTAATTCAACCTGGAAGCTTCTTTTAACTAGGTGTAAGCAAGGCCTATCCACTGATAAGGTTGCGAGCTTCAACAATGTAATTCAGCTATATGGCACGCGCGCTGCTGTAGGTAAGTATAACACTATTTAGCTTCGCAACCTTTTACAGCCAGTGGTGGTTATTAAGTTAGTTAACACTAGTGTAGGTGCGCGGAAAGTTACTCCTAATTAGTGTAATACTATAGAGAATCTAGCCCTATGTATTGGTGTAAAAGTAATGCTAATATAGAATATCTGGGTTGAACTGGGCTTAGTAAACGGTACTACTGGTATAGTTAAAGATGTCGTATGGAAGGGACACGCGGATATTAAAAAGGATTAGCCTTAGTTACTACTAATTGCGGTAGATGGGTATAACGGACCTACCCTATTTACTTGGCAGGATAGTAAGAAAGTCGTCCCTATATTTTCCGTGCTTTATAAGTAGGAGGGTATAAAAGGCTCTTGCTTACGGCGTTAATTTCTAATTACTCTGGCTTTTGCTTTTACCGTATATAAAAGTTAGGGCCTAACACTTAACTAGGTGGTTCTAGATGTTAAGGAAAAGGATAAGATAGCTGGGCTAACCTATGTAGTAATCTTATAAGTTAAGAAGCTTTCAGGGCTTATGTTTAAACGTGGGTTTAATATAGAACGATTTTAGTTATCTACAAGTAAGACCAAAGAGGCACAACAAGAAGATTTTGTATGGAGGCAGCAGCAACTACTTGTAAACGACTTTTCCTAAATAGGAAATCATGTACTGGCTTAGAGGTAAGTGGAGAATGTGGTATTCATCTTGGTTTCCTAATTTTTAAACAGCTTAACTGCGAAATCCAATTTTCTAAATTTTAACCCCCCTATCCGTCCTACCTTCTTACCGCTTTTAGAGCTGTCAGATATACATACAATGGTATATAGGGAGAATTGGCAGTCTTGCTGGATTAATATTGCTGCTGTCTATAGCGTTAATCGATTTTTAGAATTTTTTAAGTTTTTTTTAAAGGGCGGAAATGTCGCTTATATAAGGAGTCACGTGACCTCTAAGAATACATACTACTTGGGACCGTATATTAGTAGCTATGACTTCTCTACCCTATAGTTAAGATTTTATATATACCGCACCTGGAGCTGCTTACAATAACTGTTACCTATAGATCTGCTAATTTATAAATTAAAAATTAGACGTAGTTAGAGCTGTTAGTAGGGGTTATTAATCGCGCTCCCCGTAACAAAATTTTGGATTTTAGTAATCTAAACTAACAAATTAAATTAACGTCTAAATAAGGTTTTGCTAAGACGCTAGCTGGACCCTAACCTAGACCCTTCCTGACCTATTAAATTCTAAAAATGATAACCCCTACTGAATTAAAAATTAACCTTATCCTTAATAAGCCATCCGATTAGATTTAATGGTTCTTTATTATCCAAGACACAGCTAAAACTAACGAGGTATAGTAGTATATTGACCTATCTAAGAAGAAAGACGATCTTCCAAATCTTCTAAAGCTAGAACTACTAAGTTGGCCTACACCAAGGGACATACTACCCACGGCTATATTAATAGCAAAGCTAGACCCAAACCAGCTCACTACCTACAGCCAGCTCTACGCCGAATACAAGGACGATCTATATGTACACTAGAAGCAAAAACAGGCCATAAACGATATCAACAACTATATTGTTCGTACCACATCGGTAGCCTACCTTCCACTTATTAACAGCCTCAGTAGTCGGTTACATCAAATATTTAAGGCGTCTCTACTACTGTAGTAGCCACTGCAGTGACAGAGACACTCTATATTTTGGTAAGTAATTAAGCCTATCTTGTATAAGAATCTTGTGCTATTAGTACTTACTAAATTACGTGCTCGCAGGGCCTCCTCCTGTCTATAAATACTCCTTCTATACCTTCCTCTCTTCCTTTCTTCTTCCTTATAAGAGCTGGCGGTGCTCTAATACTCCTCCTTAGTCCCCACTGAGGGACCTATTAGTTAATATGGTGATATGGACAGCATCGGACAAGGAGACAGGCGAGAGAGAAGATAGGAAGGACGGAGGAGCCTCCGGTAGGTGTCAGTTGAGCAACGTTAATGGCTATATTATGGCTGCCTAATCTCCTGTGCTTGTAGGCCTCCTTCCGTCTATAAATACTCCCTCCTTTACACCTTTCTCTCTTCTTTTCTTCTTCCTTATAAGAGCTAGAGGTGCTCTAATACTCCTTAGTCCCTACTGAGGGATCTATTAGTTAACGTGGCGATATAGACAGCATTGGACGAGGAGACGGGCGAGAGAGAAAACAGGAAGGACGGAGGAACCTCCGGTAGGTGTCAGTTGAGCAACATTAACAGCTAGTTTTTGTCACCCAAAAATTGCGTTACGTAATGACATTTGGGAACGCAAATATATACCCTATCCCATACTCACACCACTACTAAATATTCTAGATTTCGCACTTGGAGCTGCTTGCAATAGGCATTCCTAAGAGATCTACCGGTTTAAAGCTCTATAATTAAACGTTGTTGACGTTTTATATAGGGGTTGTCGATTAAGCTCCCAGGACACAATTTTTAAAGTTCAACACCACACCAATATTATAACCTTCTTGTAGTAGCCGAGTTACCCCCAATCTCCTCCCCTCCCTCTCCTCCCTCCCATTACTTGGCGCTAAGCTATTGTATTATCGCTAAGCCATCGTGTTGTTGTACGTCCGAACTGGGTGGGCAATAACGTGGTTAATAGTTATTAGGCATTAAAAATATTTAGTATATAAAGCTTTAAATTAGAATCACAATCTACTATATTATATCCTACGTAGAGGGCTCTGTATTAAAGCTCTGCAGTCTAAATATGTGCTATATTTGTAACCAATATATTCTTTAGGCCCGGCTTAAGTAGGGCGCCTCGGTTACTGCAGTAGATCCTTACCTAGCAGTAACTAAGGCGCCTTAATCTTACTACTACTTCTAAATTAAGCAAAAGCTCTATATAGGGGGGTCCCAGGGGGTCTCCCCCTGGAAAACCTCATCTCTATATATATTAATTAAAGTTTATATAATAAAGCTCTAAATTAAAGCTTTGGGTTAACTAATTGGCTTATTACACTCGGGTTAAAATTTGCGTTGGGGACCAACGTTCCGCATGTTATACGTGTTTAAGAAGCTTAAGCTTAAGCTTATTGTAATTAGGGATAACTAGGTGGTTCTAGTAGTATAAGCGGTTTCTATAGGCTTTGTATTTACTTAGAGAAATCTTTTTAGAGCGTTTAACGCTATCTTAAATTAGCTTAAGCGTTTCTTAGATAAACTTATTATTTAGATATTTATTAACTATAATCTATTTAATGGTTTAATTGGTTATTTTAAGAACGTGTACTATAAGATCTTTAACAAGAGGTTTAAATAGCTTAGGGCGGAGCAGGGTCTAATTACGGTAGAAGCGCGCTTCTTCTTAAGCTGGTGTGTCCTATAAACGTTAGGTTAGGGCATTAGGCTTCTGGCCTTAAACGCCTGGGTAGTATATAATTAAGAATCGGAATTAGGACAGATATTCTAACTAGTGGGCTTAATAGTAGCTTAGCTATTTTATGGTTATAAAGTACTATAGGTTTTTATAGTTACTAAGAACTTTAATTAGGAATCCAGCTCCTTCTAGTTTTAGTTGCTATTGCTTAAAGCATCTAATAATAGCCAGCAATTCCTTATCGTAGATCTCGTAATTATATTCGGCTGGGCTTAGTCGTTTTAAAAAGTATACTATAGGGTGCAATACTCCTTCCTTATTATATTAAGACAGAATGCCTCTAGTAACGTAATTAGATAAGTTAGCTTCTATAATACTTATTCGGTCTAGGTTAAAGTATTAGAGATAGGTACAGTAGTAAATATAACCTTTAGATAAGTAAAGGCCTTTTTATATTCCTTATTAAAGACAAAGGCTTTATCCTTTTAGGTTAAGGCCATAAGGGGTAAAACTAAGGCGGAGAAATTATTAATAAACTATTAATAGAAGTTAGCGAAGCCTATAAAGGCCCTTACATCCTTAACATTCTTAGGTTCTTGCTAGTTTACAATTACTTTAACTTTCTTAGGGTCCATTTATACGCCATCTGTGGAAATAATAAGTCTAAAGTATAGGACTTCCGTTTTATAGAACTTGTATTTATTTATATCTAATTATAGGCCAGCTCCGCGCAAGGCTTATAGAACCAGTTTAACATATTTTTAGTATTTAGCCAGATTATTGCTATATATTAAGATATTGTTAATATAAGCAGTACAAAAGACGTCCAGGTATAGGCGCAGGGTGTTATTTATAAAGTGTTAGAATAAACTTGGGGCGTTTATAAGGCTAAATGGCATTACTAAGTATTTGAATAATCCGTATTAAGTATAAAATGCAGTAAGCCATTCGTCTCCTTTCGCGATATGGAGGCGGTTAAATGCGTGGATAATATTAAGCTTTATATAGAAGCGAGCCTTACTTAATTGGTTTAGTATCTCTTGGATTAATAGGATTGGGTATTAGTTCTTAATAGTGATAGTGTTAAGAGCTTAGTAGTCTACGTAGAAGCGTAGACCGCCGCTAGGTTTCTTAACAAAGATTACTAATACGGCTATAGGTAAAGAACTTGCTCTAATAAATCCTTTATCTAGATATTTATCTAAGTACTTCTATAGTACCTAGAGTTTGTTTTGGGACATTCCGTATAAGGGTCTAAATCTAGGATATTTTCCTTCTTTAACTATAATCTTGTAATTATATGGACGGCGTTCTAGTAGCTTATTGGCTTCCTTTTATAAGAATATATCTAAATAATTATGGTATTCTACTAGTACTTTTATGGCCGGGTTAGTATGCTTCTTTAGTGCTAAGGCCTTTTTAATATTGGCTATTATAACGGCAAAGATTATATATTTAGGTTTCCTAGCAAGTTATGCTAACGGGGTAGCTCCAATTATATAAATATCTAAGGTGTTAAGTAGGCTTGGATTATCCTTAGTTTCTTACGTAGTTTTAGGTTTAGTATTAAATACGGAGTTAGTATTAAATTTGGGTTTAGGTTCTTTAAGTATCCTTTTTATAGTGGAATACTAGTTCTTTTAGTACCTTTATATATTAAGCTTAAGCTTCTGCTTAGTTTGGGGTATAGCGGTTAGAGTTAGTTTATATAGTTTAGTATAATTTCCAGGTTCTTAGTGGACGTTGGTGGAATTCTTAGGTTGGTGGAATTGGGTGGACTTTTTAGGTATAGGGTAGATATTAGTGGAAATTTTAGACTGGTAAATCCTGGTAGATTTTTTAGATTTTGGTTTAGGGTCTAAGCAGCGAGTTATAAGGCACTTCTACTTGTAATAGGAGGCGGTAAATAGAAGCTTAAGGTTATCCTAATTAATGGTTACCTTATGTAGCTTTATCTAGGGTTGTTTAAGGATTACTAGGTGACCTAGGGTAGTTATAAAGAGCTTAATTAATTCTTTATGGTTCAGGTATTGGAGTCTTAGGGCTACTATATAAGTAATACGGCCTAAGATAATACGTTTGCTATTAAATCCAAATACGTTAATATGTCGGTTAAGGGGTATTAGGGTAAACCTATTGTCTTACGCGAAGATCTTGTTAATAAATCCTATACCGCTAGCTTCTATGTTAATTAGGACTTAAGCGTTAGCCTATTAACTTTTCTACTAAAGATGGTAGTTAACGGTTATACTACAATTCTAAGAGTTAGGGTTTGCAATATCTAATGCGTTTAACGAGATCCTGTAATATAGCTGTCCTAGAGAGCAACTTAACTCTAAAACGTGCCTTTTAATAGTAAGTAGGAAGGGGTTCCTATAGAACGTCGGTTATAACTTTATCCTTATAAGTGGTGCTTACTAGACGTAGGGCTAGAGCTAGGTAAAGATTAGAGACGGTAACTAGAGGATTAATATAGTAAACAGTTATTAGTATTGGCCGTTTATAAGTCATATTAGGGCATAGGGACGGAGTAGTATCTTAAGATATATTCCTTACTTCCGCATTTAAAGCAAAGGCCTAGCTTAATATATTATTCTTATTTAGGGGACCCTAGTAGAGCGTATCCTAGGGTCCCTATATTAATATCCATAGCGTTAGAGTGCTTAGGCTAAGATAATAACTTAGTGGATATTTATAGGGCTATTATATTATATTAAGGAGTGGACTTTAGTGTTAGGCGTAGTATATTATTGTACTATTTATTAATAACGTTTATGTAGGCGTTAAGGGCTCCTAGTAGGTCTATACCTATTAGGGAGATTTTTAGTTTAGGACTTAGGGATTTAATAAGGCTGTTAATTAGTACGGAGTTGTTCTAGCCTATTTCTTTTATATAATGGTTAAATTTAGAGAAGTATACTAGAAAGCTTTTTATTCCTTAAGTTATATAGTTTATTTTTCTCTAAGCAGTAGCTTGGCGGTTTAGGTTACTATATATAGCTTTAAGAAGTATAATTAGGCTTAGTACTAAGTTCGGTTAAAGAGGTTTAATAAGGTCAGCTATATCTCCTCCTAGTTAACTTAGGGCATAATAGAGTTGGTTAGCTTTAGTTAAGTAGCAGTTAGCGTTACTAGTGTGGAAGAGTACGGTGTCTCTTAGATAGGAAGTCAGAATGCTATTAGTCAGTCAGTCAGTCTGTCTGTCGGTCGGTCGGTCGGTCATAATCAGTCAAAAGTAATCAGTAAAGCAGTCTGTAAGAAAGGAAAGAAAAGAATGTATTCCGGTAGGTTCGTGATCTCCAAGAAGGAGGGAAGCCGAAGGCTTAATATATACAGGAAAATGCCAAGACACTAAGCATGGGACATTTTACCCTACCACATACCTCCCCTACTAAGAACGTTGTCCCCTAATGTTTTATACTATAGAAGAATAGCTAAACGAAAGTAAAGCAAAAACAGAATAGAAAAAGGAAAGCATAAAATAGAACGTAGGAAATCTCTTCCTCCTAGTAAGATACCTATCAGACACGCACTGAAATAAATACACCTATTAGCCGTACTAGTTGCCTATGCACTATACCCACCAGCGTCACTGGTCGAAAGCATAAATGCACACACTAGCCGCCCTAATTGCCTGTGTACTACACCTACTAGCGGTATTAGTTAAAAGCGTAATTCTGCAGCCGTTACAGCCCTATAGAACTATTCTATGATATCCTTCTGTTATCCATAGCTAAGATCCGGTCTTCCTACTAGTAACCAGAACAGTAAACCAGAAATAATAACGGCGGCGGTAATAACAGTAACAGTAACGGTGGTAGAAGCAGTAGTAAAAGTAGACATTTAGCGCAGTAAAATAAAACAGAATAGTCAGCGGTAGAACACTTGGTAGAAGAACTTGGTAACAGTTAGTAAGCAGTAGGACATCTAACAGCAGAACTTTTAATAGCAGAATACTTAGTAGAAGCGGAACGGTTGGTAGCAGTTGGTTAAGGCAGTAGCGGCAGAATAATTAGAACAATGGAACAGAACGGCTAAACAGCAGCAGTAGAATAGCTGGTTGGAACAGTAGTAGTAGTAGCAGTAGCAGTAGCAGTAGAACAATCGGTCGGCGGCGGTTAGTTGGAGTAGCAGTTGGTGGAAACAGTAGAACGGAACAGGTCAGTCGGAACAGTTGGGCGGAACAGCATAATAGATCCAGTAGATCCGGTAGTAATTAGATCTAGCAACGGTACAGATCTAGAATAGTAGAGACAGAGCAGTCGGTTAAGATAGTAGGGATAAAGCAGTTGGACGGAATGGCGGTGGTGGCGGTAGGGCAGTTGATCAAAATAGCAGAGACTCTGGCTTAATTTGGTTGTTTAGCTGGTCGTTTAATATTAAGACTCTGCATCTAGCTCTGCATCTAGCTGTGCATCTGGCTGTGTATCAGTAGCTCTGCATTGCATATTCTGTGTCCATGTCTGCGTCTGTGTCTGCGTGCGTGCTTTGACTGCTGGCCGAAGACTGTCTAATTGGTTGGCGACGACGTGCTGCAACTGATTGTTCGGTCGTTCGATTAAGGTAGAAAGTCGGCCTGGTTGAAGGTTCTGACTGTCCTGATTTGAATGCGGAGACGGCGTTTAGCTAATTAAGATTTAATAAGGCCTTGGCTTGACTTAAGGTGTCTTCTACTGCATATATAACTGTGGCTTTGCATCCGTAGACAACTGATTAACACTTCCGTGTAGACGTGTGATTGGTTAAGGCTCTGCATCTGCCGTTCAATCAAGGCTTTGTATATATAGGCGTCCAGTCAAGCTGCTATACTGTTGTCCAGTGTGGTTTTGGATAATGCGAATAAGCGAGCATAAAATATCCTTTATCCAATAGAAAATGCATAAAATATCACAATCGATAAGGATAAAAGTGCCCTGTGCGGGGCTTTTCTACCCCAACCAAG